>LNFM01014051.1_pt1 | contig 19608 bp, 17 predicted proteins | sample 596031 | NCBI WGS metagenome assembly LNFM01 (sample SAMN04254537, study PRJNA301005) | activated carbon metagenome | isolation source: dual media filters at the Ann Arbor, Michigan drinking water treatment plant | place: USA: Ann Arbor | reverse complement strand
AATCACAAGAAGAGCGCCACTGGAGTGGCGCGCTCCCAGCCATGAGCTTCCCTCTCGCAGCGCCACCATTTTCTCAGCATCGTGGTGCGCGCCGACGTGCTGGGGGTCTCCCCAGCGAAGCTGAAGCGAAGCTGGGGAGGTGTCGCGTCATACGCGACGGAGGGGTCATGAGCCATGGGAGAGGGTTGGGCCTGAGGCTCATGACCCTCCGTCGCCGAAGACGGCGACACCTCCCAAGCTTCGCTGGGGAGACGTCCAGCACGCCGGCGCACCACGATGCTGAGAAGATCGGGGCGGTACCCGCCCCGATCTTCATAAGAGTTCCCCACCGGCCCGAGAGCCGACCCACCAAGCCAAGAAACTGGCGGCAAGCCGCCAGTTTCTTACTAGGAGGATATGAACGATGATCAGCCGAGCTCGAGCTGGATGCCCGCCGACTTGCTGACCGCGGCCCAGGTCGCGGCGAAGTCGCCGACGAACTTCGTGTACTCGGCCGGCGTCATCGGCTTGGCCTCGGGCAGCAGCACGACATCCTTGAAGCGCTCGACGACCTCGGGTGCCTTGTAGGCCCTCATCAGCTCGGCGTAGAGCCGGGCGACGATCTCCGGTGACATTCCCTTCGGGCCGGAGACGCCGACCCAGGTCGAGGTCGTCAGCCTAGGGAAGCCCTGCTCGGCGAAGGTCGGTGCATTGGGGTACATGTCGATCCGCTTCTCCGAGCTGATGGCGAGCAGGCGCACCTTGCCGGCGTTGATGTGCGGCACGTTGGTCGTGATCGGGTCGAACATCGAGGGGATGACGCCGGCCAGCATGTCCTGCAGCGACGGTGCCGAGCCGCGGTAGGGCACGTGCTTCAGCTTGACGCCGGCGAGGCTCGACAGCAGCTCGCCCATCAGGTGGGTGTTGGAGCCGATGCCCGAGCTGCCGAACGCGATCTGGTCGGGCTTGGCCTTGGCGTCGGCGATGTAGTCGGCCAGCGTCTTGTAGGGCGAACCGGCCGGCACGATCAGGACGTTGGGGGTATGGCCGATCAGCGCCACGTGGCTGAAGTCGCTGACCACGTTGTAGGGCAGCTTGGGATAGATTCCCGGCGCGATGCCGAGCGGCGAGGCGTGCGAGATCACCAGGGTGAAGCCGTCGGGTGCCGCCTTGGCGGCGAGGTCCGAGCCGATCGTGCCGCCGGCGCCCGGCTTGTTCTCGACCATCACCTGGGTGCCGAGCGCGGCCGAGAGCTTGGGGGCGAGGATGCGCGAGATCGTGTCCGCCGTGCCGCCGGGCGGGAAGGTGGCGATCAGCTTGATCGGCGCCTTGGTCGGCCAGTCCTGGCTCGCCCGGACGGCAGGGATGCCGAGGGACGATCCCATCGTGACGGCCGAGGCGGCGAGCAGGGTACGGCGGCTAAGCTTCATGAGGCACTCCTGTTGGGCACACACCTTCAGGGCGTGTCGCGATCGGGAACGTTGCAATGCATATGCCAGGGCGACCGGCCACGATGGCGAAAGGGCCTTGATTTGCCCGGGGAGTGGTCGCAAATCGACATAGCAGAGGAGGCGTGGCATGGCCCGGCGGGCAAACCTGATGGCATTGGCAATGGTCGGCGGCCTGGCGGCGCTCGCGCCGATGCCCCTGCCGGCACAGCCGCTGCCGGCGGACCGCAGCGAGCTCAGCTTCTCCTACGCCCCCCTGGTGAAGCGCGTGTCGCCGGCCGTGGTCAACATCTACACCACGACGACGGCGCGCGTGCAGCGGCGCCTGCCGTTTCCGTTTCCGGGAGTCCCAAATGCCGGGGAGCGGGTGCAGAACGCGCTGGGCTCGGGCGTGCTCGTCCGTCCCGACGGCCTCATCGTGACCAACGCCCACGTCGTCAAGGGCGCCGACGAGATCCGCGTCGTGCTGGCCGACCGGCGCGAGTTCGAGGCCAAGCTGGTCAGCCAGGAGGAGCGCTTCGACCTCGCCCTGCTGCGCATCGAGACCAATGGCGACAAGTTCCCCTTTCTCGAGATGCGCGATTCGGACTCGGTGGAGGTGGGCGACATCGTGCTCGCCATCGGCAATCCGTTCGGGCTCACCCAGACGGTGACCAGCGGCATCATCTCGGCGCTGGCGCGCAGCGCCGGCGGCGTCAACGATTCGAGCTTCTTCATCCAGACCGATGCCGCCATCAACCCGGGCAACTCCGGCGGCGCCCTGGTGAGCCTCGACGGCCGGCTGATCGGCATCAACACGGCGATCTACTCGCAGACCGGCGGCTCGGTCGGCATCGGCTTCGCCACGCCATCGAACATCGTCAGCCGCGTGGTCGCGATCGGCGTGAGCGGCGGGCGCATCGTGCGGCCATGGCTCGGCATCAACATGCAGCGCGTGACCCCCGATCTCGCCTCCGGCCTCAACCTGCCGCGGCCGGTCGGCCTGGTGGTCAAGGAGGTCTTTCCGGGCGGCCCCGGCGCGCGCGCCGGCCTCAAGCGCAACGACGTCATCGTCGGGCTGAAGGACCAGCCGATCGACGACGAAGCGAGCATGCGCTTTCGCCTCGCCACCTTGCAGGTCGACACCGTGGTGCCGATCCGGGTCATCCGCGCCGGCAAGGAGCTCGTGTTCGACATGAAGCTCGCGCCGCCGCCCGAGGATCCGCCGCGCGACAAGTCCCTGCTGGAGGGGCGCCAGCCGCTGAGCGGCGCCTCGGTGTCCAACATGTCGCCGGCCGTCGCCGACGAGCTCGGCCTGGTCGAATGGCGGCCCGGCGTGATCGTCGTCGAGATCACGCCGGGTTCCTATGCCGGACGCTTCATCCGGCCAGGCGACATGATCCTGGGCATCAATGGCCAGGACGTGAAGAACGTCGCCGAGCTCAAGAAGCGCATCACCGGCGGCGTGGCCAGCGTCACCATCGGCCGCGAAGGCATGGTGTCGACCGTCCAGTTCCGCTGAACCGAACGCGGGAACGGCGATGCCGGCCGAGCTGTTCGCCTCGCTCGCCCCGACGCCGCTCGCCGAACGGCTGCGCCCCAGGACGCTGGGCGAGATACTCGGCCAGGATCACCTGCTCGGGCCGGAGGGCCCGCTCGGCCGCATGCTGGCCAACCGCAAGCTCGGCTCGCTGATCCTGTGGGGGCCGCCGGGCTGCGGCAAGACGACGATCGCCCGACTGCTGGCCGAGGATACAGACCTGCATTTCGAGCCGCTGTCGGCGGTGTTCTCCGGCGTCGCCGACCTGCGCCGCATCTTCGAGGCGGCGCGCCAGCGGCGCCGGGACGGCAAGGGGACCCTGCTGTTCGTCGACGAGATCCATCGCTTCAACCGCGCCCAACAGGACGGGTTTCTGCCCTACGTCGAGGACGGTACCGTCACGCTGATCGGCGCGACGACGGAGAATCCGTCCTTCGAGCTCAACGGCGCGCTGCTGTCGCGCTGCCAGGTGCTGGTGCTGCGGCGCCTCGACGATGCGGCGCTGGGCGCCCTGATTGGACGCGTCGAGCAGGCGCTCGGCCGCTCGCTGCCGATCGACGGCGAAGGCCGGCTGGCCCTGTTCGCGATGGCCGACGGCGACGGCCGCTACCTGATCGGGCTCGCCGAGCAGCTGGCGCAGATCGAGGACAAGGCGCCGGTGCCGCCGGCTCGTCTGGCGACCCTCTTGCAGAAGCGCGCGCCGCTCTACGACAAGGCGCAGGAGGGGCACTACAACCTGATCAGCGCGCTGCACAAGTCGCTGCGCGGGTCGGATGTCGATGCCGCGCTCTACTGGTTCGCCCGCATGCTCGACGGCGGTGAGGACCCGAAATACATCGCCCGCCGCCTGGTGCGCTTCGCCGTCGAGGATGTCGGCATGGCCGACCCGCAGGCGCTGACCCAGACGCTGGCCGCCTGGGACACCTACGATCGCCTGGGCTCGCCCGAGGGCGAGCTCGCCATCGCCCAGGCGGTGATCTATCTCGGCACCGCACCGAAATCGAACGCGGGCTACGGCGCCTTCGGGGCCGCCAGGCGCGCCGCCAAGGAGCACGGCTCGCTGATGCCGCCGATGCACATCCTCAACGCGCCGACCCGGCTCATGAAGGAGATCGGCTACGGCAAGGGCTACGAGTACGACCACGACACCGAGGACGGCTTCTCCGGGCAGAACTATTTCCCCGACCGCATGCCGCGCCAGGAATTCTACCGGCCCGTCGAGCGCGGCTTTGAGCGTGAGATCGTGAAGCGCCTGGAATACTGGAAGAAGCTGCGGGCCAAGAAGCGGTAGGCGCGCGCCCGGGTGTCCGCAGGCTTTCTTGTCGTCCTGAGCAAGGCGTGGGTTACCGCGCCGTTCGCGAAGGACCTCATCGCCGCCTGCCACAGTGTGCTCGGGAGCTTCAGGCGATGAGATCCTTCGCTGCGCTCAGGATGACAAGAGAGAATTGCTTAGGTCGAGGCGCCATAGAACACCTCACCCTGAGGAGCGGCCGCAGGCCGCGTCTCGGGGTGAGGGTTTCCGCTTGAGCTCACGCCCTGGACTAGCCCAACTTTCTCAGCGGTTCGCCAGATAGACCACGCTGGGCTCGACCTCGATCAGGAACGCCTCGTCGGCAAGGCTCGGCACGCCTATCCAGGTCGTGCAGGGCGGCGCGTCGTCGAACACCTTCCTGAGTGCGGCGGTGATGGCCTTGCCTTCCCGCATGTGGCTCTGCCTGATGTAGAGGCGCAAGGCGCCCACCTGGTCGAGCGTCGCGCCGACCGACGCGAGGGCCGTGGCGAGATTCTCCAGGCTCTTCTCGAGCTGGCGGCCGATGTCGCCGGGACCGACGATCCTCTGCTCTGCATCCCAGGCGACCTGACCTGATACGTGCACGGCGTCACCGAGCGGCGTCGTCACGACGACGACCTGGGAGAAGCCGTAGGGCCGGCTGTCGAACAGCCCGGCGGGGGCATGGGGCGATCGGCTCAGGTCGGCCTCCCTCGCGCGGTTCGGGTCGCGATGCTGCTCAGCTGCGCGGCTTGGCCATCTCGCGGACGACGCGGCGGTCGCGGCCGTAGACATCGTCTCGGAACAGCGGCGTCCCGTCGGTGCCGGCCGTGACGGTGCGGTAGGTGACGTAGAGCGTCACCGATTCGGGGAAAGCGTAGTGTGCCTGCTGACCGCTTGCGATGACCTGGCGGACGCGCTCCTTGGCGAAGCCGTTGCGGCCGTCGAACACCTTCTCGACGAAGTCGAGCGGGTTCTGCAGCCGGATGCAGCCGTGGCTGAAGTTGCGGCTGCCCTCGGTGAACAGCCAGCGATTGGCCGTATCGTGCATATAGATCCCGTACCTGTTGTTGAACGGGAAGAAGATGTATCCCAAGGCATTGCCGGCCCCGGGATCCTGCCGGATGCGGTAAGGAAAGGCCTTGGGATGGATGGAGGTCCAGTCGACCGAGGCCGGATCGAGCTCGGTATTGTCCTGCCAGTTCTCGAAGATCTTGAAGCCGGCCGACTGCAACGCATAGGGGTCGCGGCGCAGCATCGGCAGGTATTCCTCGCCCGAGATCGATTGCGGCACCGTCCAGTAGGGATTGGTCTGGAAGCCGCGCATCACCGTCTGGATCTCCGGCGTCGGATCCTTGGGCGTGCCGACGATCACCAGGCTTTCGAACACCCGCTTTCCGCCGTCCACGAACACCATCGAGTAGTCGCCGGCATTGACCAGCACATAGCGGCTGCCGAGGTTCTCCGGCAGCCAGCGCCGGCGCTCGAGGTTGGCGACAATCTGCCCGATGCGCTCGTCGATGGAGGTGTTGAGCGATTGCGTGGTCTTGGCGCCGATGATGCCGTCGACCGTCAGGCCCTTGGTTTCCTGGTACGCCTTGACGACGGCGGCCAGCTTGTCGTCGTAAAGGTCGGCAACCGGGCCGGCTTCCGGCACCGCAAGCTCGAGCTCGGCCAGGCGCGTGCGCAGGAGCGGCACGCGCGGGTCGCTCATGCCGGGCTTCAGCAGGCCGCCGTCGGGCAGCGGGGTGAAGGCAGCCTTGGCGCGCTTGTCGCGCCACGTCGCGAGGGCTTTCTGGAGCGCAGGGTAGTCGCCTTTGGGCGGCAGGCCGGCCAGGTAGGCGGCGAAATCGGGAGCCTCGGCCGCATCCTTCAGGAGAAGGGTGCGATCGACCTGGCGTTGCTGGATGTCGATGTTGCTGTCGATTCGATTGGCACGAACTCGACCGGTCGAGATGTCGCCGGCGTAGGCGACGAACGCCGCTGTCAGCAGCGCCTCGGCCGCCGTCGGATCGGCCCCCGGCGAGAGCGCTTTCTCGACCTCGGCGACGCCGTACCAGCCGGGCTCCAGCCCGTGCGCGGAAGCGCCGCGCAATGCGGCGAGAAGCGCTTCGGCGCGCACCCGGGCAGGGTCCGACCCGACCCACAGGGGCTCGGCGGCAGAACTGGAAATCGACCCGACGGCGCCGATCAGGAACGCCAGGAAACCAATCAGAAAGCGAAATCGAGTCACGCCGTCGATATACCGGCAATCGGCTGGGGCGTCCATCGAGGGGCGAAGCCGGCATTGTGCAGAAACGTCAGAAGATCCCCCGTCGCGCGCCGCTTGAGCGCCAGCGTGCCGCCGCCGGCGCGGGCGCCCTTGGTCACGCAATGCAAGCGCGCCCAGGCCTGGTACTCGGGCTCGCTCAGCGCCTTGCCGAGGGCCGGGACGAAGTGTCGGCCGTCGTCCTCGATGAAGTTTCGGCAGCACGACCAGTTCTCGGCATCCTTGATGTCGAACACCGGGCCGATCGATTCCCAGCCGTGATGGGCGCTGCCGTAGACCTTGACCTTGATCCGGGAGTTGCCGGCCGAGCGCATGCGTTCTGCATACTCGATGGCGAGCGGTGCCGGGGTGTAGTCGTCGCGCGCCGCCAGCATGAAGAACATCGGCTGGCCGTGGGTCGACGCGTCGCGATGCTGCGCGGTCGCGCCGGGACAGATCGCCACATGGAGATCGAACAGGTGGGGGAAGCCGTTGCGCCAGCGCTGACGGACGGCGATGGCGGCATGCAGTGTCGCCACCCCGCCCTTCGAGACTCCCATCAACCCGATCCGGCCGGGATCGATGCGCCAGTCGGCCCGCAGCAGGGCGAGCGCGGCAAACGCATCGCCCTCCATCTGGGCAGCCGAGACCAGCGTCTGGTCGGCGACGGTCCGGCGTACGCCGCGACCCGAAAAGCTGTCGACGACGAGCGCCGCCGCCCCGACCTCGTTCAGGGCCCGGGCATAGAAGTGCTCGCGGTGGCGCTGCACCCCCGCGCTGCTCGTCAGGATCACCATGCACGGCACCGGCTGCGCGAGGCGTTCAGGAAGAAACAGCAAGGCTGTCAGCCGCGCCGGACGGCATGCTGCCGGATGATCGAACGTCAGGGTATCGAACGACAGAAGCTCGGAGGACATGGGCAATGCATGATAGTCGGCCGGCGCGCGCAATTGGCAATAAACGTTGAGCAAAGGTTCGTTGCGGCGCTCAGATGGCCTTTCGGTTGGGCCGACACCCCGGTGCAATCCCGAGCACTGCGAGCGACATTCATGCGGCTCCGGCGAGAAGTTTCCTGGCGTGCCTGGTGGGGGTGCGCGCGAAGCACGGATTCCTCGTCGCGCAACTATCCACCTTGACTTTCCGGTGGATTCCAATAGCGCGTGTGTGTCGAGACTCACGTCGAGATCGGCACATGATTCGCTTCTACGGAAGGCGCTGCGGAAGCGCTCAGTGGTGAAGGCACAGCAAGCCTCTGCGACGGATACGGGCGCGGCGCTGCGCGGCCGCGTCGTGACAGCGGAAGAAGGCGGGCTTCGTCTCGATCGCTGGTTCCAGCGTCACTATCCCGACCTGGGCCACGGCGCTCTGCAGAAGCTGTTGCGCACGGGACAGGTCCGGGTCGACGGCAGGCGCGCCGAGGCGCGCGATCGGATCGAGCCCGGACAGACAATTCGCGTGCCGCCGGGTGTCGTCTCGGCGCCGCCTCCCAAGCCGACCGAGGTCGCCGGCGTGCCCGACCGGGACGCCGCGGAAATCCGCCGCCTGGTGATTCATCGCGACGACCACGTCATCGTCCTGAGCAAGCCGCCCGGCCTGGCGGTGCAGGGAGGGACCGGGACCGAGCGCCACGTCGACGGCATGCTAGACGCCCTGCGCTTCGGCTTCGAGGAGCGGCCGCGCCTGGTCCATCGCCTCGACAAGGATACGTCCGGCTTGCTGCTGATCGCCCGCACGGGGCAGGCAGCCAGGCGTCTCGGGGAGTCGTTTCGCGATCGAGAGACGGAGAAGCTCTACTGGGCGATCGTCATCGGCGTACCGTCGCGCGCCGACGGCGCGATCGATCTGCCGCTCGCCAAGCGGCCGGGCGCGCGCGATCGCGAGCTGATGCAGGTCGATCACGAGGCGGGCCAGAAGGCGCTGACCCACTTCCGCGTGATCGACCGGGCAGGCAAGCGTGCCGCGCTGCTCGCGTTGTGGCCGCGCACTGGGCGGACCCATCAGCTGCGCGTGCATTGCGCGGCAATCGGCTGCCCGATCCTCGGCGATGGCAAGTATGGCGGCGAGGAAGCGCTGCTGGCCGCGGTCGCAGATGCCGGCCGCCTGCACCTGCACGCTCGCCGCCTGGTGTTGCCGCATCCGTCCGGCAAGGGCGAGTTGTCCGTCGTCGCCGATCCGCCGCCCCACTTCCGCCGTACCGTCGAGGCATTTGGCTTCTCGACGGCCGGCGATTGAGCGAGAAACGGGTCGCATGCGCATCAACTGGAGGCGGTTGACCTGGATCCTGGTGGCGGTGATACCGCTGGCGGCGATCGCCGGGGTCGCGTGGATCGCCTCCCGCGACCTGTCGCACTATCAGGCCCGCCTCGCCGAACAGGTTCGCAAGGTCACCGGCCGCGAGCTTGCGGCCAAGGTGCCGCTGTCGGTGCAGATCGGCATGGAGCCCGCCATGGTGGCGGAGGGTGTGACGCTCTCGAACGCGACGTGGGGCACGCGGCCGGAGATGGTTCGCGTGCGCAAGCTCACCCTCTACTTCGAGCCGTTCTCGTTGTTCCTGGGCGAGCTCAGGATCGGCCGCCTCCTGCTCGAGGGGGCCGACATCCTGGTCGAGCACAACGACATCGGCGACATAAACCTCGAGATGCTGCCGCCACCCGATGGCTCGGGTCCGCATGCCGGCGAGAACCGCTCGCTGCGCCTGCGGACTGCGCCGGTGTTTCCCTGGATCCCCGTTGTCGAGCTCCGCGACTCCATCCTGACCGTAGGCGAGGGGCCGGGCCGGCCATTGGTCGTGCTCGAGGTCCCGCGGGCGTCGCTGCGCTCGCCGGCTGCAAACCAGGCGCTGCTGATCGACGCCCGCCTCGCTGCTCCTCGCGGGGCGCCGCTGGACCTCAGCGGAACGGCCGGCACGTTCGATGGCTGGATGCGGAGCCTCCCCGGCAACATCGACGTGCAGGGCAATTTTGGCGATGGCAAGATAACGATCAAGGGCGCGATCGGGGTCAAGGGCACTAACCTGCAGATCGGCGCGGAGGGGCCGGATGTCTCCGTCTTCGGCCCCTATATCCGGCTGCCGGTTCCGGCGGGAGGTCCCTACGCACTGATTGCCAAGGCGGCCACCCAGCGCAGCGCCTTCAAGGTCGAGGTGGCAAGCCTGAAGGTCGCCTCGAGCGAGCTGACGGGCGACGCCGTGTTTCGCGTCGACCGCAAGGGCGTGGCAACCATCGCGGTCAACGCCGACGTGAGCCGCCTCGACGTCAACGACCTGCGAGCCGCGCCCGCGCCGCCGCCGCCGGCAGGCGGGCCGGTGGCGGCGCCGGCCCGCCTGGTGCCCGCCATGCCGTTCTCGGCGACCTGGCTCGGTCGGTCGGCGATCACGGTGTCGGCGCGGTTCGGCGAGATCAGCGGGCTCGGCAGCAGCGAAACGCGCTTTGCGCTCCGGGCCGCGGCCACCGTCGGGGCGGGGACGGCGAGCTTCGACCTCGCCTACGATCCGGCCGGACGCATCGGCCAGGCCACGCTGACGGCCAATGTGAGCCGGGTCTCGTTGGCCGACCTGTCGCGGCTGCTCGGCATGAACGTGGGATTGCAGGATGCGGTCGCCGACATCGACCTGCGTCTGCGTGGCGGCGGGCGCACCACGCGCGACGCTCTCAACACGGCCAACGGCACCATCGATCTTGCCATCGCCAAGGGTGGCTGGCCGCGCGAACCGCTGACGAGCTGGCCGTCCGACACGCAGCGTCTGCTCGGCAGCAGCGATCCGCGGGCGGCGTTCAATTGCATCGCCGGGCGTTTCGAGGTCGCGGCGGGCGTGGCGTGGCTGCGGCGCCTGGTGGTCGACACGCCGCGCGCCACGCTGGTCGGCGGCGGATACGTGCAGCTGCGTTCCGACACCTGGGAGTTCCTGCTCGTGCCCGAGGCGCGCGACGGCCAGTACGCGACGCTGGCCACGCCGCTGCGCCTCAAGGGCGGCAGCGGCAGGCCGACGGCGAGCGTGCTCGATCCCAACGTCTCGAGGCTGATCATTCCCGGCGGCACCGTGCCGAGCCTGGTGGCGCAGCTGAATCTCGCGGCGCGCCAAGCCGGCGCCAACGCCTGCGCCGTCCTGGCGCCGCGTGTCGATGGGCTGCGGCCGGGCCTGCGGGCGCAGATGCCGGTGCCGACTCCGGACCGCCAGCGCGCCGGGCGGCCGCCGTCGCAAACGCCGGCGCCGCAGCGCAGCCAGACGCGTCCGTGACGTCGGGTTGCTTGGCGGCCCAGTCGCCATTTCCGAATCCCTCCTGCGCGCCGATCTTGACGACCTGGCACGCAGGATAAGGGCTGGCGTGCCGGTCTCCTGAACGGACTTTATGCTTTGCCTCGACTATTCGGCGCCCATAGTGTCGCCGAGCTGACTGGGAGCATGTGCGATGGCTGGGGCTTCACCGCGTGTTCACGAGGTGCCGGACGACCTGCTGGCCGCCATCGACTATTGCTACGAGCAGGGCTGGACCGACGGGCTCCCGGTGGTGCCGCCGCAGGTCGATCGGGTGAAGGCGATGGCCGCCGCCGACAGTCGTCCGTGGGACACCGTGATCACCACGCATCCGGCGACCGGGCTGGAGCTCTCGCTGCACGGCGCGGCGGTCAATGCCGTCATGGCGGGCTGCCTGCCGGAGCATTTTCCGGTCCTGGTGGCGGCCTTCGAAGCCATGGAACGGGTCGACTTCAATTTTCATGGCTCGACGGCGAGCACGGGGGGATCGGCGCCACTGCTGATCGTGAGCGGGCCCTGCGCCGACGAGATCGGCATGAACGCCGACGTCAACCTGTTCGGGCCGGGCAATCGGGCCAACGCCACGATCGGCCGCGCCGTGCGGCTGATCCTGCGCAACGTCTTCCAGATGCTTCCAGGCATCTCCGACAAGTCGACCCAAGGCAATCCGGGCAAGTACAGCTTCTGCATCGCCGAGCGGGCGCGCGGCAATCCGTGGCCGCTGCTCTGCCAGGCCCAGGGCTACGCGCCGGGCACCTCGAGCGTCACGGCCTTCGCCGGCGGCGGCTTCTGCAACGTCGAGAACCATGGCGGCAACACGCCGGAGCAGGTCCTGGCCTCGGTGGCCGATGCCATGGCCAACTACGGCTGCATCACGCTGGGCCAGAGCGTCGTCATACTGGCGCCCGAGCATATGCACATCGTCGCGGCGGCCGGCTGGACGCGCGAGGACGCCCAGAAGTTCCTGTTCGCCCAGGCCAAGCGTCCGGTAGAAGGCATGAAGGGCGTCGGCAAGCACCGCGACCGAGAGTACGACGCCCAGCATGGCGAAAAGGCGCACGGCCTCGCCGAGGCCGGCTTCATGCATCGCGGCCTGGAGCCTGCCGACATCCTGATCACCATGGGCGGCGGCGATGCCGGCGGCCATTCGTGCTTCATCCCGTCGTGGAGCCGGGGCCGCGGCTCGATCATGCAGCACCACGCCATCGCGCCGATGCCGAGGTGATGGCGCAGGCACCTCGCTTCCAAAGCGGCCCCGCGTTCGCGGTGATTGCACCTACGATCGCCTACGCTCCCGGGCCAGCGCTATCGCCCGTTCTTCGATGCTCGATGCGATCGGCAGCAGTTCCTTGCCCGGGCTGAAGGGTGCACCGACGCGTGCCTACCGCCAGCTGCCCATCCTGCCGGCGGGGCGAAGGACCGGCCTCATCGATATATCGCCTCGCGACGCGGGCACGTTGACAGCATAATTCCAGCTATTGCAATTTTCGTCCATGGGACGGTTGTCGGCGACCCAGCGCAGAAGCGAGACCGAGTCCCTGGAGGGCAGGGAAGCCTATGCCGTTCAGGGACTGGCGCGCGGCCTGTCGGTCCTGCGGGTCTTCCGGCCCGGCGAGAGTGCGCTCAGCAACGCCGAGATCGCGGCCCGCACCGGCCTGCCGCGACCGACCGTCTCGCGTCTCACCCGGACGCTGACGGCACTCGGCTATCTTGCCTACGTGCCGCGGCTCGGCCGCTACACGCTGGGGGCCGGCATCGCCTCGCTATGTCATTCGCTGCTCGCCGGCATGCCGCATCGCATCGCCGCACATTCTTTCCTGCGCCAGGTCGCCGAGGCGACGCGCCTGCCGGCCTCGCTCGGCGCCCGGGATCAGCTGCACATGATCAACATCGAGACGGTGCGGCACGACAAGGCGCCGCCGGCGCGCTTCGATCTCGGTGCTCGCATACCGCTCGCCACGACGGCGATGGGGCGCGCGTACCTGTTTGCCTTGCCCGAACCGGATCGCAACGGGCTGCTCGATCGTGTCCGTCAGGAAGCCGGCCGCGATTGGCGGATGCTCAAGGGCGGCATCGAAAGCGCCTTCGACATGCTGGATCGGCGTGGCTTCTGCGTTTCCGCAGGCGACTGGCGGCCCGACGTGGTCGGCGTCGGCGCGCCGGTGATCACCGCGGACGGCATGGTCATGGCCGTAAACTGTGGTGGCCCGCCGTTCGAGCTTTCGGCGGAACGGGCGATGGTCGATGTCGGGCCGCGCGTGGCTCATGCCGCCGCGAGCATCTCGGGGAGTGCAGCGTGAACAGGGAGGGAAGGATGAAGGAGTCGATCAAGTCGTTGGTGCTGGGAGCGGTGCTCTCAGCCGTCGCGGCCTTGCCGTCGTCAGCCCAGGAGGTCGTCCTCAAGGGCGTTGCGGCATTCCAGGAAGGCTCGATCTATGCCCAGAAGTTCGAGCAGTACGTCAAGGCTGTGAACGAGAGGGGCAAGGGCCAGATCCGCATCCAGTATCTCGGCGGCGCGCCCAAGGTCATGCCGCTGTTCGATGTCGGCAAGAACCTGAAGGACGGCGTCATCGACATCGTCACGACCTCGAGCGCCTATTACGGCAACGTGCTTCCCGAGGCCGAGGCGATGAAGCTGATCGAGGTGCCTATGGCCGAGCTGCGCAGCAACGGCGGGCTCGCCTTCCTCAACAAGCTTCATGTCGACAAGGCGAACACCGAGTTCCTGGCTCGCTTCTACAACTACGAGCGGGCACACATCTTTCTCAACAAGGAGATCTCCAAGCCCGACTTCAGCGGCCTCAAGATCCGCGTCACGCCGATGTATCGGCCGATGGTCGAGAAGCTCGGCGGCACGGGCATCAACTCGACGCCGCCCGAGGTCTACACCATGCTCGAGCGCAATACCGTCGACGGCTACGGCTGGGCGACGCGCGGCATCTTCGACTATTCGTGGCAGAAGGTGACCAAGTTCCGTGTCGACCCCGGCTTCTATCGTCCCGACATCACGTTGCTGGCCAACCACGACACCTGGACCAAGAAGCTGAACGACGCCCAGCGCAAGCTGCTGCTCGACCTCGCGTTCGAGATCGAGAGCAGCACCGCCGATGCCGGGCTGATCGAGGTCGAGCTCAAGAAGCAGAACGACGCGGGCATCAAGACCATCAAGTTCTCCGCCGCCGACGAGCAGCGCTACGTCAAGGAGGCGCGCGAGGCGGGCTGGGACGTGGTCAAGAAGATCAGCCCCGACAATGCCGCCAAGCTCCGCCAGTACTTCGTCAAGGAATGACGCATGATCTTCATTGATCGGAGCACCAAGAATGACCTCACCCTGAGGAGCGGCCGCAGGCCGCGTCTCGAAGGGTCGGCTACGGCACGTCTGCTGCCCACCAAAGGGCGAAGGTTACTTCGCCCGAATCGAGACGCCACGCTACGCGTGGCTCCTCAGGGTGAGGTCTCCACTTGAAGCAATCACGCTTCAGTCTAGGCGTGCTCGGCCTCTTCGAGCGGCTGCTCGAGTTCTTCTGCGGCCTGTTCGGCGTGGTCCTCGGGCTGATCGTGGCCCTGATCTGCCTCGACGTCGCCCTGCGCAACCTGGCGCTGGGCTCGCTGCCGTGGCTGATCGAGCTCTCGGAGTACATGATGTACGCCGGCACGTTCCTGGCGGCACCGTGGGTGCTGCGCCAGGGCAACCATGTGCGCGTCGATATTCTGCTGGTGGCGCTGCCCAGGCGGCTGGCGATCCGGCTGGAGCAGGCCGTCGACCTGATCGGCCTCTCGGTCAGCCTGGCGCTGCTCTACTACGGCAGCGCCGTCGTTTCCGACGCCTGGCGCAGCAACATGGTCGCCTACAAGACCTGGTACGTACCGGAATGGCTGCTCTATCTCGCCATCCCGACTGGAGCACTGCTGCTGGCGATCGAGTTCGTGCTGCGCTTCCTGCGCGTCGAAGGCGTGGTCAAGGAAACCTACAACGCCGCCGATCGGGCCTCACTCTGATGGCCTGGCCCGCTGCCCTGGCGCTGATGCTCGGCATGGTCTGCCTTGCCATGCTGATCGGCTTGCCGGTCGCCTTTGCCTTCTTCCTGACCAACATCGTCGGCTCGGTCATCTTCCTCGGCGGCGAGAACGGCATCATGTCGTTCGTGCGCGGCTCGATGGCCTCGATCGCCAACTTCAACCTGGCGCCTGTGCCGCTGTTCCTGGTGATGGGCGACATCCTGCTGCGCAGCGGGATGGCATTCCGCGCCATCGACGCGATCGACCGGCTTATCCTGCGCGTGCCCGGCCGCCTCTCGGTGGTGGCGGTGAGCGGCGGCACGATCTTCTCGGCGTTGTCGGGCTCGACCATCGCCACGACGGCGATGCTCGGCCAGTCCCTGCTGCCCGAGATGCTGCGGCGCGGCTATCATCCGTCGATGGCGATGGGGCCGATCATGGCGATCGGCGGCGTCGATATGCTGATTCCGCCCTCGGCGCTCACCGTGCTGCTGGCGACGCTGGCGAGCGCCGTCAGCCGCGACAAGATCTCGGTCGCCGATCTGCTGGTCGCCGGCATCGTGCCCGGCCTGATCATGAGCATATGCTTCCTGATGTGGATCGTGGTGCGCTGCTGGATGCGGCCGGACCTCGCTCCACGCGAGGCGCCTCGCGCGCTCGGCCTCGGCGAGCGCTGGCGGCCGTTCTTCCTCGACGTCGTGCCGCTGTCGCTCATCTTCGTCGTGGTGATGGGCAGCATGTTCGCCGGCTGGGCCTCACCGACCGATTCGGCGGCGCTGGGCTGCCTGGCGACCATGCTGCTGGCAATAGCCTACCGGGCGCTCACCTGGAAGGTCCTGTTCGAGAGCCTCAAGAACACGGCGGTGGTGACGACGATGATCTTCTTCATCATCGCCGCCTCGACGACCTTCTCGCAGATTCTCGCATTCTCCGGCGCCACGGATGGCGCGCTGGCGGAGCTTGCGAAGTTCGAGATGACGCCGCTCATCGCCGTGTTCACCATGATCGCGGTGCTGCTCGTGCTCGGCTGCTTCATGGACCAGATCAGCATGATGCTGCTCACCTTCCCGTTCTTCATGCCGCTCGCCAATGCGCTGAACCTCGACCTGGTGTGGCTCGGCGTGATCCTGCTGATCTCCCTCCAGATCGCGCTGCTGACGCCGCCCTTCGGGCTGTTGCTCTTCGTCATGAAGGGCGTGGCGCCACCCGAGATCACCATGCGCCAGGTGTGGGCCGCCGCCACGCCCTATACGCTGATCGTGTTCGCGGTACTGATGCTGGTCGTCTTCGTGCCTTCGGTGGCGACGGTGCTGACAGGGGCCATGCGATGAAGGACGTTCCGGTGGGGGCTGCGGACCGGCTGGTGGCGGCACGACGCAGCCGGCAACCGACGCCGGGCCTGCCCGAGGTCGTCACCTTCGACGATGCCTACGCGGTGCAGGCCGCCTTTCGCGCCAGGTGGCGCGACGTCGTCGTCGGGCACAAGGTGGGCTGCTCGTCGGAGCAGTCGCAGCGCCTGGTGAACTCGCCCGGGCCGATCGCCGGCAGCCTGTTCCGCGCCGCACTGTGGCAGGAACCGGCGACGCTCGAGCGAGGACAGTTCTTCGTTGCGGGCGTCGAGGCCGAGTTCGGCTTCCGGCTGGGCGCCGACCTGCCATCCAGAACGACGCCCTATGGTCGCGAGGAGGTCGGCGCGGCTGTCGATGCCGTCGTACCGGTGATCGAAATCTGCGACACGCGGCTCGCCGACTGGCGCTCGCGCCGGATCGAGGAGATCACCCGGCCGGCCATTGCGGGAATGGCGCCAACTCGACCTCGCCGGCCACGAGGTTTCCCTGTCGATCGACGGCGACCGCAAAGGCGTGGGAACAGGGGCCTTGGTGCTCGGTCACCCAATGGTGGCGCTGACCTGGCTCGCCAACGAGCTGTCGCGTCGCGGCGAGGGTCTGCGGACCGGTGACCTGGTCGCCGCCGGCACATGCACCGGCCTGCATTTCGCCGGCGCCGGCAGCACGGTCGTCGCCGAGTTTGGCGACCTTCTGGGTCAAGTCACCATCCATTTCGAAGCATAGCCGGGAGCACGGCTGAATCGCCATGCCCTCCCGCGATAAACGACGATCCGGCGCTGAATCCCGCCGCCTGCACGCCGTTCGAGATCACCATGCGTCGCCGGGTTCAGACGGTAAGGTTGAAGGCGATGGAAATGCGCGTCGCGGCGCCGTGGTAGGGTCGCACCTGATGCATCAGCCAGGACGGGAACATCACAAGGTGGCCGGCTTTGGGTACCACGCGCTCGGTGGCGCCGGCCCCGAGGCCGCCGGGCATGGCGACGGCGAGATGCGGGGCAAACATGGCGGGCAAGGGCCCGCGCGGATCCATGAACTCGAGCTCGCCGCCGAGCGACTTGTCGGCGGCGATGCCACCGTCGTCGACGTAGTAGACGCCCGACCAGAAGGCGCCGGGATGGGAGTGGAACTCGTTGCCGTGGCCGCTGCGATTGACGTTTGCCCACATGTTGCCGGTCCAGGTCACGGCATAGCCAGGGTGAGGGCCGGTGCCGACATTGCCCTTGCGGTCCGTGGTCACGCGATTGGCAAGGTTGCGACCGATCGCCAGGAGCTTGATCGCCGGCACGCCGCCCCAGCGGTCCATGTCCCAGCTCGATTGCCAGCCGCCTAGGTTGGAGTGCCGCGTGGTGGGCTGGGTCTGCTCACGCTGCTCGATCACCCGCCGGAGATCGGCGTTGAGCGCGGGCGCATCGGGAACCTCGAACGTGACAAGGGGCGTGGCGAACAGCGGAGCGATCTCGTGCGCGGTACTCATATTCACCCAGAATAATCAGCAGAGCCGTCAGGCATTAGGTCCGATACGTCACGGGTGCTATGTGTCCGATGTCACACAGACCGCTTTTCGCAGCCAGACCGGCTTGCAAATGTAGTCTCGTCATGAACCTTCGCAGGCGACGATCACAAGCATGTGAAGATCAGGGCGCCGGACCGACATCGCCTGGCAACAGGGCGAGGAAAGTCGCGAGATCCACGAGGACTGCAATGCTTACAGCCGTTCACCGCGGGTTGGGATGAAGCGCTTCTACAAGCGGACGGCGTTCGAGCGCGCCGAGGCCGGCCATCGCGTGCTGCTCGACGGCAAGCCGATGCGGACGCCCGCCAAGGCGGTGCTGGTCGTGCCGACGCAGGCCCTCGCCGAGGCGATCGCCGGCGAATGGGGCGATGTCCCGGAGAAAGCCGAGATAAACGTATCGCATCTGCCGCTGACCCGGCTTGCGGCCACCGGACTGGACCGCGTGACCCGCCAACGCGACCAGGTGATCGAGGATGCCGCGAAGTACGCAGAGTCCGACTTGCTTTGCTATCGCGCCGCCGATCCGCCGAGCCTGGTCGAACGGCAGCGCACGCTGTGGCAACCGCTGCTCGACTGGGCGGCGAGCCACTACGATGCGCCCCTTGTCGTCGCCGAGGGCACGATCTTCGTGGCCCAGCCGGCCGCCTCGGTCGCGCGCCTGCGTGCGGCCGTCTCGGCACATTCCGATCTGGCGCTGTCGGCGATCTACAATTTGACGCACATCGCCGGCTCGCTGGTGATCGCGCTTGCCGTCGCCGAGCGGCGGTTGACGGCGGAGCAGGCGTTCGACGCGGCACAGCTCGACGAGCTTTACCAGATCGAGCGCTGGGGTACGGATCCGCTCGCCACCGAGCGCCATGCCGGTATCCGCCGCGACCTCGAGGCCGGCGCGCGTTTCCTCGCCCTTCTCGACAATCAGAGACTGAAAGGATGAGCATGTCGGCCAGCAGCAAACTGCGCGAGACACTGGCCCGCAGCGGGCTGGTCGAGGCGATGGCGGCGCACAGCCCGCTCTCCGCCATGCTGGCGGCCGAAGCCGGCTTCGACGCCATCTGGGCTTCCGGCTTCGAGCTCTCGGCGATGTACGGCGTGCCCGACGTCAGCGTCGTGTCGATGACCCAGCATCTCGATATGACACGCGCCATGGCCGACCGCGGCGGACTGCCGGTCGTGGCCGATATCGACACCGGCTTCGGCAATGCCATCAACGTGCTCTACGCGGTCGAGCAGTACGAACGGGCTGGCGCCGCCGCCATCGTCATGGAGGACAAGAGCTTTCCCAAGGTCACGAGCCTGATCGCCGGCGGCCGCCAGGACATGGTCCGCCTCGAGGAATTCCAGGGCAAGATCGAGGCGGCGCGCGCCGCCCGGCGCGATCCTTCCTTCGTGATCGTGGCTCGTACCGAAGCGCTGATCGCGGGGCTCGGCCAGGACGAGGCCCTGAAGCGGGCACGGGCCTACGAGGCGGCGGGTGCCGATATGATCCTGGTCCATTCCAAGCAGAAGACCCCGGACGAGATCGAGGCGTTCGCCCGGGCCTGGGACGGCAAGGCGCCGCTCGCCCTGGTGCCGACTGCCTATCCGCAAATGACGGTGGCGCGTGTGCGGGCGCTGGGCAAGGTCGGCCTGCTGATCTGGGGCAACCATGCAATCCGGGCGAGCGTGGGGGCGATGCGCGAGACCTTTGCCCGTATCCGCCGCGACGGCGGCATCCACGGCGTGGAGGCCGGCATCGCCACCGTCGACGACATTTTCGATCTGCAGGGAATGGGTCGGGTCAAGGACGACGAGAAGCGCTTCCTGAGGTGATGCGCCGGTAGCGCGCCCTTCATTCTCCTAGTAAGAAACTGGTGGCTTGCCGCCAGTTTCTTGGCACGGCGGGTCGGCTCTCGGGCCGGTGGGGAACTCCTATGAAAATGCGCTGGGAGCGCGCCGGCGTGCTGGGGGTCTCCCCAGCGAAGCTGGGGAGGAGCAAGGAAGGCGCGCTCTCGGCAAGGAGCTTCCCTGGCGGCGCCATCCAGACTGGAC
>LNFM01006317.1_pt1 | contig 19616 bp, 20 predicted proteins | sample 596031 | NCBI WGS metagenome assembly LNFM01 (sample SAMN04254537, study PRJNA301005) | activated carbon metagenome | isolation source: dual media filters at the Ann Arbor, Michigan drinking water treatment plant | place: USA: Ann Arbor | reverse complement strand
CGCAGCGGACGGGACTCGAACCCGCGACCCCCGGCGTGACAGGCCGGTATTCTAACCGACTGAACTACCGCTGCGCGTCGGTGGACTTTCGTCCAATCTCACAAAGATGGTGGGTGATGACGGGATCGAACCGCCGACCCTCTGCTTGTAAGGCAGATGCTCTCCCAGCTGAGCTAATCACCCGTTGCTTTGCGAGGCGCGCAATTTAAGGGGCGGGCGATCCTAAGTCAATACTCTGCTTGAGTTTTTTCTAAAAAAATCTGCGCGCCTGGGTTCACGGCAGCGCTTGCAGCGTCAAACGTGCACCGACCAACCCAGCCTCGCGCCGCTCCAGCCCGGCCTCGGCCACTTGCACGCCCTGACGCTCCAGGGTCTGCAGCCAGGTCAGCAGCCGATCAGCCGGTGCTGACTGCAGGTTGAGCTGTACGTTGCCTTCACCGAGGCTTTCCAGACGCTCGATCTGCAAGCCGGCTTCGGCGGCGCTGCTGGTGACCCAGCTCTGCAGGCGAGACGGATCGACACGCTGTACATCGCCGCCCCCCGCCTGCACCTGGGGTGCATGGGTTTGCAGGTAGGCATAGAGCGTGCGCTGCTCGGTAAAGGCTTCGCGCGCAGCCTGAACCTGACGCTGCGCCGGCTGCCAGAGTGCCAAATAGCCCAGCACCAACAATAAAAAGCCTGCCAGCGCCAGCAACGCATGCTGCTCACGCGGGGCCAGACTTTGCCAACGCTGCGCCAGGGGCGACTGCTGCCAGTGGCCTTGCCAATCGATTTTGCCCATGCGCCTCACCCTCCAATGACCAGACGTGCGCTGACGCCGTTCGCTTCACGGCTGGCCGCGCCCAGTTGCACGGCCATGTCGGCGCCCTGCAGGCGCTCGCGCAGTTGTTCGAGCTCAGCAAAACCAGGTGCTGTGACCTGCAGCGACAATTCGCCCGGCGTAGCCCGGTAGTCCAGCTGCTCGACCTGCACCTGAGTACCGAGCAGCGCGCCAATAGTACCCAGTTGAGTGAGCACCCCGCTCTGCCCCGCACCGGCTTCGCTCAGGTGCTGATCGAACTGCGCGCGCAGGTTGACCAGCCTGTGATCTTGCGGGAACAGCTCGCGGTACAACGCGGCACTGGCATCAGCGTAGGCATCGGCTTCGCGCTGCAAATGCCAGCCCTGCGCCAGGTTGAAGCCCCACTGCAGCACCAGCCACAGCCCCAGCAAGGCCAGCAGCGGACGCAGCGATTGCCAGCGCGTATCCTGCGTCGCCGGCGCGAAATCACCTTGGGCAAGGTTGGTCGCACGGGTCTGCTCGGCTAACCACAGATGCGCATCATCCATCTGCAGTAACTGGTCAGCCGTAAGCGGCTGAACGTCCGCAGCGGCCAGCGCACAGCAATGCGGGCGCGGACAGCGATCTGCGAGACCGCCCCAGGCCTCGGGGTCGAGGGCCAGGCGTGTTGGCGTGCTGCCGCCCAGTAACCAGCGGCCGTCCAGCCAGAGCAACTGGGTGCCTTCGTCCGGCAGGCAATCGGCGTCCATCAGGATACGCGCGGGCGGTATCGGGCAGACAGCCAACCAGTCGCTCAACCAGGCACGCCGCAGCGCATAGACCCGGTGCCGACCATCGGCCATCAGCTCACCCAGCGCGAGGTGCAACTGTTCAATGTCATCGGCCAGTTGCTCCTCGACCGCAAACGGCAGCGCCTGCCGCAGCCAACGCGCCTTGCGCGTGGGCAGGTGCACCGCACAGGCCGTCACCGCCTCCACCGGCAGCACCAGGGTCCAGCCGCTCGGCTGTTCGGCGCAGGCCTCGGCGAACGGCAAGGTGCGGGACTGCCCGGCGCGTACCTGACGCACCGGCAGTTGCACATCCACCCCGGCGCAGGCCGCAGGCGGCAAAAATACACAGCTGAGGTTCATGGCTGTTGTTCCTTATCCGGCACAGGCAAACCGCTGCGCCCTAAATCTCGGGCGAGAACATACACCTTGCCCTCGTTTGTACGCTGCAACTGGCTGTGCAGCACTTGGCGACGTTCACCGATCTGCACCTCGGTGAGCACCTCGAAATACATACTGCCCACGGCCAGACCATTGGCGCTGACACCCCCTGCCGGCAGCCGGCCAAGAAACGCCTGCACATTGCTAAAGCCCTGAGCACCCCGGGCCTCGACCAGCGCCACGGCATCGGCCAGCGACAGGCCGTCGGCGAGGCTGGCAATCACCGGCGCGCTGGCCGTGTTGACGTTCAGCGGCGCCTCGACCGGCAGGGCACTCACTAAGGGCCGCAGGCGTTGATAATCGCGCTCAGCCAGTCCCAGCAGGCGCAGCTCCGAAACATCCGTGAGCAAGCGGTTGGCGGCCCGATAAGCGGGCTGCGCCAGCAGGTACTGATCGTCTTCGGCGCCCGCGCCGCCCGAGGGCTCGCTGTCTTCGTCAAGCCAATCGGTCAAGCGCTCGGCATAGGCCACGTCAATCTGCAGAATGGCCAGCAGACGGCGAAACTGCACGCGCGCGGCCTCACCCGCCTCACCGGCGTTGGCCAATCGGTTGAGATTGAAACGCCCACTGGCGTCTAGGATCTGCACACGCAACGTGCCGTTATCGAGGGCAAAGGGCGTGCGCAGCTGAGCCCACGGCTCACCCAAGTGGTCACGCGGCGCACGCGGATCACCCTGCTGCAGGTCGCGGCGCAAAATGGCCTTGGCCAGAATTTCTCCACCCAGGGCGTAATGCCACGCCTGGCGCACCTGCAGCTGATTGGCGGTGCTGCGAATCGCCAACTGCTGACGGGCGATGATCCCAGCACACACCACCGTGACCACGGCGACCACCACCAACACGGTGATCAGGGCCATACCGCGCTGCTGCTTCATAGCCCACCCTCGCCGCCCGGCTCCGCCGGATTATCCGGCAGCCCTTCGGGCAGCCGCAGCAGGCGTCGCAACTCGCCCTGACGGCTGTGCTGCAGGCGCAACTCGACGGCCAACGGCAAATGCGTGAGGCGCTGCTCAGCGGTGTCCGTCAGCGGCGGCCAGGTGTCTTGCCAGGCGCCGTCTTGATCAAGGTAGCGCAGGCTCAGCGCCGTCACGCCGTCGAGCGCCTGCTGCACCTGCGGCTGGCTGTCCTGGGCTTGGTCCAGCACCTGCCAGTACAGGCGCTGCCATTGCCCATCCTGCAGTTGCCAGCGCACCCGCTCACGCTCGGCGCGCGGCGCGCCCTGCGGGTTACGCCAGCCCGCCCGGGTCAGCTCCAGCCGCGCAGCCCCCTCGCCGTCGCCCTGCAAGGCCGGCAGGGCCTCGCCGTAACCGTCACGTACGGGCCGCACGGCGACCTGCAACACATCGCGCTCGAATGCAGCTAACGCACGCACCAGCTCCCGCAACTCGCGATCATGGGCGCGGGTGCTGGCATCGGTACGCAAGACACTGTCGAGCATCTGGTAAGTGGCCAAGCCGATCAGCGCGAAAATGGCCAAGGCAATCAACACTTCGAGCAGGGTAAAGCCTCTGGCCTGCCTCATGGCGCGACCTCGATAAAGCCCTGCAGGTTGACCACCGAGCGCTCGCGCACCGCCACGCCGCTGCTCTGCCAGGGCGCCAGCCACAGGCTGACACGCTGCATCTGTGGCTCACTGGTGGCGACCACCTCGCGCTGCCACTGCCAGCGGCGCCCGGCGAACTCGCTCTCCCCAGTTGCCGAACCAAGCGCTAGCGGCGTCGGCGCCAACTGCCATTCGCTCAGTTGGTTGTCGGCCAGCCACATGGCCAGGGTGCGGGTTTCCAGTTGGGCGGCAACCTGCAGGCTGCGGGCACCGGCGCTGAGCACACTGGCAGCGACCAAGGCAAAAATCGCCAGTGCCACCAGCACTTCCAGCAGGGTAAAGCCCTTTTCCGGCTTCATCGCGCGCGCCCCGTATCGAGCCGCTCGACTACTGGCAGGCGAAAACCATCGCTGCTCAGCCGCAGGCGTACACCGTCACGCCGCTGTTCGGCCAGCAGCAGGCGAAACGGGCTTAGTTCGCCGCTGGACAGCAGCACCAGTTGCGGCTGCAGGTCGCCTTGCGCGTCAGATTGTTCTTTATCGCCGGCAAGGCGCAGCGCCTCCCCTTCGAGCTCGACGCTCAACACCGCCCATGCCGGTAAGCGGTGCAGATCCTGACCGAGGGCTTGCCAACGCTGTTGCTGGGGATCATGGCGCAGCACCTGATAGGCCTGGGCCTCGAAGCGAATACCGTAGTCGCGGTTATCCAGCACCGCTTCCTCACTGACCACGCCGATCAACCCAGCCAAGCGCTCGGCCTCGTTGCGCAGCGCGCGTTCCGGGCTGGCCAGCCCGGTACTGAGCACCACCAGGCCGACCACACAGCCGAGGATGACCAGCACCACCAACAGCTCCACCAAGGTGAAACCGCGCGCGCGAAGGGCATGGGGCATGGCTCAGGCGCGCCCGGTCACTGGTCCCAGTTGCCGATGTCAGCGTCCTGACCGCTGCCGCCCTGTCGCCCATCGGCGCCCAGCGAATAGAGGTCGAACGCACCACGCGTGCCGGGCGCCAGGTACTGATAGGGCGCGCCCCAGGGATCGACCGGCACCCGTTTGAGGTAGCCCTCCGGGTTCCAGTTGTTGGCGGGCGGGTTGCCGGACGGCTTGCGCACCAGCGCTTCAAGCCCCTGCTGAGTGCTCGGGTAGCGCTGGTTGTCGAGCTTGTACATATCCAGCGCAGCGCCAATCGCCTTGATGTCGCTCTGCGCCACCGTGACCTTGGCCTGGTCCGGTCGGCTCATGACCTGCGGCACCACCAATGCAGCGAGGATGCCGAGGATGACCACGACGACCATGATCTCGATAAGCGTGAAGCCGGCCTGGGAGCGGCCGTTGGATATCGTCCTGTTGTACACCTGTTACCCCACCAACTGATTGAGAGAAAGAATCGGCAGCAGAATAGCCAGCACGATGACCAGCACAACCGCCCCCATAAATACCAGCATGGCCGGCTCGAACAAGCCGACCAGCAGCGCTACCTGCGCGCTCAGGTCACTTTCCTGGTTGCGTGCCGTGCGCGCGAGCATCTGGTCCAGCTCGCCAGACCGTTCGCCGCTGGCGATCATGTGCAGCATCATCGGCGGGAACTGCCCACTGGCCTCCAGGGCTCGGGTCAGGCTGCCGCCCTCACGCACCTTCTGCGCGGCAATCACCACCTGCGCACGAATCGCCCGGTTGCTGATCACCTCGGCGCCAATGCCCAAGGCTTCGACCAGCGGCACGCCGCTTTGCGTGAGGATCGCCAGGGTCGAGGCGAAGCGCGCGCAGTCGGTCGCGCGCACCAGCCGGCCGATCAGCGGCAGGCGCAGCAGCAGGCCATGCCAGCGCAGCAACAGGCCCTCTTCACGCAGCGCCCGCCGGGCTAACACTACAGCCAATACACTGACGAGCACTGCCAGCCAGCCCCAGCTCTGCACCCAGGCGCTGGCCGCGATCAGCACGCGGGTCAAGGTTGGCAGCGTCTGGCCGGAATCGACGAACACCCGCACCACGTCCGGCACCACATACCCCAGCAGAAAACCGACGATCAGCAAGGATGCGCTCATCAGGATCATCGGGTACAGCAACGCCAGCTGAATTTTCTGCCGGGACTGCTGGCGTTGCTCGGTGTAATCGGCCAACTGCTCGAGCACCGGCCCCAGGTGCCCGGTGTGTTCACCAGCGGCCACCGTGGCGCAGTAAAGCGCTGGGAAGGCGGCCGGAAACGCCCTCAGGCTGCCGGCGAGATCATGCCCTTCGAGCACCCGGCCACGCACCGCCAGCAGCATCGCCTGAATACGGGGCGAGGCCGCCTGGGCCGCCACCGCGCCCAAGGCTTCCTCGATGGGCAGCGCCGCCTGCACCAGTGTCGCCAGTTGCCGCGTGATCAGCGCCAGGTCGCGGGCCGAGAGACTACGCTGAAACCAGCCCTGAGTGGCCGGGCCGCCTGACTCACGCGGACGGCTGAGGTGTACCTCCAACGGCGCCAGGTGCCGATCACGCAGCATCTGGCGTACCTGGCGCGCGCTATCAGCTTCCAGTACGCCCTTCTGCCGACGCCCTGCCGGATCGAGGGCCACATATTCAAAGGCGGCCATTATTCTTCCCGGGTCACGCGCAGCACTTCCTCGACGGTGGTCACGCCTTCCAGCACTTTGCGGCGCCCGTCATCGCGAATGCTCGGGCCTAAGGTGCGCGCGTGGCGGACCATCGCCTGTTCGGCAGCCGCACTGTGCACCAGGCTGCGCAGGTGATCATCGAACACCACCAACTCGTAAATGCCGGTACGCCCGCGATAGCCCTGCTGGTGACAGGCGGCGCAGCCGCAGGCGCGGTAAAGCGTCGGCGGGTGCTGCGCATCAACGCCCAGCAGCGCGCATTCGGCAGCGTCGGCCTGATAGGCCTGACGGCATGCGGGGCACAGCACCCGTACCAGGCGCTGAGCCAGCACGCCGAGCAAGGATGAGGCCAGCAGAAACGGCTCCACGCCCATGTCGACCAGGCGGGTAACGGCACCAATCGCGCTGTTGGTGTGCAGGGTCGAGAGCACCAGGTGCCCGGTCAGCGAGGCCTGCACGGCGATCTCGGCGGTTTCCCGGTCACGGATCTCACCCACCATCACCACGTCCGGGTCCTGGCGCAAAATCGCGCGCAGGCCGCGGGCGAAGGTCATGTCGACCTTGGTGTTGACCTGGGTCTGGCCAATGCCCTCGAGGTGGTACTCGATCGGGTCTTCGACGGTGAGAATATTGCGGCTGCGGTCGTTCAGACTGGCGAGGCTGGCGTACAGCGTGGTGGTCTTGCCGGACCCCGTGGGGCCAGTGACCAGCAGAATCCCGTGGGGTTTGCGCACCGTGTCTTCCATCACCTGACGGTCACGCAGGCTCATGCCCAGGTGCTGCAGATCGAGGCGCCCGGCCTGTTTGTCGAGCAGGCGCAACACCACCCGCTCGCCATTGGCCGATGGCAGTGTGGAGACTCGGATATCCACCTCGCGCCCACCGACCTTGAGCGAAATACGCCCGTCCTGCGGCACGCGCTTTTCGGCGATGTCCATGCGCGCCATGACCTTGATCCGCGAGACCAGCAGTGCGGCCAGGCCACGTTTGGGTTCGAGCACCTCGCGCAGCATGCCGTCGACGCGAAAACGCACCACCAGACGCTTCTCGAAGGTTTCCAGGTGAATGTCCGAGGCATCTTCCTTGATCGCCTCACCGAGAATCGCGTTGATCAGGCGGATGATCGGCGCATCGTCTTCCTGCTCCAGCAGGTCTTCGGTCTCCGGGGTCTGCTCGGCCAGGGCGGTCAGATCAAGATGCCCACCCAGATCCTCCGCCAGCTGCATGGCCCCGGCCTCATGCTGATAGGCACGCGCTAAGGCCTGCTCGAAGGCTGCTGCGGGCAACTCGCGCCAGCGCAGTGCCTGGCCCACGAAACGCTGCACCTCGGCCAGCGCAACAGGTTCGACCTCGGGGCGATGGGCCACATAGGCCTGGCCGTCTTCGAGCAGCAGAACCACGCCATGGCGTTTGGCGAAGCTGAATGGCAAACGGCGCAATGGAGGCGCCGGAAGGGAAACGGTCATCGGCATAGAAGCCTTACCACGCCTAAACCGCACCGCAGCACATACGCGCGCGACAGCGGATCGGACGAACTAGATTAATTAGGCGTCCCAGTGTCACCAGACAGGAACATGCAGGTATCTTTAGCACATCGTGCGAGCAGGTACACCACCCTAACGGGTGCAGCCAGCGGCTCTGGCCAATAGCTATGATCATTACCTACAGCCCGTTCAGTCATTTTTGAGGAGCCATGCCTTTGCCCCAGCCGGCCGCACAGCGTTGGACAGCCCCGCCTGCCGCGACCTGGCTCGGTGCCGCCCTGGTGGTGGCGATGAGCGTGAGCCTGGCCTGGCAGGCGGCTGAGTGGCTGCGCCTGCTACGGGCGCCCGCCCCTGCGGAGGCAAACACCCGTGCGCCGCTCAACGATCAGGCCATTCAGGGCAATGCCCTCGCCCTGTTTGGCACCACCCAGCCGAGCACGACCGGAGGCCTGCCCGCCACTCAGTTGCGCCTGACCCTGCTCGGCAGTTTCATGCACAGCGACCCGGCCCAATCCAGTGCCATACTCCAGCAGGACGGCCAGCCAGCCCAGCGCTACCGGGTGGACGTGGAACTGGCGCCGGGCATACGCCTGGCGCAGGTGCATGCCGATCACGTTGAAGTGCTGCGCAACGGTCGTCGTGAGCGCCTGGATTTCCCGCACAGATCGGCATTCACCAATGCGCCGACTGACAGCGGTGACACCCTCGAACAACTCGACCAGCTCGAAGCCGATAACCTCGAGACGCTGCGCGAGCGCATGGAAGCCCTGCGCGAGCAAATGCAAGCCAGTGGCATGCCGAGCGCCGACAGCGAACCAGTAGAAGCCGACCCTGCCAATGAATCGTCACCGGAAAGCGAATGACCTGATGCCCCAGATCCTCCCGCGCCTCAGCCTTGCCCTGCTCGCTGCCAGCTTTACGCTTTTTCCGCTGCCCAGCGTCGCTGCCATCGAACCGGCAAGCCGCGACAGCCGCCAGGACGAAAGCTGGACCATCAACCTCAAGGGTGCTGATATCCGCGAGTTTATCGACCAGGTGGCGCAGATCAGTGGGCAGACGTTCGTCGTCGACCCACGGGTCAAAGGCCAGGTCACCGTTGTATCGAGTACGCCCCTTGGCTTGAGCGAGGTCTACCAACTGTTCCTCTCGGTCATGGCGACCCACGGTTACAGCGTGGTAGCGCAAGGGGAGCAGGCACGCATCGTACCCAATGCCGAAGCCAAGGCTGATGCGAGCCCACCTGGTGCCGGCGCATTCAGCGGGCCGGATCGCCTGGAAACCCGCCTGATCCAGGTGCAACACGGCCCTGCCGCCGAACTAATCCCGCTGATCCGCCCACTGGTTCCGCCTTACGGCCACCTGGCGGCCGTGACCTCCGCCAATGCCATCATCATCAGCGACCGCGCCGCCAATATCACGCGCATCGAAGACTTGCTGCGCCAGCTGGACCAGAAGGGCGAGCACGATTACAGCGTGGTCAACCTGCAGCACGCCTGGGTCATGGACACTGCCGAGGTTCTCAACAGCAGCCTGACACGTGGCCAGGCGACTGCCGCTGGCGGCGCCCAGGTCATCGCTGACGGGCGCACCAATCGTTTGATACTCCTCGGGCCACCCGCCGCCCGCGAGCGTCTGGCCGCCCTCGCCCGCTCCCTCGACACTCCGGCCAGCCGCTCGGCCAATACCCGGGTGATTCGCCTGCGCCACAACGATGCCAAGGCGCTGGCCGAAACCCTGGGAGAAATCTCAGAAGGGCTCAAGCCGGTCGAAGGCGCCGAGACCACCGGCAGCCCTCGGCAGAACATCCTGATCCGTGCCGATGAAAGCCTTAACGCCCTGGTGCTGCTGGCGGAGCCCGACACCGTGGCAATGCTCGAAGACATCGTCCGCCAACTCGATGTACCGCGCGCTCAGGTAATGGTCGAAGCGGCTATCGTCGAGGTCTCCGGCGACATCACCGATGCGCTTGGCGTGCAGTGGGCCGTGGATGCACGCGGCGGTACGGGGGGCCTGGGTGGCGTCAATTTCGGCAACACCGGGCTGTCGGTCGGCAGCGTGTTGCAGGCGATCCAAGACCGCGGTAACGATGTCGACAACAGCACCCTGAGCAACCTGCCCGATGGCGCAATCATCGGCCTGGGCAGCGACAGCTTCGGCGTGCTGATCACCGCGCTGTCGGCCAATGCCAAAAGCAACCTGCTGTCCACACCCAGCCTGCTGACCCTGGACAACCAGCAAGCGGAAATCCTCGTCGGCCAGAACGTGCCCTTCCAGACCGGCTCGTTCACCACCAGTGGCTCGGGCGCCGACAACCCCTTTACCACCATCGAACGTCAGGACATCGGTGTGACCCTCAAGGTCACGCCGCATATCAACGATGGCGCGACCCTGCGCCTGGAAATCGAGCAGGAAATCTCCTCGATTGCGCCCTCCACCCAGGGCGTTAATGCCGTCGATCTGATCACCAACAAACGCTCGATCAAGAGCACCGTGCTCGCCGAAGATGGTCAGGTGATCGTGCTCGGCGGGCTGATTCAGGACGATGTCACCCAGACCGACTCCAAGGTGCCGCTGCTCGGCGATATTCCTGTGCTGGGTCGGCTGTTTCGCTCGAGCCGCGACACGCGTACCAAACGCAACCTGATGGTCTTTCTGCGGCCCACAGTAGTACGCGATGGCGCGGGGCTGGCGGCGTTGTCGGGCAAGAAATACAACGACATTCGAGTGCTTGGTGACGTCCGCGACGGCTACCGCCCCGGGATTCTGCCGCGTGACCCCAGCCGCCTGTTCGACAAACAGGTCCCGTCAACCATCGACTTGCGCGAGCAATAACGCAAAGACCCCGGCGAGCCGGGGTCTTTGAGTCCTCAAGAGCCTGGGGTTCAGTCGAGGTACTGCATCTTGCGGCTCATGCCGCCATCGACCACGAACTCCTGCCCGGTGACGAAGCCGGACCGTGGCGAGAGCAACCAGGCAACCATCGCGGCGACATCCTCCACCGTGCCCACACGCCCCACCGGGTGCTGAGTGTGGTCTTCGCTGCGCAGCGGTGCTTCACGCTGCGCGCGGCGATCGCGAGCATCGATCCAGCCGGGGCTGACTGCATTGACCCGCACTTCCGGGCCCAGGCTGATCGACAGTGCGTGGGTCAGCGCGACCAGACCGCCCTTACTCGCCGCGTAGGCTTCGCAATCGGCCTCCGACTGCGAAGCGCGGGTCGAAGCGATGTTGACGATGGCGCCGCGGTGCGCACGCAAGTACGGCACGCAATGCTTGGCCAGCAACAGGGCGCCGGTGAGGTTGACTGCCAAGGTGCGGTTCCAGCGCGCCAGGTCGAGCCGCTCAAGTGGCAGGTTATGCGGCTCGGACAGGCCGGCGTTGCACACCAAAGCGTCCAGGCGGCCAAACTGACCCAGCACTTCAGCCACAGCGACCTGAACTTGGCTCTCCTGGCTGACATCCAGGGCGACGAACCAGGCCTGCTCGCCCAGCGCCTTGGCCACCCGCGTGCCGCGGGTACGGTCAACGTCGGCGAGCACCACGTGCCAGCCTTCCGCAATCAGCCAGGCACTGATGCCCAAGCCGATGCCCCGCGCAGCCCCCGTAACCAGCGCGACCTTGCCATTCGAGGCACCAGGACGGGTCGGTTGCCAGTCCAGCGCCGCTTGTTCGCCCACCGGGGACTCGCTCACAAGGCCGCCAGGCCGCGGGCCAGGTCAGCCTGCAGATCGGCAACGTCTTCCAGGCCTACGGCAACGCGAATCAGGTTGTCGCGAATACCGGCATTGGCCCGCTCAGCCGGCGACAAACGCCCGTGAGAGGTGGTCGCCGGATGGGCGATGGTGGTCTTGGTATCACCTAGGTTGGTGGTGATCGAGACCACCCGCGTGGCGTCGATAAAGCGCCAGGCAGCTTCGCGCCCGCCCTTGACCTCGAAACTCACCACCGCGCCGAACGCGCGCTGCTGACGCTTGGCCAATTCATGCTGCGGATGGCTCGGCAAGCCGGCGTAGTAAACATGCTCGACACCCGCCTGCTGCTCCAGCCATTGCGCCAGGTGCAGGGCACTGGCGCAATGGGCCTGCATGCGCACACGCAAGGTTTCCAGACCTTTGAGGAAGATCCAGGCATTGAACGGACTCAGCGTTGGCCCCGCGGTACGCAGGAAGCCGACCACTTCCTTCATCAGCTCGGCCCGCCCGGCGACCACGCCGCCCATGCTGCGGCCCTGCCCATCGATGTACTTGGTCGCCGAGTGCATGATGATGTCCGCACCCAGCGCCAGCGGCTGCTGCAGGGCTGGGGTGCAGAAGCAGTTGTCCACCGCCAGCAGCGCCCTATGGGCATGGGCAATATCAGCGAGAGCGGCGATGTCCACCAGCTCCGCCAAGGGGTTGGACGGCGACTCGACGAACAGCAAGCGGGTGTTGGGCTTGAATGCCCCGCGCCAGGCGTCCAGGTCCGAGAGTGGCACGTAGTCGACTTCAACACCAAAACGCTTGAGGTACTTCTCGAACAGGCTGATGGTCGAGCCGAACACGCTGCGCGAAACCAGCACGTGGTCACCGGCGCTGCACAGGCTCATGACAATCGACAGAATCGCTGACATGCCCGATGAGGTGGCCACCGCCTGCTCCGCCCCTTCGAGTGCAGCAATGCGCTCCTCGAAGGCGCGCACGGTCGGGTTGGTGTAGCGCGAGTAGACGTTGCCCGGCACCTCGCCGGCGAAACGCGCCGCCGCATCGGCAGCGGTACGGAACACGTAGCTGGAGGTGGGGTAAATTGCCTCGCTGTGCTCCCCTTCCGGTGAGCGATGCTGACCTGCACGCACCGCCAGGGTATCGAAACCCACGCCATCGAGATCGCTGTCGAGCCTGCCGGCATCCCATTCCAGTGTCATATCGCTACCTCATGCTGACCATGGCCCCAACATCCAGGGGCGGGTCTTCGATAACATCCCGGATCACCTCCGGGCTACGGGCTTACTGCTTGCAGCGTGGTGCTTGCAACTCAGTTGTTGTACAGATCGATGATCGCACTGACGGCCTGAGACTTGGCCTTGGTCAGGTCATTACGCGCCTGATCGATTTTGTTCAGGTAAGCCTCATCGACATCACCGGTGACGTATTTGCCATCGAAGACCGCGCAGTCGAAGTTGGCAATCTTGATCTTTTTGCTGCCACTGACCGCTTCGATCAAATCCGGCAAGTCTTGGTAGATCAGCCAGTCGGCGCCAATCAGCTCGGCCACCTGCTCGGTGCTGCGGTTGTGAGCGATCAGCTCGTGGGCGCTGGGCATGTCGATACCGTAGACGTTCGGGTAACGCACCGCCGGCGCGGCCGAGCAGAAGTAGACATTCTTCGCCCCAGCTTCACGGGCCATCTGGATGATCTGCTTGCAGGTGGTGCCACGTACGATTGAGTCATCCACCAGCATCACGTTCTTACCGCGGAATTCCAGCTCAATGGCGTTGAGCTTCTGGCGCACAGACTTCTTGCGCGCAGCCTGGCCAGGCATGATGAAGGTGCGGCCGATATAGCGGTTCTTAACGAAGCCTTCGCGGAACTTCACGCCCAGGCGATTGGCCAGCTCCAGCGCGGCAGTACGGCTGGTATCGGGGATCGGGATCACCACATCGATATCATGCTCCGGGCGCTCGCGCAAAATCTTGTCGGCCAGCTTCTCGCCCATGCGCAGACGCGCCTTGTACACCGAGATGCCGTCCATGATCGAGTCCGGGCGCGCCAGGTAGACATGCTCGAAGATGCACGGCGAGTAACTCGGGTTGCTCGCGCACTGGCGGGTATGCAGCTGGCCGTCTTCGGTGATGTACACCGCTTCGCCCGGCGCCAGGTCACGGATCAGAGTGAAACCCAGCACGTCCAGCGACACGCTCTCGGAGGCGATCATGTACTCCACGCCTTCATCGGTGTGACGCTGACCGAAGACGATCGGACGAATGCCATGGGGATCGCGGAAGCCGACAATGCCGTAGCCGGTGATCATCGCCACAACCGCATAACCACCACGGCAACGCTCGTGCACGTCGGTGACCGCGGCAAACACGTCCTCTTCGGTCGGCTGCAGCTTGCCGCGCTGGGCCAACTCGTGGGCGAACACGTTGAGCAGCACTTCCGAATCGGAGTTGGTGTTCACATGGCGCAGATCGGACTCGTAGATTTCCTTGGCCAACTGTTCAACGTTGGTCAGGTTGCCGTTGTGCGCCAGGGTGATGCCATAAGGCGAGTTGACGTAGAACGGCTGCGCTTCTGCCGAGCTTGAGCTGCCCGCCGTGGGGTAGCGCACGTGGCCAATGCCCATGTGCCCAACCAGGCGCTGCATGTGGCGCTGCTGAAACACGTCACGCACCAGGCCGTTGTCCTTGCGCAGGAACAGCCGGCCCTCGTGGCTGGTCACAATACCGGCAGCATCCTGGCCGCGGTGCTGAAGAACGGTGAGCCCGTCATACAGCGCCTGATTGACGTTCGATTTACCGACGATACCGACAATGCCACACATGTGCCGCAACCCCTACTGAGTGAAACAAGCTTAATGCGCGCCGCTCAAGGCAACTTCGGCCCCAAGAGCGCTTCTTTGAACGGCAGTTCAGCAGGAGCGCTGATGCCGCTGGCGAGCCATTGACTGGACATCCCGAGGATCAGGTTTTTCGACCAGTCAGCGACCATGAGAAAGTGCGGCAGCAGCGCCGATTGCTGCCACCAGGCATCCTGCTGCACGGGTGCCAGGCTAGTCAGCCCGACGGCCACGACGACCAGCAAGGCGCCACGCGCCGCGCCGAACACCATGCCCAGGAAACGGTCCGTGCCCGACAACCCGGTGACGCGGATCAATTCCCCAATCAGGTAATTGATCAACGCGCCCACCAGCAGGGTGAACACAAACAACAGGATGCAGGCCGCGATAACACGCGCCGAAGGTGTTTCGATAAATTCGCTAAGGTGAACCGACAAGGCCCCGCCGAACATCCAGGCGACCACGCCAGCAATGATCCAGGTGAGCAGCGACAAGGCCTCTTTGACGAAGCCACGGCTCAAGCTGATCAGGCTTGATACGGCGATGACGGCGATAATCGCCCAATCGACCCAGGTGAATGCCACGTTTCAGGCTACCGACGGAAAAGGCGCTGCATTTTAGCAGAGCGCCGGGGATCGAGTAAGCAAAGGATTAAGGCCACCGCGCGAGCTTATGCCGCACGCGACTCCGCGGCCTAGCCCTGCTCGGGCTGAAAGCGCACGACAAAACCGTTGAGCTTTTGCTGACGATTAAGCAAATCGCGCAAGCGATCGGCTTCTGCACGCTCAATCAGCGGCCCGACAAACACGCGATTCATGCCATCGACGCTGCGGATATACGCGTTATAACCCTGGGTGCGAAGGGTCTTTTGCAGGGTTTCAGCACCCGAGCGACTGGACAGGCTCGCCAGCTGCACCGACCAACTGATCGGCAGCTTGTTGGCATCCAGACGGCTCGGCGCGGCCGCAGGGGCACTGGCCACGGGCGCCGCGGGTGTCACGGCCGGAGCAGGCGCTGGTGTTGGTGTTGGTGTTGGTGCAGCCTGAGGGGAGGCTGTCGTCTCAGCGGCCAGGGCCGAGGTATCGACCTCTGGCGTCTCTTCGAGCAACGCCCCGATAGGGTCTTCGGGCACCGGCTCGTCCGGCAGGGCCTGCGGGTCTGGCACTATTGCCGGCTGCATCTCGACCTCAGGCATTGACGGCGCCTGGGGCACGGGCGGCGCGTCGACCACGACACGGCGCAGCTCATCCTCACGCGACAGCAGCATCGGCAGGAAAATCACCGCCAGGGCAACCAACACCAGCGCACCGACAAAACGCTGCTTCAATCCGTTATCCAGCAAAGCCATCCTGCACGTCCCCTTGGGCATGGCGGGCCAGCCATTCCAGGGCCTCGGCCACGCAGTAGAAAGATCCAAACAGCACGATTTCATCACCCTCGCCTGCATGCTCGCATTGAGCGCGCAAGGCTTCACTTACCGCTCCCCAAGCACTCACTTGAGCACCCCGGGCTTGCAGGTGGGCCTGCAACTGGGAAACGGGCCGGCTGCGTGTTGTCGCCAGTGGCACTACAGCCCAGTCATCGAATACAGGCAACAGTGGCTCAACCACGCCTTCGAGGTCTTTGTCGGCCAGCAGACCAAACACCGCATGACGCCGTCCAGGCAGGGACTGCTTGAGCAGACGTTGAGCCAGGTACTCCGCTGCGTGCGGATTATGCCCAACATCCAGCATCAGCGTGAGCGTCTTACCCTGCCAATTCATCGTTCGGCGGTCCAAACGACCGGTAACGCGCGCCCCCAAGAGCGCACGCTGAAGGGCTTCTGCCGACCAAGGCAAGTCGAGCAGCGCGTAGGCCTGCAAGGCCAGCGCAGCATTTTCCATGGGTAGTTCGAGCAGCGGCAGGCCATTAAGTTGCAGGACCTGACCTTGAGCATCCAACCCGCGCCAATCCCAGTGCTGCGCTTTTACATAAAGATCGTAGTCGCGCGCGCGCAAAAACAACGGTGCATCAAGCCTGGCAACCGCTTCGAATATCGGTAGAGGTGGATCGAGGTCACCGCAGAGGGCAGGAATTCCGGCACGCAGAATGCCCGCTTTTTCGAACGCCACCGACTCACGGGTGGTGCCCAACCAGTCCGCATGATCCAAACCGATGCTGGTGATCAGCGCCAGGTCGGGATCAATCAGGTTGACCGCATCCAGGCGACCACCCAGACCGACTTCCAGCACCACGGCATCCAGATTGGCTCGCTGAAACAGCCAGAACGCAGCCAAGGTGCCCATTTCGAAATACGTCAGGGAGATCTCGGCGCGTGCCGCTTCAACCGCGGCAAAGGCCTCGCACAACTCGGCATCACTGGCTTCGACACCGTCAACCGTCACGCGCTCGTTGTAGCGCAGCAAATGGGGCGAGGCGTAGACGCCGACCTTGAGCCCCTGCTCACGCAGCAACGCAGCGATAAACGCACAGGTCGAGCCTTTGCCGTTGGTGCCGGTCACGGTGATGATGCGCGGCGCTAGACGCGGCAATGCCAAGCGGTGCAGCACAGCACGGGAGCGTTCCAGCCCCATGTCGATGGCGCTGGGGTGCAACTGCTCCAGATAGGCCAGCCATTCGGCCAGCGAGCCTGGGGTCATGCGCTGACGGCAACCGCAGACGGCGACGGCTGGTGCATGAACTGCGCCAGCACGCGACCCAGGCGGGTGCGCAGTTCCTGACGCGGAATGATCATGTCGATGGCGCCGTGCTCAAGCAGGAACTCGCTACGCTGGAAACCTTCCGGCAGCTTTTCGCGCACGGTCTGCTCGATCACGCGCGGGCCGGCAAAGCCGATCAGCGCCTTGGGCTCGGCCACGATAATGTCGCCCAGCATCGCCAGACTGGCCGACACACCGCCATACACAGGGTCGGTGAGTACAGAAACGAAGGGAATGCCTTCTTCGCGCAAACGCGCCAATACTGCCGAGGTCTTGGCCATTTGCATCAGCGAGATCAGCGCCTCTTGCATACGCGCGCCACCCGAAGCCGAGAAGCACACGAACGGGCAGCGACGCTCCAGGGCCACGTTGGCTGCCTGGACGAAACGCTCGCCAACGATGGCGCCCATCGAGCCGCCCATAAAGGAGAATTCAAACGCACAGGCCACCACCGGCATGTTCTGCAGGGTGCCACTCATGGCAACCAGTGCGTCTTTCTCGCCTGTCTGCTTCTGCGCGCCGGCCAGACGGTCTTTGTACTTCTTGCTGTCACGAAACTTCAGGCGGTCGACCGGTTCGAGATCAGCCCCGATCTCCTCACGGCCTTCGGCATCAAGGAAGATGTTCAACCGCGCGCGCGCGTCGATGCGCATGTGGTGGTTGCACTTCGGGCAGACATCCAGGGTCTTCTCCAGCTCAGGCTTGTAAAGCACCGCCTCGCAAGATGGGCACTTGTGCCACAGACCTTCTGGCACCGAACTCTTCTTGACTTCGGAACGCATGATCGAAGGGATCAGTTTGTCTACCAACCAGTTGCTCATGCTCTTTACTCTCCAACGCTGGGGGCTCGAACGCTGACACCTGGGTCTTCGCTCGAACGAATTCACGAAAGCAGCCGCCTCGCGCAGGGACCGGCATTGCCTGCCCGCCTCCCACGCTTGCTGCGATTGTCGCCGCGCAGGCAACAGCTAAGTGGACGGCACTGCGGCGCCTGCCGTCACATCAAACCTAAGCGGCTGAGGCTGCGCGCACTGCACGCACGAACGCGTGTATTTTTCCGGCATCCTTGATGCCCTTGCTCTGTTCCACACCACCGCTGACATCTACCCCGTAAGGGCGCACCTGTGCGATAGCCGCCGCTACATTCTCAGCATCCAGCCCACCCGCGAGAATAATGGGCTGCGAGCTGTCGCGCGGCACCAACGACCAGTCGAATGCTTCGCCCGTGCCCCCTGGTACGCCCTCAACGTAGGTGTCCAGCAAAATGCCGGCAGCTTCTGCGTAACGGGCCATCGCTGCAGCCACATCATCACCGGGCTTCACCCGCAGCGCTTTGAGGTAGGGCCGACCGTAACCTGAGCAAAACTCAGGGGACTCATCGCCGTGAAACTGCAACACATCCAATGGCACGGCCGCCAGGATCTCGGTCAACTCCGCATCGGTGGCATCGACAAACAGCCCCACCGTGGTCACGAAAGGCGGCAACGCAGCAATGATGGCCTTCGCCTGGACCGCCGTAACGGCCCGCGGGCTTTTGCTATAAAACACCAAGCCGATAGCATCAACACCTGCGCGAGCGGCTGCGAGGGCATCTTCTATACGGGTAATGCCACAGATCTTGCTGCGAACGACGGCCAAAACTCATTACCTGCTGATAAAGACTCGATGGTAACAAACACCCACTCAGGCGTCAGCCGCGACATCAGGCAAGCCAGAGAGGAAGTGCGGCCCTAGGTAGCGCGTCGGCAGCTCGAACTCTGCCGGGTAGTCAACCTTCACCAGATACAGACCATAAGGGTGGGCTGTAACGCCGCCGGTGCGGCGCACTCCGGTCTCCAGTACTTCGCGCGCCCACTCAACCGGGCGTTCACCCGCCCCGATCGTCATCAACACGCCAGCAATGTTGCGCACCATATGGTGCAAGAAGGCGTTGGCGCGGATATCCAGCACGATAAACCGACCATGCTGCAACAGTTCAAGGTGGTGGACCGTTTTGATCGGTGATTTGGCCTGGCACTGACGCGCACGGAAGGCGCTGAAATCGTGCGTCCCCAAGAACGTACGGGCCGCCTCACGCATGCGCTCGACATCCAGCGGACGGTGATTCCAGGTGACTTCTTCAGCCATGTGCGCCGGACGGATGGGATCGTTGTAGATCACATAACGGTAACGCCGCGCCATGGCGCAAAAACGCGCATCGAAATGCCGGGGCATAAAGCGCGCCCAGGCCACACTGATATCACCCGGCAGATTCATATTGGTGCCCATGACCCAGGCATGCTCGCTGCGTTCGACAGTGGTGTCGAAGTGCACGACCTGCCCGCTCGCATGAACCAGGGCGTCGGTACGCCCGGCGCAGCTGAGCGTGATCGAAGCACCTCCCGCCACCCGCGAGATCGCCTTTTCAAGGGACTCCTGAATCGAGGGCACACCTGCCCGCTGGCGCTGGAAGCCCCGGTAGCGAGACCCCTTGTACTCAATACCCAGTGCAACTTTATAAACGCCAACGGCAGCCGAGTCGGCTGCCGCTGTAGGGGTTATTGCTTCAGACATTAATCAAACCAGTTTAGAAATCAGCTCACGTGCTTCCTGCTGCTGGCCTTCGTTACCTTCGCTGACCACCTCATCGAGGATGTCACGGGCACCTTCGGTGTCCCCCATATCGATATAGGCGCGCGCCAGATCGAGTTTGGTCGCGGTTTCGTCGGTCCCGGAGAGGAAGTCAAAGTCATCGTCATCATCTGCATCGAACCCAGCGACAGGCGCTGC
>LNFM01006313.1_pt1 | contig 19619 bp, 1 predicted proteins | sample 596031 | NCBI WGS metagenome assembly LNFM01 (sample SAMN04254537, study PRJNA301005) | activated carbon metagenome | isolation source: dual media filters at the Ann Arbor, Michigan drinking water treatment plant | place: USA: Ann Arbor | reverse complement strand
GCGGCCGCGAACGTCGAGACGATCGGGCCCGCGTTGAGGCGGTCCCGCAGGCGCATGCCGGCGCTCAAGGCTGCTCCCCGCCTCCGGCGAGATTGACCCGCGTGGCGACGCCGCCGCCAATGCTGGCGGTGGTCTCGGGATCGTTGCTGCGCCAGCGGCCGGTTTCGTCCAGCACGAAGCTGCGGGCCGTCTCGCCGAAGCTCGGGCCGGTCAGCATCGACGCTCCCAGGCGTGGCATGTCGCGCGCCATCGAGACCTCCGGTTCCCCGCCATTGCCGCCAGGAATGCTGATCTGGTCGGAATCGAACCGGATGATCATGGCGTTGGTGCTGAGGCTACCACCGTTGAGCGAGACGAAGAAAGGCCGGTCGCGCTGATAGAGCTGGACATCGAAGCCGGTCAGCGGGGCGGGGCTGCGGTTGTTGGCGAAGACACGCAGACCCGGCGCATCGAGCCGGAGCGCGCCGGGCACGAAGGCCTGGAGCAGGTCGAAGCGGCGCGAGGTCGTCGTCAGCGCGCCGTCCACCGTCTCGAACCGCGTGGTCCGGAACGAGGCCGCGTCGACGGAGAGCGTGACCTGCTCCGCCGTGCGTCCGCGCGAGCCGGCGATGGTCAGATCGAGCGGCCCGCCGGAGGCCCCGGCGAGCTGCACGATGTTGGAGACGATCGTGTTGCCGAGGATGAGGATGCTGTCGCCCGCGCCGTAGCGGCCGAGCCGCACGTCGTCGGGCGCGGTGAAGGCGCTGTTGCGCGCGGCTCCGACCGCGATCCTGATCGAGCCTCCTCCGCTCGCGCCCGCAAGCGCGGTCAGCGTCTGCGTCGCGACGATGCTGTCCCCGTCGATCGCACCTGCGCTTGCAAGCCTGGCGTCGCGGCCGGCGTCGAGCGCACCGAAGACGATGCGCTGGGCCGTGACCGAAATGTCGCTGCCGGCGCTCGCGGCCCCGATCGAGACGAGGCTGTTGGCCGAGGCGAGCGTCAGCGAGCCGCCGCTGCCGCCATTCTCCAGGCGCACCGCGCCATTGGCAAGGACGCGTCCATCGCGACCCGCGCTCAGACGCGCGACGGTGACGTCTCCGCCGGTCGAGACGAACTCGGCCGCGCCGGTGCTGCGCGCGGTCCCGACCTGGACCGTGGCTGCCGCCTGCAGCGCCAGCGCGCCGGCCGCGTCGAGGCTCGTCGCATCGACAAGGCCGGCGGTCGAGGCGACGGCGATGTCGCCGATCAGCGTCGAGACGCTGCCGAGGCTGACCGTGCCCACGCCGCGCAGCGTCGCCGTGTCGCCCGCGACGAGCGCGCCGATCGACATCGCGCCGCCCGAAAGCGTCGCGGCGCCGCCGGAGCGCAAAGAGGTGACGGTGAGGAGGCCGGCCGCATCGAGCCCGATCGCTGCGCCGGCGCGGGCCGACCGAAGCGTGACGCCGGCCGCGCTGGAGGTGACGGAAAGGTTGCGGCCGGCTTCGGCGGCGTCGAGCCCGATCGCGCCATTGGCGAAGAGTGAGATGTCGCGACCAGCCGAGAAGGCCTGGATGGCGAGCGTCGAGCCCAGCGAACTCGCGCTCAGATCGCGGCCCGCCACCAGGGAATTCGCGGTGATCGTGCCCTGCGCCAGCAGCGCGATGTCGCGCGCGGCCGTGATGGCCCCGAGCGCGAGGCCGGCATTGGACGAGCGCAGAACGACATCGCCCAGCGTCGTCAGGGCCGCTTGCAGATCGACGCCGCCGGCGCCATCCACCGTCAGCGCCGCGCCGGCGCGCAACGTCGTCGCGCGAACCATGCCGCTCGTCGAGCCAATCGCGGTTTCGTTGGCGCTTGCCGCTTCGGTCAGCGCCACCAGGTCGCGCGCGGAGAGCGTGAGGCGGTCGGCGGCGTTCAGCGACCGCGCCTGGATGCCGCCGGACGATGCCGTGGCGACCAGCGACCCGGCCAGCGTCCTGGCGCTATCGAGCGTGATGCCGGCCGCACCGACGAGCGTCGCGACCTGGCCCGAGGAGAGCGTGTCGATACGCAGCGCGCCGCCGCTCGAGGTCGCATCGACCGCGCCGCCGCTGGTCAGTTCGCCGATGGTGACCGCGCCGGGCCCGGTCGCCTCGACGCCGCCGGCGCTGGTCAGCCGCGTCGCCGTGATCGGGCCGCCGGCCGAGATCACCCGCAGGTCGCCGGCCGTGGTCGTCGCCGTGCCGAGCGATACGGTCGTCGCGCCGATCACCTGCGCGGTGCCGCCGGCGGTGAGCGTCGTGATGTCGATCGGGCCGGCCGAGGTCTGGACGAGGCTGGTCCCGCCGCTGCCGAGGCTGGCGATGGTGATCGCCTGCGCGGCGGAGAGGCCGGCCGCGCCGGCTGCGCTCAGCGTCGCGGCCGTGATGCCGGCTTGGCTGGAACCGATCGTGAGGTCGCCGAGCGTCGTCGTCGCGTTGCCCAGCGTGACGCCGTTGCGACCGGCAAGCGTCGCTGTTCCGCCCGATGTCAGCGTCGTGATCGCGAGCGTGCCGGCCGACGAGGTGGCCTGTGTTGTCGTTCCGCTGGACGTGGTCGTCACCGTGATCGCGCCCGGCGCGGTCAAAGTCAGCGCGCCCGCCGCGGCGAGCGTCGTCGCCGTGATGCCGGCCGTGAGCGAGGCGATCGAGAGATCGCCGCTCATGGTGCGGGCGGTTCCCAGCGTGACGGCTCCGGAGCCGGACAGGGTCGAGGCCCCGCCCGCCGTCAGCGCGACGAGGTCGAGCGTTCCGCCAAAAGAGGTGATGGTCGCGCCGCCGCCGGTGGAAATGAGCGACGTCGTCACCGAAATCGCGCCTTGCGCGGTCAGGGTCGCAGCGCCGGCGGCGCTGAGCGTCGCCGCCACGATGCCGGCATGGCTGGAGGCAACCGACAGATCGCCCGTCATGGTCATGGCGCTGCCGATCGTGACGCCGTTGCGACCGGCCATCGTCGCCGCGCCGCCCGAGCTCAGCGTCGTGATTGCGAGCGTGTCGGCCGAGGAGGTGGCCTGCGTCGTGCTTCCGCTGGTCGCGGTCGTCACGGTGATCGCGCCGGGCGCATTGACGGACAGCGCGCCCGCAGCGTCGAGCGTCGTCGCGCCGATGCCGGCGGTGAGCGAGGTGATCGACAGGTCGCCTCCGCTGGTGCGGGCGCTGCCGATCGTGACAGCGCCGGAGCCGGAGAGGGTGGTCGTGCCGCCGGCGGTCAGCGCGACGATGTTCAGCGTGCTCCCGTTCGAGGTCGAGGTCGCGCCGCTGCCGCTGGCCATCGACGTCGTGACCGAGATCGCGCCTTGCGCCGTCAGGCTGGCCGCGCTGCCTGCGTTCAGGGTCGCGGCCGTGATGCCGGCATGGCTGGAGGAGACCGTCAGGTCGCCCAGCGCCGTCGTCGCGCTGCCGAGCGTCACGCCGTTGCGGCCGGCGAGCGTCGCGGTAGCGCCGGAACTCAGCGTCATGATCGAGAGCGTATCGCCCGACGAGGTCGCCTGCGTCGTGCTTCCGCTGGTCGCGGTCGTCACGGTGATCGCGCCCTGGCCTGTCAAGGACAGCGCGCCAGCGGAGTTGAGCGTCGTCGCCGTGATGCCGCCAATGGTCGAGGCGATGATGAAATCGCCAGCGGTCGTCGTCACGCTGTCGATGGTGACGAGGCCGGCAGCCGAGAGCGTCGTGGTCCCGCCCGCATTCAGCGTCGTGATGGTCAGCGTGCTCGCGGTCGAGGTCGCGCTGGCTGCGCCGCCGCTGGTCAGGGCGTCGATCGTCACCGCGCCGTCGGCTGCGATCGCGGCCGCGCCGAGATCGGCGGTCAGCGCGGTGACGCGGGTGGTCGAGGCCGTGCGCAGGTTGATATTGCCCTGCAGGCTGCGGGCCGAGAGGCTGGGCGCTGCAAAGCTGACGGCGTCGAGCGTCGTGCCGATGCCCGTGCCGGCATTGAGCGTGATCACGCCGCCCGTATGCGCCGCTCCGAGATTGACCACGCCGGCATTGCCGACGATCGCGCCCGCCGCCGTCACCGCGATCGAGGCCGTGCCCTGCGGCGCGGCGAGCGCGCTGGCGACGCGGCCGAGCGTCACGTTGGTTGCGGATGCGAGCGTGACGCGTCCCGCCGCCGTCGCCGTCGCGCCCGTCTCCATCACGATCGCGCCCGCAGTTGCACTGAGCGCGCCTGTCGCCGCGGTCAGGCTGCGCAGCACGCGCAGTTCGGCATCGGCCGTCAGCGTCAGGCTGCCATTCGCCGTCAGCGCGCCGATGCGCTGGGCGACGGCCGTCTGGCTCGCCAGCGTCGGGGTCGAGATCCAGCCCGAGCCGCCGATCTGGCCGGAGATTTCGCCGTCATCGGCCGACTGGACCGCAAACGGGGTCGCCTGGCTGCCGACATTGCCCGAGGCGTTGAGGAGAACGGTCTGGGCCGAGATCGCGACGCCGGGGAGATAGCTCGTGATCGAGCCGGCGCTGGCCGTGACTGAGGCCGTGCCCTGAGCGAAGATGCGGCCGATCTCGGCGTTTCCGGTCGGCTTGACGAGGTAAGCGTCGCCGGCGCCGGCCGAGGCCGAGACCAGGCGGCCGCCGATCTGGTAGGTCAGGGGCGTCGCGGCCGAGCCGATGCTCCCGCCCGCCGCCGCCAAGGTCAGGTCGGTCCCGGCCTCGATCTGCACGGCGTGCAGCGGCGTCGTCGAGCCTGGCGCGGTCGCGACCGTGATCGCCTGAGGGGCCTGCAGGTTGATGGCGCCGGTCGCCGTGACGCGGCCGAGCTTGAGCGAGCCGCTGCCGGACTGCCCGGCGGTCGTCCCTTGGACGTAGATGTCGCCCTGGGCCGAGCCGGAGAAGGTTCCGGTCGCGCTGACGAAGAGCGGCGCGGTCTGGGCGATGTCGACCGAGGTCAGCGTCACGCCGAGCGGCACGGTCTCGAGGCTCGCGACGGCGACGCGCTGGCCGCGTCCATTGGTTCCGATCAGCTTGACCGAGCCCGGCGTCGTCGCCACCGCGAGCGCCTGCAATTCGGTGTTGCTCAGCGTGCCGTTGCGGATGGCGTCGAGCGAGACGGCGACATCGGGCGCGAGCGAACCGATGCTGCCGCCGATATTGAGCGAGACGTCGCGGCCGATGATGATCGGCGTGCCGTTGCCGACGACGCCGGAGGCCGGCTGCAAAGCCGCCTGATCGATCGCCGCGATAAGCTGTCCGGTCTGCCAGGTGGAGTTGGCGGTAATGCTGGCGGCGAGGCCGGGGCGGGCGTCCGCGCCGCTCGCGTTGAAGTTCTGGCTGACCTGGCTCGTCCAGTCCGCGCCATAGGCCGAGCTGAAGGTGGCGGCATAGCTGGTATAGCGATTGGCTGCGTAGGCGCTGACCTCAGCCGAGGTCGCGGTCCGGCCGAGCGAGGCGTTGGCGGCGGCCTGATAGCCGCCGATCGCCGCCTGATTGAGCGTGAAGGCGCCGTTCGCCACGGTTCCGCTGCCGATCAGCGCGTTGTAGAGCCCGTAGGTCTCGTTGACGTTGCGCTCGAACACCGAGACGCCGAGCTGCGAGACCGTGGCGCTGGTCGCGAGGCCCGGCCGGGCGTCCGTGGCGGCCACGCTGAAGCTGTAATTGCTTTCGAGCGTGGCTGGCTGGAAGCGCGCCTGGCTGCTCCAGTTGTCGCCATAGGCGCTGGTGAAGGTGGCCGCATAGCCAGCGTAGAGACCGGCCGCGTAGGTGCGCACCTCGCCTTCGGTCGCCGACCGGCCTAGCGCTGCATTCGCGGCAGATTGATAGGCGGCGACGGCATTCTGGTTCAGCGTGAAGACGCCGTTCGTCACCGCGCCATTGACGATCAGGCCGGTATAGAGCCCGTAAGCTGCGGTGACGTCGCGCTCGAAGGTGGCGACGCCGAGCTGGCGGATCGTGGCGCTGTTCGCGAGGCCTGGGGTCGCGTTCTGCGCGGTCACGCTGAAGCTGTAGCCGTTCTCCAGAGACGCCGTCTGGAAGCGCGAGGTGCTGCTCCAGCCCGCGCCGTAAGCCTTGTCGAAGACGGTCGCATAGCCGGCATAACGCTCGGCGGCGTAGGCGCGCACCTCGTCGGCGCTCGCCGTGCGGCCGAGCGCGAGATTGGCGAGCGCCTGATAGAGCGGTATCGCCGTGTCGCTGAGCCGGAAGACGCCGTTCGTCACGCTGCCGTTGCGGACGAGCGAGCTGTAGAGCCCGTAGGTCTCGTTCACGCTGCGCTCGAAAGCGGCGACGCTGGCCTGCGCTGCGGCGTCCGCCCCGTCGGCCTGCGTCAGCTTGAGCTTGCTCGAAATGACCGAGAGCAGCTCGGTCGAGAGCGACTGCGCCGCCGTCTGGGCGTTGGCGGCCTTCAGCGTGCCGCTGACCACGTCGACGCGAACATTGCCGCCGGTGCTGGCGATCTGGCCGACGCGGAGATTGCCCGAAAGCTGGCGGATGCCGATGTCGCCCTGCGCCGCGATGTTGACCACGCCGCCGACCTGGCTGCCATTCGCGGCGGTCGCGGCGTTGGCCTGGATGCGCAGCGGATTGGCGATCCCGCCGATGCCGCCTTCCGCGCTGCGCAGCGTGATGTTGTTGCCGGTGACATGGGTCGCGTTCTCGAAGCCGGGAGCGACCGTCAGTCCGCCGGCGACGCTGACATTGACGTCGCCGACCGCACCGGCGTTGAGGCGGGCGACGCGCGCCGCCCCCTCCATTGCGAGATGGATGCCGCCTTCGCCCGAATCGATCGTCAGCACGCCATTGTCGGTGATGCTGGCCGCGATCGGGGCGCCGGCTGCGCCGACCGAGCCGGTGGCGGCGAGCGTCAGGTTCCTGGTCAGGATCGAGACGTTCGGGGCCTGGGTTATGCTGCCGGCCGTGGCGTTGAACGTCGCCGTTCCGCTCGGGTTGATGACGTTGCCCTGCAGGCGGATCGCGCTGTTGGAGGTGATGTTCACCGAGCCGGCGGCGTTGCCGGCGAAGCTGATGCCGAAGTCGTAGTCCGCCCTGACCGACGACGTGACCTGGAGCCAGGCGTCCTTGACGTAGTTGTAGTTCCAGTAGCTGTTGGCGGTCGAGCCTGTGTCGCCCCGGAAATCGAAGTCGCAGAAGCTCGGATTGCCGCCGTTGCAGCGCCCGTAGGTCTGCATGGCGTTGATGACTTCGGTGACCCCGCCCTGCAGCGTCTGGTAGAACACCGGGTTGCTGACGGCGTGGAACTGGTTGTAGGTTACCCGCCCCTGCGGCGTGGTCGACTGGTTCCAGTAATCCGGGCCCGATGAGTTGTTGTCTCCCCAAAGGCCGCTCGCGGGAGCCGGGACATAGACCCAGGGGTTGTTGGCCGAGCCGGAATTGTAGCGCCAGACGCCCTGCGCGTTGGGATTGTTGACGACCAGGCCGTCCTTGGTGACGAACAATTGCTGCGTCCACTCGTAACGCATGCCGTCCTTGACGTCGTAACTCGTGGTCGCGCCGGCGATGAACTGCGCCGGCGTCGAGGCGTTGGCGCCGCTCAGGATCGGCTGCGCGCCGTTGGAGGTGATGTATTTCGCGATTCCCGAGCCGGGCGTGTAGACGAACACCGTGGTGTTTTCGCTGGCCGCCTTCAGCCGATCGACGATGGTGATCTTGCTGACGCTGGCGTTGGCGCCGGCGGCGGTGCCGGTGTTGATCCGGTTGGTGACGAGTTCGAGCCCGGACTGGTTGTTGAGCGTCACATTGCCGAAGCCGCCATTGACCTTGATCCTGCCCAGCGAGTTCGTGCTGATGATCTGGCCGTCGAGCAGCACCGAGCCGCCGCCGGACGAGGCGTTGACGTCGTTCAGGATCAGACGGTTGTTGACGATATCCCAAACCACCGGCGCGGCGTTGGTGGCCGCCCAGCCGCCGCCGAATATCTCGGCGAAGCTGGCGGTGGTGTAGCCGGCGCTGAGATAATCCTCGCGGATGCTCGCCAGGATGCTGCCGACGTTCGAACCGATGTTGCCTTGCCGTTCCGTGATCCGGCCCGCCTCGATCGAGGCGTTGATGTTGATCACCGACGCCTTGATCGCAACCTGCGCGCCGTAGATCTGCGTGCCGCCGCCCTGAGCCTGGACGGTGTTGCTCTCGTAGTATTTCGGCACGATCGGGATCAGCGCGAAGTTGATGCCGTTGCCGAAATGATAGCCGCCGACGCAGTTCATCCCCGTCGCGCCGTAGCCGATGCAGTTGCCGTAGAAGATCGTGCTGTAGCGCAGCCCGGCGTTCGAGCCGTCATTGATGGTGTGGTAGAGGTTGTAGTTGAGGCTGGAGCCCGAACCGAAATAGAGCGTGTTGGCGATCGCGTTGATGGTGTTGTTGATGACGTAGTTCTGCGAGGGCTGGCCGGGCGTCGCGCCCGGATAGGTAATGGCGTGGCCCCACTCGGCCATCGGCGATGCGCCGGCATTGTACATGCCGTTGGGACCGTTCGAGGCGACCGCGACCGCCCCGTTGGGGACCGTGACGTTGAACTGCAGCGCGTCGATGCGCTGGCCCGAGAAGCCGAACGAACCCTGCGTGTTGTTGATCGAGACCAGTCCGCCGAGATTGGTGATGTCGCCGCCGATCAGCAGCGCCGGGCCCCAGTCGCCGATATCGGCGCGGGTATAGGCGTTGTTGATGATGACGCTGGCCGTGCCGTTGGCGTTGACGGTGTTCCGCGTCAGGCCGTTCTGGCCCTGCGCCGCGCCTGTGAACAGGATCTGCCCGGTCGAGAGATCGGGGATGTAGGCGCCGCCGTCGAGGATCAGATAGGCGGCGCTGTTGTTGACGACCGTGATCGTCGGGCCGCCATTGGCGGTCAGCGTGCCGTTGCCCTGGATGGTGTCGCCATTGACGAAGACGTTGCCGCCGGCCGCATAGAGCTGGCTGATCCGATACGCCCTGACCAGCCCCGGCGAGATGCCGCCGACCAGCGTGTCGGCGACCGCCGTCTCGGCGACGGTGCCGGTGAAGGTCGTGTAGTTGGCGCGGACATAGTCGACCGCGTTGAAGGCCGGATCGTGGGTGACCGTGACCGGCGCGCCGCCCGCCTTGATGTAGACGGTGGGCTGCTCGGTCGTGCCGCAGATCGAGCCGCCATTCGGCCCGCAGCCGATGACGATCTGCTGCTCGCGAAAAACGCCGCCCACCGCGCGGCCGTTCATCACCACGGTCGAGGTCGCGGCCGAGTTCGGCGATTCGTCGCGCTGCGTCACAGGTATGAAATAGAGCTGGTAGCCGTGGCCGGCGCCGCGCGTGTTGGGCGTCACCGTGCCGTTATAGGCGCCGAGCGTGACGTTCTGGGCGCTGAGCAGGGCGGCCCCGGTGGCGACGTTGAGCCTGGCGTGGTTCTGCAGGTCGGTCGCGGCGTCGGCGTCGGGCACCGCGATCAGGCCGCGCACATAGCCGACGGCGGTGGCGTCGCCATAGATGCCGGTTGTGGTGATGCCCGAGGCGTCGCGTCCGGCCGTGACGTTGACGTTGTCGAGGCCGGTCAGCGCGCTGTTGGCGCCGATATTGATGGTCTGGTCGGTGCGGATATTGGTGTCGGCCTCGGCGACGCCGACGGCGGCCAGGCCATAGGTTGTGACCAGCGCGTTCGTCTTCACGAAGGCCGTCGTGTAGGTGCCGATATTGATCGCGCCGGCCGAGTTCAGGACGTTGCTCGTCCCGAGCGTGACCTCGTTGTCGGCGTCGGCGCGGTATTGCGAGGTCACGCCCGAGCCCTGCAGCAGGCCGCCGGTCGTCAGCGTGACCGTGTCGTCGGCGGCGAGTTCGGTGATCGCCTGGATCGCGATCGGGCCGGGTGAGGAGAGCGCGTTGCTGCCGCTGGCGAAATTGGCGTCGTTGCCGACGACGACCTTCGAGGTGCCGTCGATGCCGGTCGTCGACTTCGCGCCGACGCCGTTGATGCCGCCGCCCGCGCCGGCGCTGATCGTGTCGCCGAGAGCGAGTTGACGGAAGATGTTGCGGCTTTCGAGCTCGATCCCCTGGACGCAGCTCGTGACGAAGCAGCCCTTCGTGCCGTTGCCGATCGCGCTGAAGAGCACGGAGGAGCCGATATCGACCAGCACGTCGGAGCGCGCGTTGTGGCTGGCGAGCGAGGCGCTGGCGCCCAGCGCGGCGGCCTGCACCGCATCGACGAGGTTGGCGTATTCGTCGGTATGCTTGGCGTTGACCAGGATGGTGTTGGCGCCGATCTGGACGCGCGCCCCAATCCGGGCCGTCGCGGTCGCCGTGTTGGCAGTGTCGGCCTGCGCGCCCGCGCCGGCAACGAGGCCGCCGCTGCCGGAGACGGCCTTGGCGATCTGCGTGTCGCTGCCGGTCGCGGTCAGGCTGAAGCTGCTCGCAGCCCCGCCCGTCATGCGCGCGTCGTCGCCGAGCGTGGCGCTGGTCGTCGCGGTCGAGCGCGCATCGGCCAGCACTGCGCCGACCGAGTATTTGCCTGCGATCGAGAAGCCGGTGGACGAGGCGATCTGGCGTGTCGTGTTGGTCGCGGTGATCGAGACGACGGCGTTGGGCAGGCGGACATTGTCGCCGGCCGAGGCGGTGACGGTCGAGGTCGTGCTCGCGCCGGCGTCCGAGCCCACCGCGCTGGCGTAATAGGAGCCCGAGCCGGCGAAGGACCAGGCCGCCGCGCCCGTGCCGCCGCGTACGAACTGGTGGGTCTGGCCGGGCGAGCCGCCGATCGAGGTGACCGGCGTGCCGGCGATCGCGCCTGTCGCGAGGATCGAGAGCGTGCCGGCGGTCAGCGCGCGCTGGGCCGCAGCCCCGCCGTCCATCGCCGCGATCACGGTCTGGTTCACCGTGGCGCGCGAGATCGCGACACCGACGGCGAGGCCGCCGGTGACGGAGACGCCATAGGCGGCGGCCTTCGCGTCGGGCGTCGCCGTCGCCGAGACGGTGATCGCGCCGGTCCCGACATTGACGCTCGCGTTGTCGCCGAGATGAGCCTCGACGCGGGAGGTGTCGGTGGCGCGCGCATCGGCGCCGACGCCGGCGACGAGCAGGCCGCCCGCGCCGGCCCTGGCCGAGGCGTAGGAGATGCCGTTGCTGCTGGCTGTGACCCCGAGCGAGGTTCCGCCGGACACGGTCGCATTGGCGGCGAGATCGGCCGTCGCGACCCCGTTCAGGCTGCTGCTGGCCAGCGAGACGCCGAGCGCGCCGCCGCCGGCTGCCGCCGCGCCGAGCGCGTCCGCGCGCGAGCCTTGCGTCGTGCTGGCGTTGACGCTGGTCGCGCCGGTGACGGTGAGCGTGCCCCCGAGCCGTGCCGTGAGCGTGTTGGACACCGACCCTTGCGCCACCGCCGCCCCGGCGGCCGCCGTGCCCGAACCCGCCCCGGCCTCGACCGCGATGCGCGAGGCGATGCCGCCCGCGCCATCGACCGCCGAGGCGTCGACGGTGATCGAGCCCGTGGTGACGCTCATCTGGTCGAGCCGGGCGCTGACCGCGTCGGCGACCGTGGTATAGCCGAGCGCCGCGCCGACGCCGACGCCGCCGATGCCGATGCCGAGCGCGGTGTTGTCCGTCGCGGTCCTCGAGGTCGAGGTGACCGAGACCGAAGCCGCAGTGATCGAGCCGCCGAGCGCGGTCGCGCCGGTCTGCGCGCCGTTCGAATCGAGCAGGGCGGTGGCGCTGATCGCGGTCGGCGTCGCCGTGCGGGCGCGGTTGGTCGTGAACCAGGCATATTGCGCGGCGGCGTAGTCGCGCACTTCTGTGGCGGTCGCGGTGCGGCCGAGTTCGGCGTCGGCAGCGGCCTGATAGACGGCGATCCCCGAGGTCCGCAGTGAATAGAGCCCGCTGACCGGCACGCCGTTGGCCAGCAGCGTGGCATAGGCGTCGTCGGCCGCGATCCTGACCTGCGTGTCGGTCGCGTTCGGGGTCACAGCCTGGACGATGTCGCGATAGGCGTTCAGCCCGGCGTCGCCGATGACATATTGCAGATTGGCGGCCTTCAACGCCGTGTAGCGCGCCGCAGCGTAGTCGCGGACCTGCTGGTCGGTCGCGGAGCTCTGGAGCCCGGTGGCCGTGCTAGCCTTCAGCGCTTGGATGCCGCTGTCGGTCAGCGTCAGCACGCCGTTGACGACGACGCCGTTCTGGATCAGCGCCAGATATTCGGCATTCGCCGCCGTGCGCAACTGCTCGTCGGTCTGGCCCGAAGCCAGCGCGCCGCGCAGCGTGCGATAGGTCGCGAGCCCGCTGGTGCTGAGCGTGAAGCCGGCATCGACGGCTGTGAGCTGGTTGACACGCGAGAGCGTGCCGTCGCCGCCGACATTGAGGTCGGCGCCGGAGGGCGCGCTGGTGCCGACCGAGATGACGGTGACCGCCGCCGCGAGACCCGCCGTGGAGCCGGCTCCAACCGTGAAGGCCTCGGAATCGACATTGCGGTCGCTCGTCGCCTGCACGACGACCGCGCCCGGGGTCGAGACCGTGCTGTTGGTGAGATCGGCCAGCACGCTGCCGTCGATGCTTGCGACGTTGACCGCCGCGCCCGCGCCGTAGCCGCCGCCGCTATAGGCGGCCGAGCCGGTTTCCGCCGCGATCGTCGTGGTTTCGCGCGCGATGATGTTGAACGAGCCGTCGATGCTCTGGCCGACCTGCTGCATGAAGGGCGGCGTCGTCTGCGTCGAGGCGACGCCGTAGAGCCCGGAGCGCGTGGTGTTGGCGATGTCGATCAGGTTGACCATGCCGGCGATCGCGGCCGCGCCGCCCGCCGTGCCGCCGGCCGCCAGCGCCGAGAAGCGGTTGGTGCTGGTGGCCAGCACGTTCAGCGTGCCGAAGATGTTCAGCGTGGTGACGTTCGCGCCGCCGCCGATCGTGGCCAGCGTCGTGGTTTTGCTGCGCCCGACCACGAAGGCGCTGCCGAGCGCCGCGCCCGCCGCGCCGGAGCCGACGCCGGCCGTACCATGGAAGCCGTTGCTGCTCTCCGCCTTGACCGTGAGCGAGGCCGCGTTGAGCAGGCCCTGGTCGAGGCTTGCCGTCGTCACCGCCTCGAAATTATTGACCAGCCCGGTCGCCGCCGCGCCGTTGAGGCCGAAGGTGAAGCCGATGCTCTGGCCGGTCGAGAGCTGCGAGGATGCCGCCGCGACCTGGACCGCGCCGACGCCGCCGAGCCCGCCCTGGCTGGTCGCGATCGTGCCTGTGGTGGAATTGGTCAGCGCTGCGCTGGTGCGGCGCTTCATTGTGGTGTTGGCGTCGGCGCCCGCGCCGGCGACGCCGCCAATCGCGCCGACGACGATGTAGCTGCCGGCATAGGAATGGCTCGCCGCGTCGATCACGATCGCGCTGGGATTCTGGCCGCCCGCGAGCCGCGTATCGACCAGGCTCTGGTCGACGCTCGCCGAGGTCGTGCCGCCGAGGTCGTTGCGGATCGTGACATAGCCGACCGCGCCGCTGATCGGGTAGACCGCGACGCCCGCCGTCACGGCGTTGGCCATCACGGATTGCTGCGAGGTCGCGACCACGACGAGGCCGCGCACATTGCGCTGCGCCATCGCCAGATCGGGCAGGGTGGTCGACGGGCCGGTCGGCGTCGTCAGGCTCGGCGGGCTGACCAGCGCGCCGCTGCTGATGCTGAGCGAGCCGGTCCCGTTGACGCGGGCGTCGACCGCGCTGTTCTCGCCGATCGAGGCGATCGTGCTGCCGCCGATGCTGTTGGAGACGATGGAAAGGCCGCCGGCGATGCTGGGCGAGCCGCCCGCCGCGCCGAGCGCGCCGGCCGAGACCGCGATGCCGTCCTTGTTGGTCGCGATCACGCCGAGATTGTTGTCGGCGATGATGTCGGCGCGCTTCACGGTGGCGGCGACCTCGGTCGCGACGCTGCTGTTGGCGACGGAGCCGGCGAGGCCGACATTGCGCGAGATCGCGATGCCGATCGCGAGCGTCGAGATCGTGCCGGCCGAGCGGCTCTGCACCACGACATCGCGCGAGGAACGCAGACGCGCGTCCTCGACCGTCGATGTCACGGTGTTGGCGATGTTGTTCTCGACGACCGAGAGACCAACCGCCGCCTGCCCGAAACCGAGGCCCAGCGAGCCGGCGGAGCCCCGCACATTCGAGGTCGCGCTGCCGTTGAGTAGGATGTCGCGGGCGGTGACGATCGTGCCCGTGCCGGTGATGCTGGCGCGCACGACGTTGTCGATCGACTGCAGCGCCACCGAGGCGACGCCGGCGAACTGGCCGGTCGCGCCGCCGAGGCCGACGGCGACGCCGGTGATGCTCGCCCCGTCCTGCGCCCGGACCGACAGGTCGCCGGTCGCGGTCAGGATGACGTTGTCGATCGTGGCGATATGGCCCTGCGCCACCTCGTTGCTGAGGAAGGAGATGCCGACATTGTTGCGCCCCACCTGAACCGCGCCGGTGATCGCGACGATCGCCGCGCCGGTCGGGTTGGCGTCGCCGCCATTGGCGACCGAGCCGCTGAAATCGACCTGGGTCGTGTCGGCCTGAGAGAAGGTCTGGCGGCCGGCGATGATGGCGTCGAAGGCCGTCTCGCGGCTGCCGTCGGCCGCGACGACGACATCGCCGCCGACCGTGATGGTCGGGGCCGCGCCGGCCGTGCCGGTGATCTCGGCGCGCGTCGTCGGCTTGACTCTGTTGAACACGAAGGCGCCCGACAGGCCGTTGCCGCCCAGCCCGGCGCTGACCGCGCCCGAGACGATGCGGCTGCGGTTCGAGGCCACCACGTTCAGGCCGTTGAGATTGACGAGGCTGGAATTGCGGATGGTCGCGCTGACCGCGTCCTCTCCGCTGGGATCGAGAATGCTGGCATAGGTCAGCGACAGGCCGACGCCCGATTGCGCGCCGCCATAGGCCGCGCCGCCGCCGATGCCGATATCGGTGGTCTGGTAGGCGTTGACGCTGGCGATCTTCGAGACCGAGGTGGCGGTGGATGCGGTGATGGCGGAATTGGCGATCGAGGCGTTGACGCGGTTGGTGACGAGCCCGACCGCCGCCGAGATCGCCGCCGCGCCGTTGCCGCCGGCCGAGACGGCGAGGCCGACGCCGACGATCGTCGCCCGGCCGCCGGCGATCGCCTGGACCGAGGTGTCGTAGGCGCCGGTCAGGGTCGCGCCGGAGATGCGGGAATCGGTGCTGTTGTCGAGGACGCCGATCGCGACCGCGCCGGCGATCGCGCCGCTGGCGCCCGAAGTGCCGGCGAGGTTGGCGGCGGCCGCGCCGGAGCCGACCTCGATGATGGTCGAGTTCAGCGCCCTGACCGAGGTCGTCAGCCCGGCATTGTCCTTGTTCTGCAGCCGCGCCCCGTCGATCCAGGCCGAAGTGCCCATCGTCGTCAGCGCGACGGCGGCGGTTCCGGCGGCCGACAGGCTCGGCCCGCTGCTCGACGTCTTGGCGAAGGCCGCCGCCATGTCGCGGACGACCTTGCTGGTCCCCGGCGGAAGGGTGATGGCGACCGCGCCGTCGGCGGCGGCGGCCGCGACCGAGGCCGCCGTGACGCGCCCGGTGGTCGAGGCCTCGACATTGATCGAGGCCGTGGTGATCAGACCCTGTGGCGCGATCCCGGCGAGCCGACCGTCCGACAGGTCGTCCGAATTGTCGCCGACATAGGCGCGCGTGACGGTGCCCGCGTCCATCACCGCGAGCGAGATGCCGATGCCGTTGCCGCCGCCGAGCACCAGCGCGCCGCTGAGCGCGAAGACCGAGACGAACTGGTCGGCCTTCACCGTGACGGTGTTGGCTGTGACGGTCGCCTTGTTGCTGATCGAGGCCAGCGTCTGGTTCTGGATGCTCGACAGCGAGACCATGCCGTTGAGCGCGATCGTGCCGGCCGAGCGGCCCGACGTCGTCGCGATGACGAACATCTTGTCGGAGGTGTCGGCGGTCACCGACAGGTCTGTCGCGGTGATGATCGCGCCCGCCGCCACGGCGGCGACGGTGCGGCTGCTGCGGCCGATATCGAGCAGCGAGCCGCCCGCCGCCGAGCCCGTGCCGCCGTTGACGCCGCCGGTAAAGCCGAAATTGCCGCCGACATCGATGGAGTGCTGGTCGGTGTCGGCGACGATGCTGACGCCCTGGCTCCAGTTCTGGAGATAGTTGGCGGCGAGCGTGGTCGACCACGCCCCGATGCCCGAGGTCTGGTTCAGGACCGCGCCGCTGGCGACATAGGCCGAGGTGTCGTTGCTGACGCGGAAATAGCCGACCGCGCCGGCAAGGCCCAGATCGGTCGATGACGAGGAGGCGTTGGCATAGCTCGTCAGGATGTTGTTGACGATGCCGAGATTGCCGTTGAGATGCGAGAAGACCTCGCCGAGCCCGGACCAGTTGGTCCAGGTGTTGGAGATCGGGTTTTCGCTGAGGCCCGCGACGCCGATGCGGTTGGCGTGGATGATGACGCCGGAGCCGATCGAGGCGGTCGACTTGTGGCTGTAGTTGCCGACGGCGATGCCGAAGGAGAGCGAGACCTGCGCCTCCGGATTGGATGCCGTCGGGTCCTTCGAGTTCGAGTTGGTCGACGAATCGGCGAGCAGGCGGACGCCGAAATCGCGCTGCCGGCTCGCCACGACGACGTTGCCCGAGGCGTGGATCGTCGGAGCCGTGTCGCCCGGATCGGCGGCGATGGCGGCGCTGGCGCTGAGATTGCTGTTGGCGATGGTGACGGCGCTGCCGACCTTGATCGGCACGCCCGAGGACGCGTTCGACAGGCTGCCGAGCAACTGGCTCAACAGGGTGGAGACGGTCGTGCCGCTGGGCCCGGCGTTGAACAGCACGTTGTCGCCCGTGGTCGAGCTGGAGCTCGTTGCGTTCTTGACCGTGTCCGACAGGGCCTGGACGCCGACATGCTGGACCTTGTTCGCGCTCGTGCCGAGCGAGACGCCGAGCAGCGCGTCGGCCTCCGCCTTGTAGTCCGAATAAGCGACCGAGATGCTGGCGACGCCGCCCGACGCCGCGACCGCCGTCGATGAGGTCGAGAATGAGTTGGTGTTCTTGGCGGTGACGCTGACCGAGCCGGTGCCGGCCGCGCTCCCGGCGGTGACGGTCGCGCCGGAATGGACCTTGGCCGCGGTCGTCACATCGACGAAGCCATAGGCCATGGTCGCGGAGACGAGGCCGGTGCCGACGGAGAGCGAGATCGCCGAGACCGCGAGCTTGACGTCGTTCTCGGCGTTGACGGTGAGGTCGCGGCCGACGGTGATCGTGGCGCCCGATGCGACGTTGGCGGTGACCGTGCCGAAGATCTCGCCGATCGAGACCGCCGCCGCGAAGGGATTGCCGCCGCTCAGCGTGACGGCCGGCATCGTCGCTTCCTGGCGCGCCTTGGCGGAGATGGTGAGGTCGCCCGAGGCCTCGACCGTCGCGCCGTCGACGACGTTGATGCGGCTGAGCACCCGGCTGCCGACATAGCCGCCGTTCAGGCCGAAGAGGATGCCACCCACGCTCTGCGCCGCGAGCGCCCCGAGCGAGCCCACCGAGGGGTCGGCATAGGAGGCGACGGCGGTGGCGTCGGCCTTGAACTCGACATTGTGGCCGGTGACCTTGCCGTGGATGTCGATGGTCGAGGTCGCGGTCGCCATGCCGGCGATACGGATGTCCGAGGTCGTCGCGTCGAGCGTGACGTTTCCGGCCGTGAAGGCGCTGCCGGCGCTGACGCCGGCCAGCACCGTGCCGTAGACGGTGATGCGCGGGGCCTTGAGCGTGATAGAGCCCGAATCTCCGGTCGACGGATTTGCCGCCGACAGCTCGCCGTTATTGGCGTTGCGGTTGAACTGGCGGCTGTCGACGGTGCCGTCGGCGGCGATCGTGATGCTGCTCGTCGCCTCCAGCCGGACATTGGCGCCATGGCTGAAGATGTTGGCGGTTCCCGCCGAGCCGACCGAGAGATCGCTCGACCCGGTGATGACGATGTCGGCGGGATCGATCAGGAAGGTGCCCGCCTTGCCCGCGCGCGCCGACAGGTCGATCTCGACCGCGCCCAGCCTGACGGTGTCCTTCGCGCTGAGCTCGATGAATCCGCCGTCGCCGCTCAGTCCGCCCTTGGCCTGGTACACCGAGCCGCCGGCGGCATCGAGATTCGTGCCGGCGAAAACGATGATCTCGCCGCCCTTGCCGGCGACGCCTTGCGCCGCGCTGGCGTCGAAACGCGCTCCGCGCGCGATCGAAATGGCGGCGTCCGAGGTGATCGAGATCTTGCCGCCGTCGCCGGTATTGACCGCCGGAGCCGACCCTGCGCTCGCGGCGCCCGTCCTGGCGGAAGGCGCCGTTCCCGTCGCACTCAGCGTCGCGGTCGCGGCGATCGTCGTGCCCTTGCCGGAGCGCACGGTGATCGTGCCGGCCGAGCGCCGTCCCGATGCGTTGGCGCTGAGCGTGCCGGAGATGCTCGCCGTGCCGGCCGCGACGATCTCGATGCCGCCGCCCTTGCGCGCCACCATCGCGCCGCCATGGCGGACGCCCGCGGTGTTGACGCTGGCCGAGAACGCGGTCTGGTGCCGCCGCCTGCGCTCGCCGACATCGACGGGGGCGGCGTTGGCGGTGATTTGGCCGCTGACGCTGACCGAGTGACCGTGCAGCGTAACGCCGCGCTTGGCGTTGACGCGGCCCTCGATCGCGATGTGCCCATCCGGCGAGATCGGCACGTCATTGGCTCTCAGCCGCGCGGCGAGCGTCTCGTTGACGACGCCACCGGGGCTGATCACGCCCTCGAGGAATTCGCGCGTCGGCGTGTTGACCGTCAGCCGGCCGGTGTTGATCACGCCGGACGGGCCGACGGTGAAGCCGGAGGAATCCGAGAAATAGACGTGTCCGCCGATCGAGCCGTTCTTGTAGGAATTCAGGATGCCGTTGACGACGACCGGGCCGCTGCGGACGATGTTGACCAGCGCGCCGGTGTTCTGCGGCAGGTGCATGTTGACGGTCGAGCCCGCGCCCTGCTCGAAGCGGTTGAACGAATTGTAGCCGGCGCCGCCGGCGATCGTCCTGGTCGTGATCGTGGTGGTGGCGCCCTCGACCGCGATCGCGGTCTGGGTCCGTCCGTCCGTGGTGATGACGTTCTGGGCGAAGGCCGGCGCATTCCAGAGCGCCAGCGCCATCGCCTGACCGACGAGGCAGCGGTTCCGCAAGGCCCAAACCGTCGCGCCGGGGGCGCGGGCAGGGGCTTCGGGACGGTGCCGCAGAAGCGCAAGCGTCGGCAGCGCACGCTTGGCGCGTGCCACTCCTGTCGTCGGGCGGGCCTGCTGGCGACGGTCGCTGGGCAAAGACGTGGTCCTCTAGGCTCCGGCGTCAGCAGCCGGAATGCCGGTCCACCCGCCAAAACCCGGTCTTGAGACCCGCCTGCGTTATGAAACGAGACGGGACGCGCAACCCAGCTTCACCCTTGGTAAACCTCAGCCTCTTTAGCAAAGCCCCGCGCGCCATGTGCAACCCTGGGCGAATGCGATGCGAACGATCGTTCGCATTTGACGCTTTTCCAGCCACAACCCCGATTCATGTGGCGTTTACCTTAACGCGACAGCGCCGCCATCGTGACGGGCACGGCGGCGGCGCTGGATTTGGCAGGCTGGATTCGGCTCCGGCGCCGCTCAGCCCCAGACCTCGCGCGCGGTCTCGACGATCAGTTCGAGCTTCTTCCACTGCTCGTCCTCGGCCAGCGTGTTGCCTTCCTCGGTCGAGGCGAAGCCGCATTGCGGCGACAGGCAGAGCTGGTCGAGCGCGACGAATTTC
>LNFM01007392.1_pt1 | contig 19620 bp, 21 predicted proteins | sample 596031 | NCBI WGS metagenome assembly LNFM01 (sample SAMN04254537, study PRJNA301005) | activated carbon metagenome | isolation source: dual media filters at the Ann Arbor, Michigan drinking water treatment plant | place: USA: Ann Arbor | reverse complement strand
TGCCTTCGGCGGCTTCGTGATCGGCGTTGCCGATCCAGCTCACCAGCCAGCGTTTTCGTCCCATGGCGTTGCTCCTCCTCAGGTCGCAGTCTTTAGCCATAGGGTAGTACATTCGTCTCGAAGCGCGCCGCGCGGTCGCGGCGCCGTGGCATCCTTGCGGGTTGCGCGTATAGGTATAGAGATGCGCTCGAGCCGATCGCCACTTGATGGCTGCCCATGGGGCAGCCGTCGGCCAGCAGCGCCGTCGAGTTGTAGAGGCAGCCGGCAGCGTTCACGATCACCATCATGGCGGCCGCGATCACCGCGGATGGACCGCTAGACGATCCCTCTGGGCAGGTCCGCCCCTCGCCATTGGCGAGGCGTTGAACGGCGGACGCCGCCTTTCGGCTTCCAGCGCTACGTAGCCTTGCTGCCAAGCATCCACAGCACTTCGCCGGCGCTGAGAGACCTACAGCAGAAGTACGTCCGCGCAAGGGTCCGACACTCGGATCGTTCAACTGCAGGTGCCGGACGGAGCTCGTGAGCGCGACCACCACGCGCTTGGCTGGACAACCTGCTTCGCTGGCTGTCACCCCTCCGTCACAAACGAGCCGTACATTTCCATCCTGCTGGAAGCATTCGAGACTTCCCGCGGGACTACTACGGGGTAGACGGCATGAGAGTGGGCATCAACGGAATGGGCCGCATCGGCCGTTTGGCGCTTCGCGCCGCCATGGGTGCCGCCGAGCGCCAGTCTGACGACCCGCGTGCGGGCAACCGGCTGGAGGTGGCCCACCTCAACGAACTCAAGGGCGGCGCCGCGGCTACTGCGCACCTGGTGCAGTTCGACAGCGTGCAAGGTCGCTGGCGGGCTGACATCGCCGCCGACGGCGAGACCGCGATCCACATCAACGACCGCAAGCTCGGCTTCACATCGCACGCCACCGCGGCCGAGATCCCCTGGGGCGACCTGGGTGTAGACGTGGTGCTGGAGTGCACCGGCAAGTTCCTGACCCCCGAGACGCTGCATGGCCACCTCGACCGGGGTGCCAAGCGCGTGATCGTCGCAGCGCCCGTGAAGGTGGGCGACGTGCTGAACATCGTCGTCGGCATCAATCACCATCTGTACAACCCCGCGAAGGATCGCATCGTGACCGCGGCCTCGTGCACCACGAACTGCCTGGCGCCGGTGGTCAAGGTGATCCATGAAGGCCTCGGCATCCGCCACGGTCAGATCACCACAATCCACGATCCGACCAACACCAACCTGATGGTCGATGCGCCGCACAAGGACCTGCGCCGCGCCCGCAGCGCGATGCTCAGCCTGGCACCCACCACCACGGGCAGTGCCACCGCTATCGCGCTGATCTACCCGGAACTCAAGGGCAAGCTCAACGGCCACGCCGTGCGGGCGCCGGTCCTCAACGCCTCGCTGACGGACTGCGTGTTCGAGCTCAAGCGCGAGACCTCGGCCGAGGAGGTCAACCGGCTCTTCGCCGAAGCCGCCAAGGGCCCGCTCGCCGGCATCCTGGGCTACGAGGAGCGCCCGCTGGTCAGCGCGGACTACGCCCGTGATACGCGAAGCAGCATCGTCGATGCCCTGTCGACCATGGTGACCGACGGCACGATGCTGAAGGTCTATGCCTGGTACGACAACGAGATGGGCTATGCCTGTCGCATGGTCGACCTGGCCTGCCACATGCGTCAACAAGGCATCTGAGCGTCTGTCGGCACCATGAACACCGGCACGCGCAACTACGCCATCGTCACGGCCGCCTACTGGGGTTTCACGCTCAGCGACGGCGCCCTGCGCATGCTGGTGCTGCTGCACTTCTACCGGCTGGGCTACTCACCGTTCACGCTGGCCTTCCTGTTCTTGCTGTACGAGGCCATGGGTGTCGTGGCCAACCTGATCGGTGGCTGGCTGGCCACGCGCTACGGCATCAAGCGCATGCTGACCGTCGGCCTCTTCACCGAGATCACTGGCTTTCTCCTGATGTCGGCGCTGTCGCCGACGTGGTCGGTGGCGCTGTCGGTCGCGTGGGTGGTCGGTGCGCAGGGCATCTGCGGTGTTGCCAAGGACCTGACGAAGACCGCCAGCAAGTCGGCCATCAAGGCGACGGCGGGCGATGCCTCGGGTCAGCTCTTCAAGTGGGTTGCCTTCTTCACCGGCAGCAAGAACGCGATGAAGGGCGTGGGCTTCTTCCTCGGCGGGCTGCTGCTGCAGGCCGTGGGCTTCCAGGTCGCGCTGTGGATCATGGCGGGCCTGCTGGCCGTCGTGTTCGTCGGCGTCGTCAGCTTCGTGCCGCCGCTGATGGGCAAGAGCAAGGCCTCGAAGTCGGCGAAGGAGTTGTTCGCCAAGAACCGCGGCATCAACCTGCTGGCCGCCGCACGCGTGGCCTTGTTCGGCGCCCGTGACGTGTGGTTCGTCGTCGGCGTGCCGGTGTTCCTCTATGCCTCGGGCTGGACCTTCACGATGGTTAGCGGCTTCGTGGCGCTGTGGACCATCGGCTACGGCGTCGTGCAGGCCGCGGCGCCCGCCATCGTGCGGCGCAGCGACGACGGGCTGAGCACCGAGGTGCCCGCCGCGCGCCTGTGGTCGGCGCTGCTGGCTGTCGTGCCGATGGGTCTGGCGGTGCTGGTGGCCATGAAGGCGCCGAACCTCGAATGGGTGGTGGTCGCGGGACTGGGACTCTTCGGATTCGCGTTCGCGGTCAATTCCTCTGTGCACTCGTACCTGGTGCTGGCCTATGCCGGCTCCGAGAAGGCCGCCGAGGACGTGGGCTTCTACTACGCCGCGAATGCACTCGGGCGCTTCTTCGGCACGCTGCTCTCGGGTCTGCTTTACCAGTGGGGCGGCCTGCTGTTTTCGCTGATCGGCTCGGCTGTCATGTTGACCGTCTGCTGGCTCGTCACCCTCGCGCTGCCAGTGACAGTTCGCCGCAGAGACAGCCAGGCATTGCCTGCAGTAAACATCGAGGCGCCCATGTCGCCGTCAACGTCTGATGCCGGCGCGCGCGCAGAAGCCCGCTCTTGACCACTTTCCAAGCGACGGAGTACGTCCATGGCAGCAACTCGCACACGAAATCGTCTGATGGACGAGCAAGCCGCCGTCACGTCGCTCTCCGCACTGGCCCAGGGCATGCGTCTGCGCATCTTCCGCGCACTGGTCGGCGCCGGACCGCAGGGACTTACGCCCGGCGCGCTGGCAGCGACGCTCGATGTGCCCGGCTCGACTCTCTCCTTCCACCTGAAGGAACTGATGCACGCCCGCATGGTGTCGCAGGAGCGCGACGGCCGGAATCTGATCTACCGACCCTCGCTGGAGCGAATGAACGCGCTGCTGGTCTACCTCACCGCGCATTGCTGCCAGGCCACGGATGGCGCCACCTGCGACGTCGCATCGCCGCCCGGGTGCACGACCTGCTGAGCCACGAACACCCTCCACAACGAAACCATCCTCGGAGCTGACATGAGCCAAGACACCCCTGCCAAGGTCTACAACGTATTGTTCGTCTGCACCCACAACTCGGCCCGGTCGATCATGGCCGAGGGCCTGATGAACAGCATGGGCAGAGGCAACTTCAGGGCCTATTCAGCGGGTAGTCACCCGGGCGGTGTCGTCAATCCGTTTGCGCTCCAGACCTTGGCGGCGATGCATATCCCGAGCGACGGCTACCGGAGCAAGGATTGGGCGGAGTTCGCCAAAGCGGATGCGCCGCAACTCGACTTCGTCTTCACCGTCTGCGACAACGCCGCCGGTGAAGTGTGTCCCGTGTGGCCCGGCCAGCCGATGAGCGCCCACTGGGGCGTGGCCGACCCGGCAGCCTTTGAAGGCAGCGACGCTCAAAAGGCCAAGGTGTTCTGGGATACCGCTGTGGTCCTGAAGCGCCGCATCGAGTTGATGTTGGCGTTGCCCCTGCGGTCGCTGGACAAGATGTCCATCCAGCGCGAGATCAAGGACATCGGGACCCGTTGACTATGTCCGCCGCCAGCCTGCCCGCGCCGGCCACCGTGCCCACTCCGATGAGCGTCTTCGAGCGCTACCTGACCGTCTGGGTCTTTCTCTGCATCGTCGTTGGCATCGCCCTGGGCCAGCTGCTGCCGGGCCCTGTCCAGGCGATCGGGAAGATGGAGATCGCCAAGGTCAACCTGCCGGTGGGCCTGCTGATCTGGGTGATGATCATCCCGATGCTGCTGAAGGTGGACTTCGGCGCCTTGAGCCAGGTGAAGCAGCACTGGCGCGGCATCGGCGTCACGCTGTTCGTCAACTGGGCCGTCAAGCCCTTCTCGATGGCGCTGCTGGGCTGGATCTTCATCCGCCACGTCTTCGCGCCGTACCTGCCTGCCGGTCAGGCCGACAGCTACATCGCGGGGCTGATCCTGCTCGCCGCGGCGCCTTGCACGGCCATGGTGTTCGTCTGGAGCCGGCTGACCAACGGTCACCCCCTGTTCACGCTCAGCCAGGTGGCGCTGAACGACACCATCATGGTGTTCGCCTTCGCGCCGATCGTGGCGTTGTTGCTCGGCCTGTCGTCGATCATCGTTCCCTGGGACACGCTGATCACCTCGGTGGTCCTGTACATCGTGATCCCGGTGGTGATCGCCCAGCTCTGGCGCAAGGCGCTGCTGGCGCGCGGTCAAGCGGCACTCGATGCAGTCCTCGCCAGAATCGGCCCCTGGTCGATCACTGCACTGCTGGCCACGCTGGTGCTGCTCTTCGGCTTTCAGGGCGAGGCGATCCTGAAGCAGCCGCTGGTCATCGCCATGTTGGCGGTGCCGATCCTGATCCAGGTGCTGTTCAACTCCGGGCTGGCCTACTGGCTGAACCGGCGTCTCGGCGAGTCGCACAGCGTGGCGTGCCCGTCGGCGCTGATCGGCGCGAGCAACTTCTTCGAGCTGGCGGTGGCCGCCGCGATCAGCCTTTTCGGCTTCGAATCCGGTGCGGCACTCGCGACCGTCGTTGGCGTGCTGATCGAGGTGCCGGTGATGCTGCTGGTCGTTCGGGTCGTGAATCAGAGCAAGGGCTGGTACGAGCGCGGCTGACGGCGCTGAGCCACGCACCCCCGAGGCACACTCGACGACATGAGCGACATCACCATCTTCCACAACCCCGCGTGCGGGACATCCCGAAACGTACTCGCCCTGATCCGCAACAGCGGCGTCGAACCCGTCGTCGTCGAGTACCTCAAGACACCGCTGAATCGCACCAAGCTTGTCGAACTGCTCGCGGCCATGGGCATCGGTGTGCGCGACCTGTTGCGCCGCAAGGGAACGCCCTACGAAGCCTTGAAACTCGACGAGGCGCACTGGAACGATGACCAGTTGATCGACTTCATCGTTGCGCATCCGATCCTGATGAACCGGCCGGTCGTGGTCTCGCCGCTGGGCACGCGGCTGTGCCGGCCATCCGAGACCGTACTCGACCTTCTGCCCAACCCGCAGCGAGGCGCGTTCAACAAGGAAGACGGCGAAGCCGTGGTCGATGCGGAGGGCCGCCGTGTCGTCCGCTGAAGACAGCCTGCCCAACGTCGACCCGGCGCTGTTCGATCGCCCTAGCGGTGCCCGTTTCGCCGGGGCCGGGTCCTCGACCCACCCGCCGCGTTTCCTGATGCTGTACGGCTCGCTGCGCGAGCGCTCCTACAGCAAGCTGCTCACACTGGAAGCGGCACGCCTGCTGCGTTCGATGGGCGGCGAGGTGCGCATCTACGACCCCTCTGGCCTGCCGCTGCCCGACAGCGTGCCGGACTCGCACCCCAAGGTGCAGGAACTGCGCGACGCGGCGACCTGGGCCGAAGGTATGGTCTGGACATCGCCCGAGCGCCACGGCGCGATGACCGGCATCATGAAGGCGCAGATCGACTGGATCCCGCTGAGCGTTGGCGCCGTGCGACCGACGCAGGGCAAGACCCTGGCCGTGATGGAGGTGTCGGGTGGTTCGCAGTCCTTCAACGCCGTGAACCAGATGCGCGTGCTCGGACGCTGGATGCGCATGATCACCATCCCCAACCAGTCCTCGGTGGCCAAGGCGTTCCAGGAGTTCGACGAAGCCGGCCGCATGAAGCCCTCGGCCTACTACGAGCGCGTGGTCGACGTGATGGAGGAACTGATGAAGTTCACCCTGCTCACGCGCGACGTGGCGCCCTACCTGGTCGACCGCTACAGTGAACGCCGTGAAAGCGCCGCAGAACTCTCCAAGCGGGTCAACCAGCGGTCGATCTGAATCGATGCCCGCAGGCACGGCTGCGCCGGCCGGGGCATTCTCGTGCGTGTCGGCGGCGTGGCAAGCCCACGAAGCCGAGTTGCTCGGCTACCTGCGGCATCGGCTGGCCGATGCCGACACGGCCAACGACGTGCTGCAGGACGTGTTCGTGAAGGCGATGCGCCATGGTCAGGGGTTTTGCACACTGGACAACCCGCGCGCCTGGCTGTTCCAGGTGGCGCGCAACACGCTGATCGACCGGGCTCGCGCGACACACCCCTCCGAGCCCTTGCCCGATGGCAACGATGAACCTGCCGCGCTGCAGGAAGATCCACCGCCACCGGTGGATGCACTCGCTACCTGCCTGGAACGGACGATGGCGGAACTGTCGTCCGAGGACGCGGCCATCCTCGGCGCCTGTGATCTGGCGGGGCAGACAGTCCGCGACTTCGCCGAGAACCACGGCCTAGGGCTGCCGGCTGCCAAGTCACGGCTTCTGCGCGCACGCCAGCGCCTGCGGGACCGGCTGACGACGGTGTGCCAGGTGAGCTTCGAGCCCGACGGCACGGTGGCCGGCCACGTGCCGCGGGCGCCCGCCGTCTGATCCAGGTCAACGGCGCAACCCGGCGCGGGTGAATCCTTTTGCAGCGGCTTCCGTCTTCACGACGGAGACCCCGCAACATGAGCACCCTGACCCTTTCCCAACGCACGCAGCAACTGCCCCGCCAGCACCCGAAGCTGTTCCTGCTCACGGCAGCGCTCGTCTGGTTGGCGCTCTACCAGGCATTGAGCCCGGCATCCGAGGCGCTGGTGGCGGCACTGCCGGTCGACCGCGATAGCCACCTCGGGGGTGCGCTGCAGTTCTTCCTTTACGACACGCCCAAGGTGCTGCTGCTGCTCACCGCCGTGGTGTTCGTAATGGGGATGATCAACTCCTACTTCACACCGGAGCGCACCCGCGCGCTGCTGGCCGGCAGGACGGAAGGTGTTGCCAACGTGATGGCCGCCAGTCTCGGCATCGTGACGCCGTTCTGCTCCTGCTCCGCCGTGCCGCTGTTCATCGGCTTCGTGCAGGCCGGCGTGCCGCTGGGCGTAACCTTCTCGTTCCTGATCTCGGCGCCCATGGTCAACGAGGTGGCGCTGGCGCTGCTGTTCGGCCTGTTCGGCTGGAAGATCGCTGCGCTGTACCTCGGCCTGGGCCTGACGGTGGCCATCGTCGCCGGCTGGGTGATCGGGCGCCTCAAGATGGAGGCGTACCTGGAAGACTGGGTCCGCGACATGCCCAAGGTGCAGGCCGCGGTCGGCACCGACGGCATGAGCCTGGCCGAGCGCATCGAAGGTGGCTTCGCCAGCGTGCGCGAGATCGTCGGCAAGGTCTGGCCCTACATCCTCGCGGGCATCGCCATCGGCGCGGCCATCCACGGCTGGGTGCCGCAGGACTTCATGGCGTCCTTCATGGGCAAGGACGCCTGGTGGTCGGTGCCGCTGGCGGTGGTGATCGGTGTGCCGATGTACACCAACGCGGCCGGGATCATCCCCATCGTTCAGGCGCTCCTGGCCAAGGGCGCGGCACTCGGCACCGTGCTGGCTTTCATGATGAGCGTGATCGCGCTCTCGCTGCCCGAGATGATCATCCTGCGCAAGGTGCTGAAGCTGCGCCTGATCGCCACCTTCGTGGGCGTGGTCGCTACCGGCATCCTGATCGTGGGCTACGTCTTCAACCTGGTGCTCTGAAGGCACCGGCTCCCGCTTTCTTCCCACTTTCGCAACTCACGGAGATTCACATGGACATCAAGGTACTCGGCAGCGGCTGCGCCAACTGCAAGAACACCGTCGCGCTGATCGAGCAGGCCGCGAAGGACAAGGGCGTGACGGTGACTCTCAGCAAGGTCGAGGAGATGCGTGACATCATGGGTTACGGCGTGATGTCCACGCCGGCCGTGGTCATTGACGGCAAGGTCGTTCACGCGGGTGGCGTCCCGAACCGGGCCAAGGTCGATCAGTGGTTCAACGCTTGAGCTCCCCCGCCGGCTCGCTGGATCGCAACCGCATCCCCCCATGAGCGCAGGCCACGATCACAGCCATTCGGCAGCGACCTTCAACCTGGCCTTTGCCGTCGGCATCGCGTTGAACGCGGCGTTCGTCGCCATCGAAGCGTTCTACGGCTGGAAGGTGGATTCGCTCGCGCTGCTGGCGGACGCTGGTCACAACCTGAGCGACGTCATCGGGCTCGTGCTCGCCTGGGGTGGCGCGCTGGCCGGCCGGCTGCGTCCGGACGCCCGGCACACCTATGGCTGGAAGCGCGCCAGCATCCTGGCCGCATTCATCAACGCCATGCTCCTGCTCGTCGCCATGGGGTCGCTGGCCTGGGAGGCGGTGCACCGGTTGCAGTCACCGCAGCCGATCGAGGGCGTCACGATCATGGTGGTGGCGGGCATCGGTATCGTCGTCAACACCGCCACGGCGCTGCTGTTCATGCGCGGTCGCGATGACGACCTCAACATTCGTGGCGCGTTCCTGCACATGGCGGCTGACGCGCTGGTGTCGGCCGGCGTCGTCGTCGCTGGCGGCCTGGCGCTGTGGTTCGGCTGGACCTGGCTCGACCCGGTGGTGAGCCTGCTGATCGCCGCGATCATCGTGTTCGGCACCTGGAGCCTGTTCAAGCAGTCATTGCACCTGCTGTTCGACGGGGTGCCCGACGGTGTCGATCTGCGCGAGGTGCAGGCATTGCTCGAAGGTCTGCCGGGCGTGGCGCGCGTGCACGACCTGCACGTGTGGGCCATGGGCACTGCGGAGATCGCGATGACGGCCCATCTGGTGATGCCCGGTGGACAGGCCGATGATGCCTTCCTGCAGGACGCCACGCAGCGCCTGCACGATCGCTTCGACATCGACCACGTGACGTTGCAGGCCGTGCGGGTGCCGTTCACCGTCCCGTGTGCACCGCTTGATCCCGTGAGCACTGCTTGACGGCGGCCTGCGGTGCGGTGGCGAACAGACGCCGCCTTCGCCGCCCTGCAGGCTGATCGAGGTCAAGCGAGCCGGCGCCGGGCGGAGCACAGTTCCCTCAGAGGACACAAACATGAAGATCAAGGTACTGGGGTCGGGCTGCAGCAAGTGCCGCAGCACGATCGGCATCATCGAACGCACGGCCCGCGATGCGAGCATCGAGGTCGAGATCGTCAAGGTCGAAAATCCTGACGAGATCAGGGCCTACGGCGTGCACGCCACGCCGGCCGTCTTGATCGAGGGCCAGGTGGTCCACAGCGGCGGCGTCCCGTCGCACGAGGCGGTGCAAGTCTGGTTCAAGCCCGCCGGCGTCGGGTTCATCGACCACCCGACGCGGCATCTCTTCTTCACCGGCAAGGGCGGCGTGGGCAAGACCTCGCTGTCCACTGCCGCGGCGCTGACGCTGGCCGACGCCGGTAAGAAGGTGCTGCTCGTCAGCACCGATGCCGCCTCGAACCTCGACGAGATGCTCGGCATCGAACTGCGCAACACGCCCGTTCCTGTGCCCGGCGCGCCGGGCCTGTCGGTGCTCAACATCGACCCCGACAACGCCGCCGAGTCGTACCGCCAGCGTGTCCTGGCGCAGATGGGCGCAAGCGCGACCGCGGAGGAACTGTCGACGGTGCGTGAGCAGTTGTCCGGTGCCTGCACGACCGAGATCGCCTCCTTCGACGAGTTCTCCTCGCTGCTGGCGGACGACGCACAAGCCTGGGACCACATCGTCTTCGACACGGCGCCGACCGGACATACCTTGCGCCTGCTCAGCCTGCCCAAGGCCTGGACCGGCTTCCTCGACGGCAACGATCGCGGTGCCTCGTGCCTCGGCCCTCACTCGGGCCTGAAGATGCAGGAGGTCCGCTTCAAGGCCGCGCTCGACGCGCTGGGCGACCCCGAGAAGACCACGGTCGTCCTGGTGACCCGGCCCGACCGCGGCGCCATCGCGGAGGCCGCGCGCACCTCGATCGAGTTGCGGGAGCTGGGCCTGAACAACCAGCGCCTGGCGGTCAACGGCGTGTTCCATGCCAGCAATCGCGGCGATGCCGTGGCCTGTGCGATCGAGGACCTGGGGCAGCAGGCGTTGGACGGCATGCCGGCATCGCTGCGAGAACTGCCACAGGACCGGGTGCCGTTGCGCCCGTTCGACACGGTTGGCCTGCAGGCGCTGCGTGCGCTGCTGGTGCCAGATGAAGCCCCGGTGGCCATCGCCACCACCTCCCAAGACCTGGAAACCAACCCGCTGCCCGGCCTGACGGCGCTGGCCGACGACTTGGCCGCGGCCGGCCACGGCCTGATCATGGTGATGGGCAAGGGCGGCGTCGGTAAGACCACCATCGCCGCGGCGCTGGCGATCGGCCTCGTGCAGCGCGGCAAGACCGTGCACCTGAGCACCACCGATCCGGCGGCGCACCTGGACGGCACGCTCGAAGGCGACCTGCCGGGCCTCAAAGTCAGCCGCATCGACCCGAAGGTCGAGACACAGCGCTACATCGACAAGATCATGGCTGCCAAGTCCCCCAACCTCGACGCGCAGGAGCAGGCGCTGCTGCTGGAGGACCTGCAGTCTCCCTGCACCGAGGAGGTGGCGGTCTTCCATGCCTTCTCGCGCATTGTCAGTGAGGGCCGCAGTGCCTTCGTGGTTCTGGACACCGCCCCCACCGGGCACTCGATGCTGCTGATGGACGCGACCGGTGCGTACCACCGGCAGATGACGCGCGAATTCGAGGGCCACGGCGCGGCGCGCGTCGTGACGCCACTCATGCGGCTTCAGGACGCCGGCTACACGAAGATCATCCTGGTGACCTTGCCCGAGGTGACGCCGGTGTCGCAGGCGGCAGCGTTGCAGGACGACCTGCGCCGCGCCAGCATCGAGCCCTACGCCTGGGTGCTCAACAAGAGCGTGCTGGCCGCGGGCACACACGACCCCCTGCTGCAGGCCCGGCTCGCGGGCGAACGCAAGCAGATCGATCGCATGTCCTCGGGCCTTGCGCAACGGCTCTATGCATTGCCCTGGCTGTCGATGCCACCGATCGGCCTCGGTGAGCTGTCGAAGCTGGTTCGTGCGCAGGAGACGGCACCTGTCGCTGTGGCCTGAGTTCCGTTTCGAACCGGAACAAGGTCGACTCGCTAGCGGTGCCGCCAGACCTTGAAGGCGGAGGCCACGAGGATGATGGCCAGCGCTGGCATGAGCGGCAACCTACTGCCCGCGCGCGATGACCAGGAGCCCGGCGACGATCAGACCGCAGCCGATCAACTTTGCAGGGGTGAGGACTTCGTGCAGGATGACGGCCGCAAGAATCATCGCCACGACCACGCTGCCCTTGTCGATGAGGGCCACCGTCGACACCTCGCCCATCTTGATCGCCTTGTAGTAGAAGACCCACGAGAACGCGGTGGTCACCCCAGACACCGCCAGCCACAGCACGTTCTCGCGAGTCAGCGTCTTCAGTTGATCGACCGGTACCACCACCCCGGCGAACATCAGCACGAACAGGAAGACGAAGCACGTTCGGACTGCCAGTCCAAGATCGGCAGAAATGCCCGCCAAGCCCATCTTCGCGATGACGGAGGTGAACCCGGCGAAGAACATCGACAGGAATGCGTAGAGAACCCAGCGTTCCATCATGTCCTCACGATCCGGAAGCGCCGACGACGCCGAACTCGACCGGCGTCTTCACGTAGAAGACATTGGCCTGCTCGCGCTCTAGCGTGTCGAAGAGCTGGTCGCACTGGTCTTCGGTCACCGCCACCATCACCTCGATCGGCTGGTCGGCGAGTTCGAAGAAGTGGGCTGAGTGCAATTTTCCGTCGCGGCCGATACCCTCCACCCCGACGGTCATGGTCGCACCGGTGATGCCGAGCGACTTGATGGACTCCATCAGCCAGTGGCCCATCGGCCTGCGGCCGTGATGCCGGCCTTCGCCGGTACAGAACGTCACCTGGTACCCCTTCATGATCAGCCTCCTGCAAGTCGAGCGTTGCGAACAAGAGCGACCGTGCCAATGCCCAGCAGCGTCAGCATGACGCTGCCGAGCACGTGCACGGCCACGGTGGCGAGAGCCCAGGTCACGCGCCCCTGGGTCAGTTGGATCACCACCTCCGCCGAGAAGGTGGAGAAGGTCGTCAGCCCACCCAGAAAGCCCGTGATGACGAAGAGTCGCCATTCCGGCGGCAGCGAGGGGTGGCTCGCGAAGAAGGCGATGGCGATGCCGATGAGGTAGCCGCCCAGCAGATTTGCCACCAGCGTGCCGGGCGGCAGCGAGGGGAACAGGGCATTGAGCTGGGTGCCCAGCACCCAGCGCAGCACAGCCCCGAGGGCCGCACCCAAGCCAATGGAGAGAAGAGGTCCGATCACGCTCGCCGTCCTTTCGAGATCGATTGGGGCGGCAAGCGATGCAGCGCTACGCAGCCACCCATTGGGCAGTCTGGTAGGCATCATCAGCCCGGCGTGGTCCGGGCGGTTCGAGGAGGTATGCCATCTCCTTGGGTGATGTTAGCGGAGGCGGCCGGATCCGTCGAATGCACCGGCCGCACCTGGCATCGCCGCGCGGCATTGGACAATTCAGGCATGCCAACGATATGGAACACCCGACCCGTTCGCGTCGAGGATGCCGCCGTCATCGCCCGTCATCGCTATTTCGACGCCGGCGCCAAGGAAGACCTGGCCGCCTACGAGCGCTGGGTCGCGACCCGAATCGAACGAGGTACCTACAGCGGCGTGCTGGCCGAAGCCGATGCGATCGTGATCGCCGGTGCCGGCGCTGTGCTGCTGGACTGGGGCCCCACCCGCGGTGAGCCGACCGGTTTGCGCGGGCGCCTCGTCAACGTCTACACCGACCCTGCATGGCGACGCCAGGGCGTTGCGCGCGGCCTGATCCAGGAAGTCATGCGGCGCTGCCAGAAGCGCGACGTCCAGGTCTTCAACCTGGCGGCGACCGCCGACAGCGCAGCGCTGTATCGGTCGATCGGGTTCGTACCTTATGCGACCGAAATGATCCTGCGCCCCTGAGCGCCGGGATACCCTGCTTTCTTTCCCGGCCTACGGTCCCGCACCTTGAGCAAGACACCGCGCCCCCAGGTCATCCGTCCGCGCGTGCGATTGGGCGACAACGTGCTGATCGGCCCCGGCAAGATCGAGCTGCTGCGCGCCGTCGCAGAGCACGGCTCGATCTCCGCCGCCGCCCGCGCCCTGGGGCTGGGCTACAAGCGCGCCTGGTCGCTGCTGGACGAACTGCAGAAGGCTGTCCCGATGGCCATCCTCGAGACCGCGGCCGGCGGCAGCAAGGGCGGTGGCGCACAGGTCACCGATGCGGGCAGGGCACTGCTGGCCCACTACGACGAACTGGAGCAGGCCTGCCGGGAAGCTGCCGAGCCTGCGCTCAAGAAGTTGGATCGCCTACTGCGTCGCTAGGGCAACCTGCCGGCCGCGACGCTATGTCAAACTAGACATAGCGAAACTTTGGCGATCCTATGGCGACCATGTCCATCCCTGCCCGTTCCCCCGACGCCCGATCCGTGCTGGTGCTCGCCGCACTGAGCGGTGCCGTCGTGGGCGTGCTCGGTGGACTCATCGGGCTGGGAGGCGCCGAGTTTCGGCTGCCGCTGCTCATCGCGCTGTTCGGCTTGGTCGCGATCGAGGCTGTGATCGTGAACAAGGCGATCAGCCTCATCGTCGTGACGTCGGCGCTGCTGTTCCGCTCGCAGTCGGTGCCCCTCGATGCCCTGCTGTCTCACTGGGCGATCGCGGTGAATCTGCTGGCCGGCAGCCTGCTCGGGGGTTGGTGGGGTGCGTCCTGGGTCACGAGGGCGCCCAAGGCGTCGTTGCAGCGCTGGATGGCCGTGCTGCTGGTGGTCATCGCTGCGGCCCTGCTGCTCAACCATGCGCTGCCGGTCGCCGGTGCGCCGGGCCTCGAAGGCAGCGCGCGCTGGGTGGCCGGTGTGGCGGCCGGTTTCGGCATCGGCATCGTGGCGTCGCTGCTCGGGGTCGCCGGCGGCGAGTTGCTGATCCCGACCATCGTCCTGCTGTTCGGCGCCGACATCAAGCTCGCCGGCAGCCTGTCCTTGGTCGTGAGCCTGCCGACGATGATCGTCGGCTTCACCCGCTACAGCCGCGACGGCAGCTTCGCGGTGCTGCGCGCCAGGCGCCCGACGGTGCTGGCAATGGCCGCAGGCTCGGTCATCGGCACCTTGATCGGTGCGGCGCTGCTGGGCCTGATTTCTGGCCATGTGCTGCTTCCCATGCTGGCCGTGCTTCTGGTCGTTTCGGCCTGGAAGATCTGGCGGCACGACCGATGAACGTACTCGACAAGCATCCACTTCCGCAGGCCGCCAGATGAGACACCAAGCAATTTCCCGTCGCACCGTGGTCATGTCCGCCCTGGGCCTGGCCGCGGGCGGCATGGCACGGGCGCAGCCAGTCCCGACCGTCGCTGCCGCCGCCGACCTCAAGTTCGCGCTCGAAGTGGTGGCGCGGCAGTTCGAGACGGAAACCGGCCAGAAGATCCGGCTGGTCTTCGGCTCCTCAGGCACATTCCTCGCGCAGCTTTTGCAGGGTGCTCCGTTCCATCTCTACATGTCCGCCGACGAGGCCTTCGTCTTCAAGCTGGCGGATGCGGGCAAGACGCGCGACCGCGGCCGGCTGTATGCCTTCGGCCGCATTGGGATCATCGTTCCGCACGGCTCGCCACTGAAGGCAGACCCGGAGCTGAAGGACCTGGCGGCGGCGTTGAAGGACGGTCGCCTGCAGCGCTTCGCCATCGCGAATCCGGAGCATGCGCCCTACGGCGCAAGGGCACGCGAGGCCCTCACTGCACTGGGCCTGTGGGACGCCATCCAGCCGAAGCTGGTCTTCGGGGAGAACATCGCCCAGACAGCGCAATTCGCCACTTCCGGATCCACCCAGGGCGGCATCATCGCGCTGTCGTTGGCCATGGCGCCGGCCGTCGCGTCGTTGGGAAGCTTCGCGCTGCTGCCTGAGCGGCTGCATCAGCCACTGGCGCAGCGGATGGTGCTGCTGAAGGACGCACCCGCACAGATCGTGGCCTTCTACGACTACCTGAGTACGGGACCGGCACAGGCCATCATGAGCCGCTACGGTTTCACCATGCCCAAGGTCTGAGCCCGGGCTGAGACGGAATGGACTGGCAGGCGCTCTGGCTCTCGATCGAACTCGCAGCGGTCACGCTCGTGGTGCTGCTGCCCCTGGGCCTGGCGCTCGGCCGCTGGCTGGCCACCACCGCGGTGGCGGGCCGCGCCTGGATCGAGGCGCTGGTGATGCTGCCCCTGGTGCTGCCGCCCACCGTGCTGGGCTACTACATGCTGGTGTCGCTGGGTGGCGCATCTCCGGTCGGGCGCTGGCTCACCGAGCACGTGGGCGTGCAACTGACGTTCAACTTCGCAGGGCTGGTGCTGGCCTCGGTCATCTTCAACATCCCGTTCATCGTGCAGCCGATCCAGCGCGCCTTCGAGGCCATCCCGCGCGATCTGGGCGAGGCGGCGGCCGTCAGCGGGCTCGGCTTCTGGCAGCAGCTGCGCCGCATCGAACTGCCGCTGGCCTGGCCCGGCATCCTGTCGGCGATGGTGCTGACCTTCGTGCACACCCTCGGCGAATTCGGCGTGGTGCTGATGATGGGCGGCAACATCCCGGGCGAGACCAAGACGATTGCCATTGCCATCTACGACCGCACGCAGTCCTTCGACCTGGAGGGCGCGAACCGCATGGCGCTGTTCCTGGTCGTGCTGTCGCTGTGTGCCGTCGCCGCGTCGTTCTTCGCCTCGGGCCGTCTGGTCCGGCGGCGATGAACAAGACTTCCCCCGATCTGGCGCTGGAAGTCAGCGTCGAGCAGGCATCGCCGATGCCGCTCAGCGGAACGCTGCGCTGCGAGGCGGGCGAGCTGACAGCACTGGTCGGCCCCTCGGGTGCCGGCAAGACCTCGATGCTGCGGGTGATGGCTGGGCTGATGCGCCCTCTGAAGGGCCGCGTGTGCGTCGGTGCCGAGGTCTGGCTGGACACCGATCGCGGGCTCTTCCTGCCACCACAGCAACGACGGGTCGGCCTGGTGTTCCAGCACTATGCGCTGATGCCGCACCTCAGCGCGCTGGAAAACGTCGCCCTGCCGTTGTTCCATCTGCCACGCGCGCAACGGCTCGACCTGGCGGCGTCCTGGCTCGCCAAAGTGCAACTCGGTGGCGAGTTGCTGCAGCGCCGGCCGGCCGGTTTGTCCGGCGGGCAGCAGCAGCGTGTGGCGGTAGCGCGTGCGCTGGCGCGCGAGCCGAAGCTGCTGCTTCTCGACGAGCCCTTCTCGGCGGTCGACCAGATGAACCGACGTGCGCTCTACCAGTTGCTGGCCGAATTGCGCCAGACGCTGGCGGTGCCGATCGTGCTGGTGACCCACGACCTCAACGAAGCGCGGCTGCTGGCGGATCGCCTCATCGTGATGGATGGCGGCACGGTCCTGCAGCAAGGCACGCCGCAGTTCGTGCACCGCTCGCCTCGCAATGCGCGCGTCGCCGACCTGGTCGGGATCCACAACCGGTTCCAGGGCGTCTGGGAAGGCGCGGGCGACACCAAGGGTCGGGGCCGGCTGCGCTGGCTCGTCGGCGACGGCTCGTCGCCGGATACCGGTCCGGTTCTGGAGGTCGTCGACAAGGGGCGCATCAGGACCGGACAGGAGGTGACCTGGATCGTGCCTGGTGACGGCATCGAACTCCTCGACCATGGGCCAGCGCCGGACCGACCCGGCGAGTTCGCGGCCACAGTCGGTGACGTGCGTCACTTGGGCGAGACCACGCTCGCAACGCTGCGCTTGCGCGCTTGGCCACAGGCGATGCTGTCGATCTCGGTCTCGGGGAGCGATCAGCGCAGGCTCGTTCCGGGCGCCCCGATCACGGTGGGCATGGACCTCGGCAAAGTCCACGTGATGCCAAGGCATGCCAAGGCTTGAGGGCCGTAGGTTGCGCACCAAATGACGTCCTGATAAGAACACTTCTCAGGACATCGCGAAAATTCTTCTATAGTGGGGGTACTGCTCTTGGGGGACCCCTTTTTCATGCCTACGGAGGTGGTGGCTTCACAGGTAGCACCGGCCACAGGCCAGTTCACGGCAGAGACCGGCTTGCCACCGAGGCGTCGCGGCCGCCCGCCGGGCGCGAAGACCCGTCTGCTGCGCGAAGGCTGTGGTGAGCTTGGCCGCCACCACTTCGCCTTCCTGCGCGCACTGCTCGATGGAGTCGACCTCGAACGCGCATGGAGGCTCTACCTGTCATTCACCGGGGGACCCAGCGATCGTCGCCACTTCGCCGGCCGGCTGCGCCTGGTTGTCGGCGCCATCGAGCGCGCGGGAGCGACACGTGAATGCAAGGCCGAGCTGGCTGTAGCGCTTCCGGCCTTGCGCGCCCTCCCCGACTTCGCAGTCGCACGGACCAAGCGGGGGGCAGGAAAAGCCGGACACATCGACCCAGAAGGCATGCAACGGCCGGCGCCCAGCCCCCCGCCCTCCCCTTCGCTTGAGGAGTGGCGCTCCCAATACTGCGGTGCTGCCGGAATCGATGAGGACTTCTACACGGAAGCGGAGTGGCTCGAGCTGTACGGCGAGGAGTTCGGAGCGGAGGCCGCAAGGGGTCAGTTCGGGGCAGGAAAAGCCGGACACTTCGCTGCCCTGCCCTCCCCCGCCCTGGCCGCCACGACCCACGCGCGCCTCGTCGAGGACTCGCCGATCGCCGCGACCTCGCGCCTGTCTGGGGCGCAACGAAAGGCTGTCGTGGAGGCCCTGGCGACGCTGGAGCGCGTGATCTCGCGTGAGGCCAGCCTTGAGGACGAGGCCGGCTTCTGGCTGGGCTCCGGAATCCCGCGCGACTTGGCCAAGGTCGGCGTTAAGTCGCTTGGTGACCTGGTCAACTTCATCAACATCTACGGGTTCCGGTGGCACCGCCGTGTGCCTCGGATGGGCGTCGTGCGGGCCCGGCGTCTCCTCGACTGGTTGACCCGCATTGCAGAAGCCGGCGGACGACCCTTCAAGGAGTCGGCCCGTCGGCCGGAGACCGACTTGGCCCTGCTTCGCCGGCGAGACCTGGCGGGTCGTGGGGTGACCAACGCGGAGCCGTTCGCCCTAGTCCCCATCGTTGACGGCGCCCTGCCCGATGCCCTGTCGGGTCGACAGGGCGCCTTCCGGTCCCATGAGGCCAACGTCTGGGGCGCCGAGACGGATGTTCAGGCGATCAGCCAGTGGCTGAGCCGGTACCAGGGGCAGACCCGACGTGACTACACCCGTATCGCCGAGCGCTTCTACCTCTGGTGCATCCACGTGCGCCGTAAGGCCCTTTCCTCGCTCCAGGAGCCCGATCTGCAGGCCTACCAGGCCTTCCTGGCGGCTCCGCCTGCCGATTGGGTACAGGAGCGCAAGGTGAGGCGCGAGGACGCCTCCTGGAGGCCCTTCCGGGGCCCGTTGGGGCGGAACAGCCAGCGCCACGAGTTCACGGTGCTGGGCAGCATGTTTTCCGCCATGCACGAGAAGGGGTACCTGCGAGCCAACGCCATGGCGAATCTCGGTCGCACCCTGGGTCTGCTGAAGCCGAGCATCGACGTTCGCCGGTCCTTGAGCGAGCGTCAGTGGGCCTTCGCGATGGAGGTGCTACATGAAAAGCCGGACACTCCGGAGCGGCGGCGCCTGCAACTACTTCTGGAGCTCGGCAGCACCACCGGGTTGCGCTTGTCGGAGCTGGCCACGACCCGCTTGAGGGGCTTCCGGCGCGAGCTCGTGGATGGCGAAGAGGCCTGGCTGCTGGACGTCATCGGCAAGGGCGGGAAGCTCCGGACGGTAATGGTCTTCGATGAGATCAAGACCCTGCTCGAACAGCACCACCAGGACATGAACGCCGCGGGTGTGGGGTTCGACGCACGCGTGGCGAGAGTCCAGGCGCCCAACAGCCTTCCCATCACCGCTGCCGGCGAACGCATGTCGGCCACCTCTCAAGGACTCGACGATGGCATCGCAGTGGGTGCGGGGCAGGCATTGCAGGACGCCTTGCGCAGCGAGCACCAGGAAGCCTGGCGTCCTCTCGTTGGGATCCTCAAGCGCCCTCCCCCTCGCCGTGATTTGGACCGGCTCGGCGTGCCATTCATTGACCACCAGCAGCCATCTCAGGCTGACCGGTATGGCGCGCTGGAGCGCTCGGCGATCTACAAGGTGCTCCGTCGCTTCTTTCGCGACGTGGCCGTCGCCGCTGCAGCGCGTGATGGCGCCCCCGGTTCGGCTGACTTTCTGAATGCCTCGACCCACTGGCTGCGTCACACCTTCGCCAACAGCGCTGTGAAGCAGATGCAGCCCCAGGTGCTGCAGAGCCTGCTGGGGCACTCAGATCTCAGGGTGACGTCGGTCTACGTGAAGGCCGACGCCGCAGACCTGGTCAGGGGAATGCGGGCGATGCAGCGAGCG
>LNFM01006308.1_pt1 | contig 19621 bp, 13 predicted proteins | sample 596031 | NCBI WGS metagenome assembly LNFM01 (sample SAMN04254537, study PRJNA301005) | activated carbon metagenome | isolation source: dual media filters at the Ann Arbor, Michigan drinking water treatment plant | place: USA: Ann Arbor | reverse complement strand
TTCCTCGGCATCTCGCCCGAGGAGGCCGGCGCCGCGGACACCTCGCCAGCGTTCTTTGCCACGCACGCCGCCGACCAGCCGCTGGCAGCCGTGCCGTCCGACGTCGTCGAAGCGGTCTCTGCCGAACCGGTGGAGCAGGCCGACACTGCCAGAAGTGACGACGGCAGCGGTCTCGTCGAGGACGCCGTCGCCTGTGTGGAGTTGCCCCCGGACGTGTCGGCGATCGCGCCAGCGAACGATGTGGCGATCGTCGTCCCGGTCGAGGCGTTGCCCATCGACGCGCCAGTGCTGCTTGCCGACCCGCCGTACGAGGCCGAGCAGGTCGAGCTCACGGCCGCGCCCGAGCCTCAGCCGGAACTGCAGCCCGAGCCGCAGCCCGAACTGCAGGCTCAGGCGGAGCCGGAGCCGGCGCTGGAGCCGGTGGTTGAGCCCGAGCCAGAGCTGCAGTCCGAGCCAGAACCCGAGCCGCAGCCGGCGCCGGAGCCAGCGTCCGAGGCTGAACCGACGGCCCCTCCTGCGCCCGAGGCGGTCGAACTGCCTGCGGACGTCGACGTCGACGTGTCGCCGGTCGAGTCCGTGATCGTCCCCGAGGTCGTCATCGTGCCGGAGGTCGTCATCGTCGATGACGATGAGGTGCGTGACGCGTGGGACGGGTTGACGTCGGAGCACGCGACGGAGCCACCGGCCCCGGAGTCCAGCGCACCCGAGACGCTGGTGGCCGCGACGCCCGAGACGCCAGCCGAGGCCGCGTCGTCTGCCAGGCGCAAGCGCCGCCCGCGACGCAAGAAGGGCGCGCGCAAGGAAGAGACGCGCAAGGAAGCGACGATCGTGGTCCCGACGCCGGTGGCCATGCCGGCAGCCGTGCCGGTCCACCGCGTGGCCGAACAGCCGCCCGTGGCGGTGGACGTGCCCGTCGAGGGGCCGCCACGTTCGCGGTCGTTGCTCGATCGACAGGTTCCTGTCTGGACGCCTCCCGCCGATCTCGGGCAGGTCCCTTCTCATGGGGCGCACGTGCCGCCTGCGCCGGCCGCTCCCGTGTCGGAGGTGCCCGAGCACAGCGCCGATGGCTGGGACACCGGTGCCTATCCTGCGGCCGTGATGCTGTCGGGCGAGGCGGTCGTCCCGGCCGCACCGACGCGCCCCGCGGCGTCGTCTGGGCCGGGTCCGATCTCGAACCCGAGGACCGTCCCTCAGGTGGCGTTGCCGCACGTGGCGGCGTCGGTGCCCGTGGACACGGCGCGCCAGTACGAGCCGGTCATTCAGGCGGTCGGCATGCCGGACCGCGACGACCTGGGATCGCGGGGGGGCCACGCGTCGATCACGTCGATGGCCGACGCCATCGGGCCAACGCCTACGATGTCCTCCCGTTCCTCTGCCAGCGATTTCCGAGGCAGCGAGGGATCACTGCATCGGGTGTCGTCGGGCGGATCGAAGTTTCGTCGGGTGCTGGCGGCCTCGCTGTTGCTGGCGCTGTTCCAGGGGGCGGCATTCGCCGCCTGGTGGTGGGTGCAGCCCGGGGCCGGCGGCACGCTCGTGGTGCAGACGACAAGGATGGGCGTGGAAGTGTTGCTGGACGACAAGGTCGTCGGGCGCACGCCGTTCCGCGAGGAGGTCGCGCCCGGTCGTCACAAGCTGGGACTGCGCCAGGGACGCAGCGTCCGCGAGATGCCGGTCGAGATCAGCGTCGGCGTCGTGACCACGCAGTCGGTGGACTGGCCGTCGACGGTGGGCGGCAAGGGGCGCCTGCAGATCACGTCCACGCCCGCAGGCGCCGAGATCTTCCTGCAGGGCAAGTCCCGGGGCACGGCACCGCTCCTGCTCGAAGATCTGCCCGCAGGGGACCAGAGCCTCATGCTGCGCAGCGACGCCGGGACGGTGAACGTCACGGCGACGGTCATCGCCGACGAGACGACACCGCTCGACGTCAAGATCTTCGCCGGCTGGATTCTGGTGGACGCGCCGGTCGAGGTGAACCTGCTGCTGCGCGGCCGTGATCGCATCGGGTCCAGCATGGACGGCCAGATTCTGCTGCCTCCCGGCACGCATCGGGTGCAGGCGGTCAACGACGCCCTCGGCATTCGTCAGTGGCTGACGGTGACCGTCGAGCCCGGCGCCGTCAATCGCGTGCCCTTCACGGTGCAGCCGGCGTCCCTGACGTTGCAGGAAGAAGCCGAGGTGTTCGTCGACGGCGCGTCTGCGGGCACCACGCCCGGCACGATCACCGTCGCGCCTGGCACCCACGACATCCTCATCCGCCGCGGCGATGGCACCGAACGACGGCAGGCGATGACGGTCCGCTCGGGGCAGCGCATCGAGTTCTGATCGCGTCGGGTCCGAGCCCGTCGACCGACGGGCCGCCCAGACGCACGAAAGGCCCGCCCCGGGTGTCCAGGGCGAGCCTTCGTGTGACGCGTGAGCGCCGACTAACGCGACGTCTTGCGGGCCGCCTTCTTGACGGGCGCGGCCTTCTTGCGGGCGGTGGTGGTTGCCGCCGCCGCGGTCTTCTTGCGCACCGGCGCCTTCTTGCGGGTCGTGGTCGACCGCGTCGGCGTTGCCGGCTCGGCCTCGGGCTCGACGTCTGGCGTCGTGTCGGGCTCGACCGGGACCGGCGTCTCGACGCTGGCCTCGGGGAACAGGTCGCCGTCCTGCGTCGGCACCTCGATCTCCGGCTCGACGACCACCGGCGGCAGCGAGTCGCCACCGCGGCCGCGACCGCGACCGCCGCGGCCACGCCGGCCCGGTCGCGTCACGCGCGGTTCTTCGCCGGGCCGCGCCCGGTTGCCGTTGACGTCGCCGGGTTCGTGCAGGTCGTCCACGTCGGCCGTGGGCGCCGGCGCGTGGCCGTCGAACATCTCCGCCAGCACGGGCTCGGCCTGATCGGCCTCGCCGTGCGACTCGGCGTGCTCGCTGCCCGGCTCGGCCAGCAGCGTGCCCGGGTAGATGCGGATGACGCCCTGGCGATCGCGGTCGAGGCGGAACAGCCCCTCGCGCTGCGAGTAGCGCAGGGCATCGACGATGCCGTTGAAGCCGTGCTTGCGCTCGTCGAAGCCTTCGTTGGCGCCGCGAATCACCTGCTTGGCCTGACGCACGTAGAGCGGCCAGCGCGAGACGATGCCCGGGCGCAGGAAGATGTCACGAATGATCGCGTAGCCTTCGGCCTGCAGGCCGGCCGCGGCGGGATCGAGCGCGGCGACCGCGCCGGCATCGGGCGGGGCGTCGACGGCCAGCATCGGCGGGGCCGCCTGGCTCGCGGCCGGCGGCGCTGCCGCGGGCTGGGCCACCGGGGCGGCGGCACGCGGCGCGTGATGCTGCACCGCCACCGGCGGCGTGCTGGCGACGTAGTCGGGCACCTCGACGCCTTCACGCAGCTCGACGAGCAGGCTGCGCTCGTCACCGCGCAGCGTCACCTGCTGGGCCCGTTCGAGCTTCTGCACGAAGTCCCGGAACGTGCCGGCGCCGTACTCGCGCTCGGAGAAGGTCGAGTCCAGCTGGAGCAGCGTGCTCTTGAGCACGCCGAGCTGCGGCATGACCTCGCGGTCGGCCAGGACCTTGAGGGCACGCTTGAGCAGCGGCATGGCGTCCTTGACGTCCTTGCTCGCGCCGCCACGGCTGCTGCTGCCGCGTCGCCCGATGAGGTTCTCGTAGGCGATGAACTCCGTGCAGTTCTTCTGCAGGATCACGCTCGTGAAGGCGCGGCCGCCGACGACGAAGACCTGCCGGTCGTAGAGCTTGAGCTTCTCGACCAGCGCCATGAAGTCGCTGTCGCCGCCGACGATCACGAAGGCGTTGATGTGACTGTGGGTGAAGGCCATCTCGAGCGCATCGAGCGCGAGATTGATGTCGGCGCCGTTCTTGTCGCCACCGGGCGTCAAGTTGCGCTGCACCATCTGGATGGCGTGTTGAGTGAGCGAGCGGCTGTAGTCACCGGCGCGGGTCCAATCCCCGTATGCCACCTTGGTGACCACCTCGCCGCGTTCCTTCATCGCTTCGAGCACCGCGCCGACGTCGAAATGACCACCGAGGGTGGTCTTGACGCCGATTTCGATGTTGTCGAAGTCGATGAAGAGGGCAATCTTGAGGCGGGTTTCCGACAAAACGTACCTGGTCCTTTCGCAGGCGAATGTCGCCCCCACTGCCGGGAAAAGTCCTGCGGGCCTGTGGAGACGTCGCGGTCAGTGTAACAGGTCCAGACGATTCAGGGGCTTTTCAGCGAATCTTCAGCCTGCCTTCACGTCGGCGCCGGCCGCCGTTCCGTCTCCTCCGGTGTGCTGGCCAGGGCATCACGCCCGTCGGGCCAGCCGCATTCATCCCGGAGGACGCATCATGTTCATCGACCAACGACCCGGCCTGGCCGGCGCCCTGCTGATCACGGCGATACTCGCGCACCCGCTGCCCACACGGGCAGCGGCGGCGGCCGACGAGGTCACACGCTGGAACGTCGTGGCCACCACGACCGCGGCCTCGACCGAGACCGACCCGCTCACCGAGTCGCGGATCTTCGCCATCCTGCACCTGGCGATTCACGACGCCGTCAACAGCGTGGTCCGCAAGTACCAGCCGTATGCGCTCGACGCCCCGGCCGTGCCGGGAGCCTCGGTGGACGTCGCCGTCGCCGCGGCCGCGCGCGAGGTGCTGGTGACGCTCCTGCCGCAGCATGCCGATGCCTATGCCGCCCTCTACGAGCAGGCGCTGGCCAGGGAGACCGACCCCCAGACACGGCTGGCCGGCATCGTCGTCGGGCGGCGGGCGGCTCGCGCGGTGCTCGACCTCCGCGCCGTGGATGGTGCCGATCGCGAGGTGCCGTACGTCCCGCGTGACGTGGCCGGCGACTACCGGCCGACGCCGCCCGATCTCACGCCGGCGATGTTCGTGCAGTGGGGGGGCATCGCGCCCTTCGCCTTGCAGACCGCGTCGCAGTTCCGGCCCGATCCTCCGCCCGCGCCAGGCAGCCCCCGTGCCCGCGCCGAGGTGGCCGAGATTCGTCGGATCGGACGGGCGGATGACAGCACGCGCACCGAGGAGCAGAGCGCCATCGCGAAGTTCTGGTACGAGAACTCGACGCAGGGGTGGAACCGCGTGGCGCGCGCCGTCCTCGAGACACGCCCGATGGATGCCTGGGATCGTGCGCGCTTCTACGCGCTCGTCAACATCGCGATGGCCGACGGCTTCATCGCGGGGTTCGAGGGCAAGTATCACTACCGCTTCTGGCGGCCAGTGACGGCCATTCGTGACGGGGGCGACGCCACCTGGCTCAGCTTCCTGCCGACGCCGCCGGTGCCGGATCACCCGTCCACGCACACGGTGCTCGGGGCCGCGGCCGCCCGCACCATGGCGCGACTGCTCGGCACCGACCTGGTCTCGTTCACGATGGAGAGCGGGGCACCCTATGCCGGCATCCGTCGGCAGTTCTGGTGCCTGTCGGAGGCGGCGCGCGAGAACGGCGCGTCACGCATGCTGGCCGGCATCCACTTCCGGTCGGCCGTCGACAGCGGCTTCCGACTCGGCGAGCAGGTTGGCGACTACGCCGTCGACACCCAGCTCCGCCCGCTGGCGGCCTTCGTGGAGCGCGAACCGTCGCGCTAGCTGCCCGACGCCGACGCCATCTGGCGCTCCGAGGGACGTGTCATCAGTGACACCGCGACGAGCACGAGAAACCCGAGCGGGATGGTGACGATCCCCGGCTGGCTGAAGGGGACCGGTGCGGTCTCCGGCGGCCAGCCGTACACGTCCTTGAAGGCCTGCGCGCTGCAGAGGATCCAGCCGAGCGAACTCGCCATCCCGACGAGGATCGCGGCGACGATGCCTTCCTTGGTCGTGCGCTTCCAGAACAGGAGCATCACGAGTGACGGCAGGTTGGCCGAGGCCGCGACGTTGAAGGCCCACCCGACCAGGAACGACACGTTGAGTTTCTCGAACGCCACGCCGAGCAGCATCGCGACGATGCCGACGCCCACGGCGACGATCTTGCCCGCGCGCACCTTGGCATCGTCGGTCAGGTCCATGCCGACCACGTGGGTCAGCAGGTCGTGCACCACCGCGCCGCTGGCCGCCAGGATCAGGCCACTGACGGTGCCGAGCACGGTCGTGAACGCGATGGCGGAGATGACGGCGAACAGCGGCTCGCTGAAGCTGCGCGCCAGCAGTGGCGCTGCCATGTTGGTGTTGGTGACGTCGAGCGCGCCGCTGGTCATGGCGCCGAGCCCGAGGTACAGCGTCAGGACGTAGAACAGGCCGATGGCGCCGATGCCCGTCACCGTGCTCTTGCGCACGGCCATCACGTCCTTGACCGTGTAGTAGCGGATCAGGATGTGCGGCAGCGACGCCGTGCCCGCGAACAGCGCGAGCATCAGCGACAGGAAGTCGAGCTTGTCGAAGAGGGCGCTGCTGCGCACGCCCCTGAAGGTCGGGCTTGCTCCGGGCTGCAGCAGGTCGGCGCCCGTCTGCGTCCGCGGCGTGTACACGGTGGCGATGCGCCCGCCCGAGAGCTCGCGCCGCTCGGAGGTCCACGTCTCGATGGTGGCCTCGTTGAACGTCCGGAGGAACGCCATCGGCCCGAGCGGGCCCGTGCGCGTCACCCCGCCGGGCAGCGCCGTCACGGCGCCAATCGGCGTGAGATCGTGCTGGCCGTCGCCCAGGCCCTGGGGCACGCCATCGACCCGCGTCCCGTCGGGACCGGTCGTGACCACCTGCGTGAGGCGGGCACGGCCGTCGGGCAGACGGCGGTACGTATGCACCGCACCGCCGGGCAACTGCACCTGCAGCCACGTGGCGGCGGGCCAGTCCGGGTCGACGATCGTCGGCCCCTGCCGCTCGACCTCCGCGACGCTGACCGGGGTCACCGGCAGGGTGGTCGGCACCTCGAACCCCCGCCGCAGGATCATCACCGTGAGCAGCAGGCAGAAGGCCACCAGCAGCCCGCCCTTGATGAACTGCACCCACGTGGTCGAGACCATCCCCGCCGTCACGACGATGATGGTGACGACGATGCCGACCATCAGCACGCCGGACGCGTGCGAGAAGCCGAGCAGCGGCTTGATGAGCACGCCGGCGCCCACCATCTGCGGGATCAGGTAGAAGAGGCTCACCACCAGCGTGCTGATCGCCGCCGCCAGCTTGATGCCGCGTGACTGGAAGCGGGCGTCGAGCGCATCGGCGAAGGTGAACTTGCCCATCCGCTTGAGCGGTTCGGCGACGACGAACAGGGCGACGATCCAGCCGGCCAGATACCCGATCGAGTAGAGGAAGCCGTCGTAGCCGTAGAAGGCGATCATGCCGCAGATGCCGAGGAACGACGCCGCGGACAGGTAATCACCGGCGAACGCGATGCCGTTGACGAACCAGTGGATCTGGCCGTGGGCGGCGTAGTAGCCGCTGGCCGACGTGGCGCCGCGGCCGAGCCACCAGCTCAGGGCGAGGACACCGAGCACGAAGGCGAGGAACACGCCGACGGCAAGCGGCGAGGTGACGTAGACCATGGCGGGTTCAGCGGGCCAGGCGCAGGTACAGCGCGGCGAGGACGAAGGCCAGGGCGATGAGCAGCAGGCCGTAGAGGAGCGAGAGCGGCAGTCCGGCCAGTGGCGTCGTCGCCATCAGGCCGGGGGCGAAGGCCGCCACCGCCATGAAGCCGACGTACACGAGCAGGTACAGGGCGAAGAGCCAGAGAGCGACGCGAGGGATGCGCATGCGGTTCGGCGCTACTGTGTCCCAAACGCGTGCGTCGCGTCCACCCTTCCCTGCGGCCCCTAGCCGCGCCGTTCGGGGCGCCAGGCGAGGCCGTAGTTGATGATCCGTTGCAGGAGCTGGTCGTAGGCCAGCCCGGCGGCTTCGGCCGCCTCGGCGAAGTCCTCGCCGTAGGCGATCTGCGGGTTGGCGTTGGCCTCGAGCACGTAGACCCGGCCCTCGTCGGTGAGGCGGAGGTCGATGCGGGCGTAGCCGCTCAGATCGAGCGTGCGGTAGACGCGCTTGCACAGGCGCTGGATCCGCTCGGCCACGCCCTCGTCGAGGGCCGCGGCGGGGCCGCTCATGATGTCGTGCTTCTGCTGATAGCTGCCGCTCCACTTGACGCGCTCGGTGGCGATGCGCCAGTTCTCGCGCGGCAGGTTGCCGAGGTTCAGTTCCCAGACCGGGAACACCTTCAGCGTCAGGTTGCCGACGATGCCCACGTAGAGCTCGCGGCCGGGAATGTAGCGCTCGACGATGGCATCGGTGCCGACGCTGCGGTGGATGAAGTGGACGCGTTCGCGCAGCTTGTCGTCCGACTCGACGACCGAGGCCTGCGAGATGCCGATGGACGCTTCCTGCGTCAGGGACTTCACGATCAGCGGGAAGGTGAGTCGCTTGGGCCGTTGCACCGGCCGGCCGACCCGGAAGACGGTGAAGTCGGGCACCGGGATGCGGTGATACGACAGCAGCTGCTTGGAGAGCGCCTTGTCGCGCGAGAGCATCAGGCCGCGCGGATTGCAGCCCGTGTACGGCACCTTGAGGAGTTCGAGGTAGCTGACGATGTTCTGATCGAACACGCCGACCTCGGTGAAGTTCTCCATCAGGTTGAAGACGATGTGCGGCGCGAAGTCCTTGGTCGCCGTGCGCATCACCGCCAGGTCGTCGCCGACGCCCACCACGCGCACTTCGTGGCCCATCACCTCGAGCGTGTTCTTGACGTCGAACTCGGTCTTCCACGGCACCGAGATGTCGTACTTGCTGTCGTCCTCCGGGGGCACGAGGTAGTCGTGCATGAGACACAGCACGCGCAGGCGACGCATGAGGGAAGTGTAACGTAAGTTGCATCTTATGCAGGCATGACGAGGGCGCACACACGGTCACCGAGGCGCGTCGCCAGGCCGATCGGGTGCGCGCGCCATCGTGCCGGCCACCTGCAGCACCGCGAGCGTCGCATCGGCATCGGTGCTGCGATCGTCGGCGCGCAGCGACCAGGGCCACGCCGCCGCGTACCCGGCCGCGCGCGCGGTGTCGACGATCTGACCGGGGGCGCGGGCGCTGCCTCGTGTCGGGAACTCGCCGAGGATGATCGGGGCCGTGCTCCACGCGACGCGTGGACGCGGCGCGAGTGGCGCACGACGATCGAGATGGTCGTACCAGTGCACCTGCAGCACGTCGAGATCGAGGTGCCGGCAGAGCGGCAGGCCGGCCGCGCTCGCGAGCCCCAGCGTCACTGGCTGTCGGGCATGCCAGCGCACGTGCAGTCGCAGTTCCTCGAGGTACTGCCGCAGCCGACGCGGGGCGAATCGTCGCGCCGGCGGACGCCAGGGCGCGACCATCCACTCCGGTTCGTTCCACAGGTCCCACATCGCGATGCCGGGGTGGCGCCCGAAGGCCAGCAGCAGGTCGTCCACGGCCCGCCAGAGACGGTGGCGCGCCACGGGATCGCGGAGCAGCGCCGCGCGGCCACCGAGCGTGACCCCCTCGACGTGTCGCGCGGCGTCCGCCCAGGTGAAGTCGAACAGGACGGGCACCATGCGCAGGCCGTGGCGGGCGAGGGCGTCGAGGGCCACCGCGAGGTCGTCGAGCACCACGCGCTGCAGGGCGCACGGTTGGCCCTGCGCGTCGAGCACGAATCCCGCCCGCCCGTCGCCGAAGAGGAACCAGCGGACGACCTCGGCGCCGGCGTCGGCCGCGGCGGCCAGCGTACGGTCCAGGTCGTCGCGGTCACGGGTCGAGAGCCCGCCGGCGGGGGACCACGCGTTGGCGCCGAAGTCGCCGCCGTATCGGATCCAGGGCAGGTTCACGCCGCAGGGAAGCACGGCCACAGGCTAACGGAACTTCCGGCGGGGAACCTTCGTCCCTTGGAGGGCGTCGCAAGTAAGCGCTTGCACTGCGGCCGAGTTCGAGTGGGCCGTTCGGAACTTCGCGAGGGAAAGCAAGTGGTTGCTTGCATTCCTGACGCCTCTCAGGTACAACGGACGGCCTGCCGCGTCGTGCGGCACCCCACTGACTCATGGACGTGCGCGAACAATTGCTCGAGGCTGCGGTGAAGGTGTTTGCCATCGCCGGTTTTCGCGGGGCCACCACCCGACGCATCGCCCAGGAGGCGGGGGTCAACGAGGTCACGCTCTTCCGCCAGTTCGGCTCCAAGGAAGGGCTGATTCTCGAGGCGGTCCTGCGATCGGTCGAGCGGCTCCAGGACGAAGCGGTCCTGCCGACGGTGCCCGCCAACCCGGCCGCCGAACTTCTGGACTGGACGACCCGTCACTTCGAGTTCGTGCTGCGGAACAACCGCCTGATCAAGGCGGCCATGGCCGACGCCCAGTCCCATCCGGACATGGCCTGCATCGGCGACCGGATCGGCACGTCCATCGAGCACACGCTGCGGGCCTACCTGGAGCGACTCCGCGACGCCGGCCTGTGTGCGCCCGACGTCGACATCGCCGTGGCGTCCAGCGTCCTGAGCGGGGTCGTGTTCGCCGACGCCATGGGGCGTGACGTACACCCCCAGTGCTACCCGTACTCCGCCGCGGAGGCGCCGCAGCGATACGTGACGTTCTTTCTGCGGGCCATCGGCGTCCGAGCCGTTGCCGCGCCGGACTCCGCGCCCGCGCCTGAGGCCGCTGTTCATCATGGATAAGTCCTTCGGTTCCCCTCGTGCCGCGTCGGCCGCCGTGCTGGCGGGGCTGCTGCTGGCCGCGCCCGTCTCCGGCCAGGCGCCCACACCGCCTGCGTCGTCTTCCACGCCCGTGCGTCGGGTCACCCTCGACGAGGCGCTGCAACTGGCCGAGGGCGGCAGCGAGCAGGTCGCGGCGGCCGAGGCCGGCGTCAAGCGGGCGTCCGGCCAGGTCGACCTCGTGCGCAGCGGCCTGTACCCGCAGCTGAACTCGGCGATTGGCTACCAGCGCACGCTGCAGACCCAGTTCGACGGCATCTTCGACACCGACGCGGCGGCGGCGCCCTGCCCGGGGCTGACCGTCAACGCCGGCGCGCCCGTCGATCAGCGCGTGGCCGAACTCGAGCGCTTCCTGCAGTGCCCTCCGGGCAACCCGTTCGGCGGGGGCGGTGACACGGACCTGCCGTTCGGTCAGCTCAACACCTGGACGGCCAGCCTGCAGTTCGCCCAGCGCGTCTACGACGGCGGCACCTTGCGCGCGCAGGAACGACAGGCCCGGGCCGGTCGCGATGCGGCCACGCTGGGCGTCACCACGACGCGCGCGCAGCTCGATCTCGACGTCGCCACCGCGTTCTACGACGCCGCGCTGAGCGACCGCCTCGTGACGATCACCGAGGCCACGCTGACGCAGGCCGGCGAGACGCTGCGTCAGATCGAACTGCAGTTCAAGGTGGGGCAGATTGCGGAGTTCGAAGTGCTGCGGGCCCGGGTGTCGCGCGACAACCAGCGCGCCGCCGTGATCCGCAGCACGATCCAGCGCGACCTCGCCTATCTGCGCCTCAGGCAGTTGATCAACGTGCCGGCCGATCAGCCGCTCGAACTCGATGCCAACCTGACCGAGCCCAACGGCGCGCTGGCCGGTCGGTGGACGGCCGCGCTGGCCGAAGCCGAGGCCGGGTTGAAGGCGCTGGATCGAACGGCGGTCAAGCAGGTCGAAGCGGGTGTGCAGGCCAACGAGGCGGCGGTCGCGGTGACGCAGGCCCAGTTCAAGCCGCAGGTGAGCCTCACCTCGTCGTTCATCGCCTACGCCTACGATCCGCTGCCGGCCTTCAAGCAGCGCGACTGGACCGTCGGCGCCGCCGTGTCGCTGCCCCTGCTGGATGGCGGGCGCCGCAAGGCCAATCGCGCCATCGCCGAGGCCACGCTCGAAGAGAGCCGGCAGCAGTTGCAGCTGGTGCAGGAACTGTCGGACCTGGATCAGCGCAGTGCCCATGCCATGTGGCGGGCCGCACGCGCGGCGTGGGAGGCCTCGTCGGGCACGGTCGAGGAGGCGCAGCGCGCCTATCAGATCGCCGACGTGCGGTATCGCGAGGGCTTGTCGACGCAGCTCGAACTCAATGACGCGCGGCTCGCCCTCGAGCGCGCGGAGGCCTCGCGCGCCCAGGCCGCGCGCGACCTGCAGGTCACGCGCTCGCGACTCGCCCTGCTGCCCGACCTGCCGGTCGGCGGCGGCAGCGTCGGTGGCGGCGGGGGCGCCACGGCCAGCGCCGTGGCCTCGGGCGCGGCGCAGCCGACGGGCGCGATGACGGCGGCGGGTGGCACCACAGCGGCGGGCGCCGGCACGGCTGGCAGCGGGACGCAGACGGGAGTACGTCAGTGAGAGACGCGATGACACGAAAGGCGCGGCGCGGCCGCACGAGTTGGCTGGCGGTCGGATTGGTGGCGTCGCTGGCGGCGGCGTGCGGTGGCTCGGAGGCGGCCAAGGATGCCGGAGGCACGGCCGCGGCGGCTCCCGCCGTCCTGGACATCGGCAAGGAGAACACCGTCGCCGTGATCGCCGACGACATCGTCACCGGGCCTGCGGTCTCGGGCACGCTGGCGCCGAAGACGCAGGCGACAGTCCGCGCCGAGATCGGCGGCTCCGTGCTGACCGTCACGGCAGAGCAGGGCCAGGCGGTGCGGCGTGGCCAGCTGCTCGCGCGCATCGAGGCGCGTACGGCGGACGAAGCCGTGTCGTCGGCCGAATCGTCGGTGCGCTCGCAGGAGCAGGCGCTCGACCTCGCGAAGCGCGAGTTGGCGCGGGCGCAGACCCTGGTGACGGCCGGCGCGGTGGCCGAACGCGCCGTCGAAGGGGCGCGCAACGAGGTGGTGCGGCTCGAATCGGAACTGGCCAGCGCCCGGAGTCGGCTGAGCAATGCGCGCAAGGCCCTCGGCGACGCCACCGTGACCGCGCCGATCTCCGGCATCGTGGCGGAGCGCCCGGTCAACGCCGGCGATGTGGTGGCGCCCGGCACGGCGCTCTACACGATCGTCGACCCGTCGAGCATCCAGCTCGAGGCGTCGCTGCCGTCGGAGTCGCTGTCGCGCGTGCGCGTCGGCGCCGAGGTCGCGTTCCAGGTCCGCGGCTATCCCGATCAGCAGTTCACCGGGAAGGTCGAGCGCATCAGCCCGACGGCCGACCCGACCACGCGCCAGGTCCCGCTCTGGGTGACGGTGGACAACCGCAGTGGCCGGCTGGTCGCCGGGTTGTTTGCCGACGGCCGGGTCACGCAGGCGTCGCGCCGGGGCCTCATCGTGCCGCTGAGCGTCATCGCCGACATGGACACGCAGCCGACGGTGTTGCGCATCCGCGGCGGCAAGGTCGAGAAGACGACGATCCGGCTCGGGCTCGTCGATGCGCAGAACGAGCGCGCCGAGGTCGTCGACGGCCTGTCGGAAGGCGACGTGTTGCTGACCGGCGTCGCGCAGGGGGTCACGCCCGGCACGCAGGTCACCGTGGTCGATCGGTCGCAGCGGGCCACGGCAGGAGCCGCGCCGGCTGCCCCCGAGTCCGGGCCGAAGTCGTAGTTGCCGTCCTGTTCAAGGAGAAGCTGACGTGTTCATCTCCGATTTCGCCATCAAGCGCCCCGTCGTCACCATCGTGTCGATGCTGGCGCTCGTGGTCTTCGGAACCTTCGCGCTGCTGCAGCTCGAGGTCGACGAATTCCCCGAGATCGCGCCACCCGTCGTCTCGGTGTCGCTGCCATTCCCGGGCGCGTCGCCCGACCAGGTCGAGCGCGATCTGATCGACCCGATCGAGGAAGGCATCTCGAGCATCAGCGGCCTCAAGAAGATGGACTCCCAGTCGCTCGACAGCTTCGGCGTGATCGTCGCCGAGTTCGAGTTCGGCAAGGAGCCGGCCGAGGCCGTCCAGGAGATTCGCGATAAGATCTCCGAGATTCGCAACGAGCTGCCGCTCGAGATCGAGGAGCCGATTCTCAAGCGCTTCGATCCCAACGACTTCCCGATCGTGACGCTGGCGCTGACGTCCGAGAAGTTGACGGGCGCCCAGCTGACGCAGCTGGCCGATCCCGGCGTGACCAACGAGCTGCGCGGCATCCGCAACGTCGCCGAAGTGCTCGTCGTCGGGGCCATCGAGCGGGAGATCACCGTCGAGATCGATCCGCGGGCGATGCAGACCGCCGGCGTCGGTGTCGGGCAGGTCGTCGGCGCGCTGCAGTCGCAGAACCTCGCCGTGCCCGTCGGCCGGCTGCAGGGCGGCATCCAGGAGCGCACGATCCGCCTGCGCGGCCGCCTGCAGTCGCCCAACGAGTTCGGCCAGATCGTCGTCAGCCAGTCGAGCGGTCGCATCGTGCGGCTGGCCGATGTCGCGCGGGTCTACGACGGCGCCGAGGAGCCGCGCACGGGCGCGGCCTACAACAACAGCAACGCCGTCGGCATCGAGGTCAAGAAGACCACCAACGCCTCGACGACCACCGTCAGCGAGGCGGTGATTGCCAAGGTCCGCGAGGTGCAGAAGACCCTGCCGCCGGGCGTCGAGCTCAAGCTGGTGCGCGACGCCGGGTCGCGTGTCGAGGCCTCGGTCGAGAGCGTCCAGTCGGCGCTGATCGAGGGTGCCGTCCTGACGGTGTTCACGGTCTTCCTGTTCCTCAATTCGTGGCGCTCGACCGTCATCACGGGCCTCGCGCTGCCGGTCTCGGTGCTCGCCTCGTTCATCGCCGTCCTGATGTTCGGCTTCAAGCTCGAGACGATGTCGCTGCTCGGCCTGTCCCTGGCCATCGGCATCCTCATCGACGATGCGATCGTGGTGCGCGAGAACATCGTGCGTCACGTCGAGATGGGCAAGGACCACTACACCGCGGCCCGCGAGGGCACGGCGGAAATCGGACTGGCCGTCGCCGCGACGACCTTCTCGATCGTCGTCGTCTTCGTGCCGATCGCCTACATGGGCGGCCTCGCGCAGCAGTGGTTCGCGCCGTTCGCGCTGACCATCGCCTGCTCGGTGCTGGTGTCGCTGTTCGTCTCGTTCTCGCTCGACCCGATGCTGTCGGCGTACTGGCCGGATCCGCACGTGCCGATGGAGCAGCGCAGCTTCGTGTCGCGGGCCCTCGACCGGTTCAACCGGTGGTTCGACCGGCAGGCCGACCGCTACAAGTACGTCATCAGCTGGGCGCTGCGGCACCGCTTCGCGATGGTGCTGCTGACGGTGGCCTCGTTCGTCGGCGCCCTGGCGCTGCCGGCGATGGGCCTGATCGGCGGCGCCTTCATGCCGATCATGGACAACTCCGAGTTCAGCGTCATCGTGACGACGCCGCCGGGGTCCAACATCGCCTACACCCAGCTCAAGACGCAGGAGGTGTCGGCCATCGCCCGGGCCCTGCCCGAAGTGGCCTACACCTACACGAGCATCGGTGGACAGACCGAGTCGGTGGACGAGGGATCGGTCTACGTCCGGCTGAAGCCGCGCGCCGAGCGCACGCGGCGGCAGGAGGACGTCGCCGCCGAACTGCGCGCGCGCCTGCTCAATCTCGGGGGCGTCGAGGCCTGGATCAACACGAACTTCTTCGGCAACTTCAAGCAGATCCAGCTGCAGCTGACCGGTCCGAAGGCCGACGAGTTGGCGGTGCTGGCCGAGCGCGTGCGCGATGAGGTGCGGCAGGTCCCGGGCGCGGTCGACGTCGGTCTCTCCACCAAGGGCCGCAAACCCGAGATCGACATCCTGATGGACCGCGGGCTGGCCGGATCGCTCGGGGTCACCGTCGGGCAGGTCGCCCAGGCGCTGCGCCCGGCATTTGCTGGCATCGACACGGGAGACTGGATCGATCCCGAGGGCGAGACGCGCGACGTCTACGTGCGGCTGGCGCCGGAGTCGCGTCAGAACCTGAAGGACCTGTCCCAGTTGCCCATCGCGGTCCAGGGGCCGCAGGGGCCCGTGCTGATGCCGCTCGGTCAGGTGGCCAGGCTGGAGACCAACATCGGTCCGGCCCGGATCGACCACCTCAATCGTGATCGGGTCATCAAGATCGAGGCCAACACCGAGGTGCGATCGCTGAACGAAGTGCTCAACGACATCATGCCCAGGCTCGCGGCCAACGTGCCGCTGCCGGCCGGCTACGAGTTGTCGACCGGCGGGGAGTCGGCCGACCAGGCGGAGGTCTTCGGCGGCATCATCGCCGCGCTCGGCCTGGCGATCATGCTGATGTACTTCGTGCTGGTGCTGCAGTTCGGGTCGTTCCTCGACCCGCTGGCCATCATGGTGTCGCTGCCCCTGTCGCTCATCGGCGTGATGCTGGCGCTGTTGTTCACCAACACCACGCTCAATCTGATGAGCATGATCGGCGTCATCCTGCTCATGGGCATCGTGGCCAAGAACGCCATCCTGCTCATCGACTTCGCCAAGTGGTCGATGGAGCAGGGGATGGACCGCCGCGAGGCGCTGATCGAGGCCGGCCGCGTCCGACTGCGGCCGATTCTGATGACCAGCATCGCGCTGGTGGCCGGCATGATCCCGGTGGCCATCGGGCACGGCGAAGGCGCCGACTTCCGGGCGCCGCTCGGCCGCGCCGTCATCGGCGGGGTGATCACCTCGACGCTGCTGACGCTGCTGGTGATTCCGACGCTGTACGACATCATGGCCGGCCTGCGCGACTTCTCGCTGCGGCTGTTCCGCCGCGGCAACAAGGCGTCGCACGGCCACGCGAGCGAGCCGATCGACCTGCCGCAGCCGGCGGCGACGCGGGTGGGGTCGTAGGGGCTCGAGGCTCAGGGCTCAGTAGAACGGGCTCAGGGCTCAGGGCTCGGGGCGTCGTGCCCGCGGCGGCTGGGACGTGGCTGCCCCGCGGCCGTGGCTGTTGATGCGCGCACGCGGGTTCGTCACGCCGCGTTGCGCGGTCGCGTGAGGAGTGGCTGACGGTTGGGGGCTGGGCGTTCACCCACGCGCGTTGCAGCGTCTGGATGACACGCTCGGCCTTCCCCGTTGGATCGAGGCGTTGACGGCCGCGTCCACAGGTGCCGCAGCGCCAGGGTCGGGCAGTGCGCGGCGAAGACGCGCGACACGCCGTCGCGCCCGTTGTCACTCGTCACGCGCTGGCACCTCCACGCAAGGGAGCCGCGCGTGGTCATCGATGGCCACGTCCCGCGCGCGCTCCGCCAGTGGCGCTGCCGGTCCCCAGGCGCCCGGTGCCTGGCCTGCCGAAACCGGCCCAGCAGCGTGATGTCCACATGCCGCCGCTCGCCAGGTGTCGCGTTCGTCGCGCACCACCGGTGGCCGCGGGACCTGCGGCGGACGTCAGAGCCCGAATCGCGGCCGCCAGCGGCTCATCGTCGAGCGCGGGTAGTCCAGCGACGGTTGTGTCGCAACACCCGTCGTCCGACTGCGCTCCGGATGAACAAGGTGTTCAGCAGATACCTCACACGGGATCCGTCCGGTAGCACGGCGCTGACGCCCGCCCCCAAGCCTAGAGCCTTGAGCCTTGAGCCTTGTCTTTTGAGCCCCGAGCCCCGAGCCCTGAGCCCCCCGTCTCACCGCTCCCCGGTCGAGCCGAACCCGCCTCTGGAGTCCGCGCCAGCGTCGTGGGCGAGGGGCACGAACTGCACCCGGGGCACCCGGAGCACGAACGCCTGGGCGATACGGTCGCCCGCGGCGACCGTCACCGGCGCGTCGGTGTAGTTGAGCACCAGCACGCGGGCCTCGTCGGCGGGGCCGCGGTAGTCGCTGTCGAGCACACCGAGGCCATTGGCGACCAGCAGGCCGCGTTTGGGCAGGCTGCTCCTGGCGACGATCGCGAGGAAGTGCCCGTCGGGAACGGCGAACACCAGGCCCGTCGGGACGAGGGCCAGCCGCCCCGGCGCGACCGTCACGGTCTCGGCGGCGGCCAGGTCGAAGGCCGCTGCCCCAGGGGTCTGGTACTGGGGCGTCTGTGCGGTGCCGAGGTGCCGAACCCCGACCGTTATGGAATCATTCTGTAAATCCACGCTTGTGTATCTCCACATGTAATGCTATCGTCTTCCTCGACATCCGGAGCGGTCCGCACAGTGCGGGCCCGGCAACCTGGGGCGGACATCCCAAGGTGCCAGCCCGGTCGGCGCAGGCAGCCGACCGCGGCGATGCGGTTCGAGACGAACAAACAAAAGTGTCCGTGCGGGCGATCACCCCGCAACCTCCGAATGTCTTCACTTGGTTGCTCAGGAGAAGACACGTGATTTTGACCGCCTCCCCCACAGAGTCCTCATCGGTCCCGGCCCTGCGTCGGCCGTCTCTCCAGGTGGCGCTGTCGCCCGACGACCGCCGGTTCCAGCGGTTGGGTGAGAATCATCACCTCTGGCGCAATGGCCGCTTCTGGTGGATTGCCTACACGGTTATCATTGACGGCTGGCGTCAGGAGCGGATTCGCCATTCGCTCAAGACGGACGATCTGACCGAGGCGCGGGGCCGCCGGGACGAAATCCTGGCGACCGTCAGTTCCGAAGGCGTGCTGCGCCGCGTGAGCTGAGCCGCCCGGCGCCCGTCCACCCTCGTGCGCCCGAGCCCCGACGGGCCCGGAAGGGCACGAGCGTGGGCACGTGAACGGCTGGCACGGCGAAGCTCCGGCCCCAACGTACTTGCATCACCCGAAGGATTAACCCCGCATGTCCCGTTTCGTTCTCACGTCGGAGTCCGTGTCGGAGGGCCACCCGGACAAGGTGGCCGACTTCATCTCCGACTCCGCGCTCGACGCCTGTCTCTCTCAGGATCCCACCTCCAAGGTGGCGGTGGAAACGCTCGTCAAGGAAGACCTCGTGGTCCTCGCCGGCGAAGTGACGACCGGCGCGAAGGACGTCGACTACGAGAAGATCGCCCGCCAGGCGATTCGCGAGATCGGCTACGACTGGGCCGATGAGGTCTTCAACGCCGACGGCGTGCAGGTCATCCTCAAGATCACGGCGCAGTCCAAGGAAATCAACTCCAGCGTCGTCGACAAGGCGGCCGAGGAGCAGGGCGCCGGCGATCAGGGCCTGATGTTCGGCTATGCGAGCAACGAGAGCCCCGAGCTCATGCCGCTGCCGATTCTGCTGTCGCACCGCCTCACGCGCGGCCTCGCCGAGGATCGCAAGAAGGGCGGCGCCTATCGCTGGATTCGTCCCGACAGCAAGAGCCAGGTGTCGGTGCGCTACGAGGACGGCAAGCCGGTGGCCATCGAGCGCGTGGTCGTGTCGACGCAGCACGTGGCCGAGGCCAGCCAGGACGACATCAAGGCCTACGTCATAGAGGAACTCGCGCCGCGCGTGCTCGGCGACTGGACGCCCGCGAAGGACCTGTTCCTGGTCAATCCCTCGGGCAGCTTCTCGCACGGCGGCCCCTCGGCCGATGCCGGCGTCACCGGCCGCAAGATCATCGTCGATTCGTACGGCGGGGCGGCGCGGCACGGCGGCGGCGCGTTCTCGGGCAAGGACCCGTCCAAGGTGGACCGCAGCGCGGCCTACTTCGGTCGCTACGTGGCCCGCGAAGTCGTCAAGGCCGGGCTGGCCGACCGCTGTGAAGTGCAGTTCTCCTACGCCATCGGCGTCGCGCAGCCGACCTCGCTGCTCGTCGAGACGTTCGGCACGGGCGACAACAAGGCCGCCGAGGACTTCGTCCGCAAGACGTTCGACATGCGACCGGCCGGCATCATCAAGACGCTGGACCTGCTGCGCCCCATCTACCGGCAGACGACGAACTACGGCCACTTCGGCCGTCCCGGGTTGCCCTGGGAAGCGTAGGGTGAACGAAAAAGGGCCGCTCTCGAGCGGCCCTTTTTCATTGCG
>LNFM01006307.1_pt1 | contig 19621 bp, 19 predicted proteins | sample 596031 | NCBI WGS metagenome assembly LNFM01 (sample SAMN04254537, study PRJNA301005) | activated carbon metagenome | isolation source: dual media filters at the Ann Arbor, Michigan drinking water treatment plant | place: USA: Ann Arbor | reverse complement strand
TCGGGCCATGACCGGCGTCAACCAGATCCGCAAGACCTTCCTCGACTACTTCGCCAAGAACGGCCATGCCGTGGTGGAGAGTTCGCCGCTCGTGCCGCGCAACGATCCGACGCTGATGTTCGCCAATTCCGGCATGGTCCAGTTCAAGAACGTCTTCACCGGCCAGGAGAAGCGCCCCTATGTGCGCGCCGCGACCGCGCAGAAATGCGTCCGCGCCGGCGGCAAGCACAACGACCTCGACAATGTCGGCTATACCGCGCGCCACCACACCTTCTTCGAGATGCTCGGCAACTTCTCCTTCGGCGACTACTTCAAGGACCAGGCGATCCCCTATGCGTGGGAGCTGCTGACGCGCGACTTCGGCCTGCCGAAGGACCGCCTGCTGGTCACCGTCTATTCCGAGGACGAGGAAGCCCCCGCGATCTGGAAGAAGGTCGCCGGCCTGCCGGACAGCCGCATCATCCGCATCAGCACGTCGGACAATTTCTGGCGCATGGGCGATACCGGCCCGTGCGGCCCGTGCTCGGAGATCTTCTTCGACCATGGCGACAAGATCCCCGGCGGCCCGCCCGGTTCCCCCGATGAGGACGGCGACCGCTTCATCGAGATCTGGAACCTGGTCTTCATGCAGTTCCTCGAGGAACCGGCCGGCACCCGCAACCCGCTGCCGCGGCCCTCGATCGACACCGGCATGGGGCTGGAGCGCTTCGCCGCCATCCTGCAGGGCAAGCACGACAACTACGACACCGACACGCTGCGCGCGATCATCCTGGCATCGGCGGAAGCCACGGGGCAGGAACCCGACGGCCCGTTCCGCTCCAGCCACCGCGTGGTGGCGGACCACCTGCGCGCCGGCGCCTTCCTGATCGCCGATGGCGTGCTGCCCTCCAACGAGGGCCGCGGGTACGTCCTGCGCCGCATCCTGCGCCGCGCGATGCGCCACGCGCACATGATGGGCTCGCGCGATCCGCTGATGCATCGGCTGCTGCCCGCGCTGGTGCGGCAGATGGGCGCGGCCTACCCGGAACTGGTGCGCGCCGAGGCGCTGATCTCCGAAACTCTGCGGCTGGAGGAAACCCGCTTCCGCTCGCTGCTGGAACGCGGCCTCGGCCTGCTGGCGGAGGAGACCGCGCGGCTCGGCTCCGGCCAGACGCTGCCGGGCGACGTGGCGTTTCGCCTCTACGACACCTATGGCTTCCCGCTCGACCTCACGCAGGATGCGTTGCGCGCCGAGGGCCGCCCGGTCGATGTGGAGGGCTTCAACGCCGCCATGACCGAACAGCGCAAGCGCGCCCGCGCCGCCTGGGCGGGCTCCGGCGAGGCCGCGACCGAAAGCGTCTGGTTCGACCTGAAGGAGCGCGTCGGCGCCTCCGAATTCCTCGGCTACAGCACCGAGAGCGCGGAGGGCGAGATCGTCGCCATCGTTGTCGACGGCAAGCCGGTGGACGCCGCGCCGGTCGGCGCCGAGGTCGCGGTGCTGCTGAACCAGACGCCCTTCTACGCGGAATCCGGCGGCCAGGTGGGCGATACCGGCATCATCCAGGCTGGCCCCGCCTGCACCATCGCGGTGCGCGACACGCAGAAGAAGCTCGGTGCGCTGTTCGTTCACATCGGCACGGTCATGGAAGGCGAGGCGAAGCTCGGCCAGGCCGTCACCGCCGAGGTCGACCACACGCGCCGGTCGAAGATCCGTGCCCACCACTCGGCCACGCACCTGCTGCACGAGGCGCTGCGCCGGCGCCTCGGCAACCATGTCGCGCAGAAGGGCTCGCTGAACGCGCCGGACCGGCTGCGCTTCGACGTCTCCCAGCCCGTGCCCATGACCGACGAAGACCTGCACTGGGTCGAGGCCGAGGTGAATGCCCGCATCCGCGAGAATGCCGAGGTCGTCACCCGCCTGATGACGCCCGAGGCCGCGGTCGAAGCCGGCGCCATGGCGCTGTTCGGCGAGAAATACGGCGAGGAAGTCCGCGTGGTCGGCATGGGCCATGACGCGGCGGCGGTGGAGAAACACGGCGTCTATTCGCTGGAGCTCTGCGGCGGCACACATGTGCGGCGCACCGGCGATATCGGGCTGTTCAAGATCGTCGCCGAAGGCGCGGTCGCGGCCGGCGTGCGGCGTGTCGAGGCCGTCACCGGCGATGCCGCGCTGGCGCATATCGCCGGCATGGAGGAAAGCCTGTCCGCCGCCGCCGCGGTGCTGAAGGCGCAGCCGGGCGAACTGGCCGGGCGCATCGCCGCGTTGGTCGAGGACCGGCGCAAGCTGGAACGCGAGGTGGCCGACCTTCGCAAGAAGCTCGCGACCGGCGGCGGCGGTGCGGAGGTCGAGACCATCGCCGGCCTGCGCGTCGCGCTGCGCGACCTGGGCGAGGTGCCCGCGCGCGACCTGAAGGGCCTGGCGGAGGCCATCGTGAAGGGCGGCACCGCCGATGTGGTCGCGCTGGTCAGCAGTGCCGAGGGCAAGGCCTCCATCGTTGTCGGCCTGGGCGAGGCTGCGAAGGGCCGCACCGATGCCGTGGCGCTGGTGCGCGCGGCCGCCGCTGCGGTGGGCGGCAAGGGCGGCGGCGGGCGGGCGGACATGGCGCAGGCCGGCGGGCCGGACGCCGACAAGGGCGCCGAGGCGCTGGCCGCGGTGCGCGACGCGCTGGCCCAGGGCATCGCCGCCTGATGGTGGCGCGCCAGCGTGCGCGCGCCCTCGGCCTCGCGCCCGGCATCTTCCCGCCGGGCGCGCTGAACGCCATCACCGATGTTGCCGGCGTGCGGGTCGGCCACGCAACGATCATCGAGGGTGACGCCACCCGCACCGGCGTCACCGCCATTCTCCCGCATCCCGGCAATCCCTTCACGGATCGCGTGCCGGCCGGGCTGTCGGTGATGAACGGCTACGGCAAGCTGGCCGGCGCGACGCAGCTCGCGGAACTGGGTGAGATCGAAACGCCGATCGTGCTGACCAATACGCTCGCCGTGGGCCGTGCGGTGGAAGCCCTGGTCGATTGGACGCTGGCGCGCAATGCGGATGCGCTGTCCGTCAATGCCGTGGTGGGCGAGACCAATGACGGGCGGCTGAACGACATCCGTGCGCGGGGGGTCACGGCCGCGCATGTGCTGCAAGCGCTGGATGGCGCGACCGACGGCCCGGTCGCGGAGGGCTCCGTCGGCGCCGGCACCGGCACCATGGCCTTCGGCTGGAAGGGCGGCATTGGCACGGCGTCGCGCGTGCTGCCACCCGCGCTCGGCGGCTGGACCCTCGGCGCGCTGGTGCAGGCGAATTATGGCGGCGTGCTGGCGATGGACGGCATCGCCGTCGGGCGCGCGCTGGGCAAGTGGTATCTGCGCGAACACACCGACCGCGGCGATGCGGATGGGTCGGTGATGGTCGTAATCGCCACCGATGCGCCGCTGTCCGACCGCAACCTGGCGCGGCTGGCGCTGCGTGCCATGGCGGGGCTGGCGCGCACCGGCGCCGCGTTCAGCGACGGGTCGGGCGACTATGCCATCGCCTTCGCCACGCATCCGGGCGTGCGGCGCACCGCGGACCGGCGCGTGCAGCAGGCGATCATCGCCGATTGGCCGAACGGTCGCATGTCGCCACTGTTCGTGGCGGCGGCGGAGGCGGTGGAGGAAGCCGTGCTGAATGCGCTGACCATGGCGACCACCATCGAGAGCCGCATCGCGGGCAAGCGCGCGGTCGGCCATGCGCTGCCGCTGGACCGTGTCGCTGCGCTGGTGCGGCCGGCGCCGGGCTGACCGCGGCGCATCGCGCGCCCCGCGCCCCGCAACGCGCCCCATGCTGGACGCCCACCGCCGCGCCTGCGACGCTGCCGCACGGAGGTCGCCCCATGCAGGTCGAGGAACTGACACGCGAAGCCCTGGCCGATGCAAGCGGCGCCGAGGTGCGGCAGGCCATCCGCAGCCGCCGCTGGCGCGGCACCACGCACGACATGGCGCGCGGGCGCATCCAGGCCAACCTGGCGATCCTGCCGGCCTCCCACGCGCTGGATTTCCTGCGCTTCTGCTTGCGGAACCCGAAGCCCTGCCCGGTGCTCGACGTGACCGACACCGGCGTGCCGGAAGCGCGCCAATCGGCACCCGGTAGCGACCTGCGGACCGACCTGTCGCGTTACTGCCTGTATCGCGACGGCAGGAAGGTGGCGGAGCTGGATGACCTGCGCGACGTCTGGCGCGACGACCACGTCGGCTTCGTCATGGGTTGCTCCCTGTCCTTCGATGCGGCCTTGGAAGCCGAGGGCATTCCCGCCCGCAGCTTCCGCCGCGGCGCGCGCATCCCGACCTTCACTTCCGCCATCGACTGCGTGCCGGCCGGCCCCTTCCGCGGGCCGATGGTGGTCAGCCTGAAGCCCATCCCGCAGCGCTGGGCGGCTTCAGTCCGGGAGGTGACGGCACGCTACCCCGGCGCCCATGGCGGCCCCATCCACGAAGGCGACCCGGCGGCGATCGGCGTCGACCCGTCCCGCGCCGACTGGACCACGGGTTGCGACATCGCGCCGGAGGAGGTGCCGATGTTCTGGGGCTGCGGCGTGACCCCGCAGGCGGTGGCGATGGCCGCCGGCATCCCGGAGATGATCACCCATGCCGTCGGCCACATGTTCATGACCGACCTGACGCTGGCCGACCTGCGCCGTGGCTGAGCGGCGCGCGCTGTTCCTGGTCGCAGCCTTCGCCGCGCTGGTCGCCGGCACGGCGGATGCCGCACGCGCCACGCTGCGCGCCACTCGCCCCGGCCTGCCGCCGCTGGTGCTGGAGGCGGCCTCCGACGACACGACCTGGACCTTCCGCGTGCTCGATGGCGGCACCGAGACGCAGCTGATCGAGGTCCAGACCGACCGGCCCGGCACCCGCCCCGTGCTGGGCGACGTGAACGGCGATGGCGCGGCCGATCTCTGGGTGCCACTGATCGGCGACAATGCGAATGCGGCCTGGGAGCTGTGGGTGATGCGGCCGGGCGAGGCGCGCTTCCGCCGCGCCGGCGAGATCAACGGCCTCGCCTTCGCGCGCGACCGGGCGGGGCGACTGGTGGCGATCAGCCGCGAAGGCTGCTGCCTGGTCTCGCTGATGTTCCACACCATCGACGCCGAGGGCGCATTGCGCGAGGCCTTCGCGGTCAATCGGCGCCTGGACGTGCCCGGCCCGAACCGATGCACCGGCACCGCCATCGCGCAACCCGCGCCGGCGGCGGTGGTGCGCGCGGCCTGCGCGCTGGAGCCGGGGCAGATGCCCGGTGTGCGCGTCGGCCCGCGCTGAACGGCGCGTCAGCCGACCCGCATGGTCGCCAGCGCATCGCGTGCGACCGACCGGAATTCCCGCCGGTGCAATTCGCGCAGCACAAGCAGGCTGGCTGCGATCAGCGCCAGCGGATGGATGATCCAGGCCAGCGCCGCCAGGCCGAAATAATACGACCGCAGCCCGGTGTTGAAATGCCGCGCGCCGCGATTGGCCAGCCGTGCGGCCGCCTCCGCGCTGCCGATCGCGGCCTGGTCCTGCGGCATGCCCATCACCAGGATGCTCAGGTAGTTGAACTGCCGAAGCGACCAGGTGAGCTCGAAGAAGGCATTCACGAAGATCAGCAGCAGCAGGCCGATCTTGACCTCCCACATGGCTTCGCTCGGCACCGCGCTCCAGGGGAAGGCGGAGACCACGCGGCGGCCGAGGTCGGGGGCTGCCATCATCGCCACCAGCCCGCCCAGGATCAGGATGGAACTGGTCGCGAGGAAGGAGACCGAGGACATCAGGTTGCCGATGGCGGCGATGTCGGCGATGCGGTTGTCGCGCGGCAGGGCGGCGATCATCCAGCGGCGGCGGTGCTCGTCCATCGCGGCGATGACGCTGCGCGCGCGGATCGACGGGATGCGGTCCACCAGCAGGGCATAGACCACCCAGCACAGCACGAAGACGGCGAGCGCGATCCAGTCCAGGAGCGTCAGGGGTGGCATGGCGGCAGCCTATCGCGTCGGTGGCGCCAAAAGAAACGGCCGCCGCGGTGGATCGCGGCGGCCGTGCAGCGGTGCGCCCCAGAGCAGATCCCGATCGAACGGGCTTGCGCCGTTGCCGTGCGGGAAGCCGAACGGCAACGGCGCAAGCGCGGGCTACTTCATCGCCTTCTGCAGGTTCTCGTCGATCTTCGCGAGGAAGGCCTGGGTGGTCAGCCAGGGCTGGTCCTTGCCGATCAGGATCGCGAGATCCTTGGTCATGGAGCCGCTCTCGACCGTGTCGACGCAGACCTTCTCGAGCGTATTCGCGAAGTCCGTCACGTCCTGCGTGCCGTCGAACTTGCCGCGATAGGCCAGGCCGCGCGTCCAGGCGAAGATCGACGCGATCGGGTTGGTGCTGGTCTCGCGGCCCTTCTGGTGCTCGCGATAGTGGCGCGTGACGGTGCCGTGTGCGGCCTCGGACTCGACCGTGTTGCCGTCCGGGGAGAGCAGCACCGAGGTCATCAGCCCCAGCGAGCCGAAGCCCTGCGCCACGATGTCGGACTGCACGTCGCCGTCGTAGTTCTTGCAGGCCCAGATGTAGCCGCCTTCCCACTTCAGGGCGGAGGCGACCATGTCGTCGATCAGGCGGTCCTCGTAGACCAGGCCGGCGGCCTTGAAGCGCTCGGCGAACTCGGCGTCGAAGATGGTCTTGAAGATGTCCTTGAAGTTGCCGTCATAGGCCTTGAGGATCGTGTTCTTGTGGCTGAAGTACACGCTGTAGCCGCGGGCCAGGCCGTAGTTGAACGACGCCCGCGCGAAGCCCTCGATCGAGGCATTGAGGTTGTGCTGGCCCATGAACACGCCGGCATTCTTGAAGGCGAACTCGCCGATCTCCTGGGGCGCGCCACCCTCGGGCGTGAAGGTCATCTTGACCGTGCCGGCACCGGGCACCTTCATCTCGACCGCGCGGTAGATGTCGCCGAAGGCGTGGCGGCCAACGACGATCGGCTTCGACCAGTGCGGCACCAGGCGCGGCACGTTCTGGCAGATGATCGGTTCGCGGAAGATGGTGCCGTCGAGGATGTTGCGGATCGTGCCGTTCGGGCTGCGCCACATCTTCTTGAGGTTGAATTCCTTCACCCGCGCCTCGTCCGGGGTGATGGTCGCGCACTTCACGCCGACGCCGTACTGCTTTGTCGCGTTGGCCGCATCCACGGTCACCTGGTCATCGGTCTGGTCGCGGTATTCGATGCCGAGGTCGTAGTACTTCAGGTCGACGTCGAGATACGGGAGGATCAGCTTGTCCTTGATGAACCCCCAGATGATGCGGGTCATCTCGTCCCCGTCCATCTCGACGACGGGGGTCTTCACCTTGATCTTGGCCATGAGCTGTCCTCTGGAGCGCGAGCGTGTAGCGGGCCTGCCCCAGGGGGGTGGCCGGCGCGGGCGGACCTTGCACCCCGGGGGCGGGTGCGGCAAGCCCGGCGGGATGAAAAACCGGCCCGCGACGGCCCTTTATGCAGCACGGAGACACGCATGACGGACGCCCCGCGGGGCATTGCCGCCGGGATCGCCCGCAGCCTGGATCGCGCCACCGGCGAGGGATACCGCCTGGGCTACGAGATCGCGCGCGACGAGGCGGCCTTCATCGCGCTCGAAGCCGGGCGCCCCGACCTGGCGGAGCGCATCCGCGCGCTGCGCCCGCTGCCGGATCGTGGCGCGCCGAAGGGCTGAGCGGGGCGGGGTGGGCCGCCCCGCTCAAGGCTCAACCAAGACTCGTCACGTCCATCGGCGCCGGCAGCCAGGCATAGCCCTGGCCTTCCTTCACCACATTGCCCAGCCCCGGCCAGGGGAAGTGGTAGGACAGCAGGGACGGCTGGTCGGTGGCGAAGCGTTCGAGCAGCCGCGCGCGGCTCTGCGCGGATTGCTTCGGGTCGGTGTCGAAGGCGAATTCCAGCAGCGGCCGGCGCAGCAGCAGGATGTGGTGGTGCGCGAGGTCGCCCGTATAGACCATCACCCGCGGCCCCGACGCGATGGCGTAGATCATGTGCCCGATCGTATGGCCGGGCGCGGCGATGGCGGTCACGCCGGGCACCACCTCGCGCCCGTCATTCACCATCACCATGCGGTCGCGATAGGCGTTCAGGTTCTTCTGCGCGCCGCGGATGAAGGGCTCCATGAAGGCCGGGCCGCGGATATTCGCATCATCGGTCCAGTATTTCAGGTCGGCCTCGCTGATCGCGACCTGCGCGTTCGGGAAGTTGCGATTGCCCTGGCCATCCACCAGCGCCCAGCAATGGTCGCAATGCGCGTGGGAGAGCACGACCATGTCGATCTGCGCGGGCTCGATGCCGGCGGCGCGCATGTTGCGCAGCAGCCGGCCGGTGGTCGGGCCGAACATCTGGCTGGCCGCGCCCATGCTGTCGCCCATGCCGGTGTCGAACAGGATCAGGTGGCGGCCGGTGTTCAGAATGACCGCGTTCTGCTCCAGCAGCGCATTGGCCGGGTCGAGCAGGGCGGCGCGCATCATGGCGTTGACCTCGCCGGGTGCTGCGCCGGTGAAGGAATCCTCGGCCTTGCCTAGCGGCAGCGCGCCGTCGGAGACGACCGTCACCTCGTAGTCGCCGAAGCGGAAGCGGTACCAGGCGGAGGCACCGCGGCCGATCATCGGCGCGGCGGCTTCCAGCCGGGCGAAGGGCAGGGCGGCCGCGGTGGCGAGCCCGGCGCCCAGCAGGGCGCGGCGTTGGATGGACATGGCCTTGGTTCTCTCCCTTTGCTCACGACCGCGACGGCGCCGCGGCGGCAGGCTAGTGTTGCGGCGACACGCCGTCCCGGCTGCGTGTGTGCTGCCGGGCGGGATACTACCGTGACGGGAATGGGGTGATGCAATGATCCTTCGCGTGATCGGGCTGGGGATGGTGGGCGTGGCCGTGGCGTCGGCGGTGACGACGGCGGCGGTGGGCGTGCTGGCGGCCTGCGCGCTGCGCCAATGCGCGAAGCGGCGCGCCGCCTGGCCCGAGGAGACCCCGCCTCCGGCGGACGAGGCGCCGTGACCATCCTGGTTGCCGGCGGCGGCGTCGGCGGCCTGGTGCTCGCGCTGTCGCTGCACGAACGCGGCATTCCCTGCACGGTGTTCGAGGCAGCGGAGGCGGTGCGCCCGCTGGGCGTGGGCATCAACACGCTGCCGCATGCGATTCGCGAATTGGCGGCGCTGGGGCTGTTGCCCGCGCTCGATGCCGTGGCGGTGCGGACGCGCGAGTTGCGGTATCTGAACCGCTTCGGCCAGGCGATCTGGACCGAACCGCGCGGCACCTGGGCGGGGCATGAGGTGCCGCAATTCTCCATCCATCGCGGGCATCTGCATGCGGTGCTGTGGGATGCGGCGCGGGAACGGCTGGGGCCGGATGCGTTGGTGACCGGTGCGCGCCTCGCCGGCTTCGAACAGGACGAACAGGGCGTCACCGCGACCTTCGCCGATGGGCGCACCGCGCGGGGCAGCGCGCTGGTGGGGGCGGATGGCATCCATTCGGTGCTGCGTGCCGCCTTGCACCCGCAGGATGGCGGCATCCGCTGGAACGGCATCCAGATGTGGCGCGGCGCGGTGGACTGGCCGTCCTTCGAGGGCGGCGACACCATGATCGTCGCCGGCGACATGACCGAGAAGCTGGTGCTGTATCCGATCGCCGCCGGCTCGCGCCCCGGGATGCGGCTGACCAACTGGGTGGTCTGCGCGCAGGTCGGCGACGCCACGCGACCGCCGCCGCGGCGCGAGGACTGGTCGCGTCCCGGACGGCTCGAAGACGTGCTGGCGCATGTGGCGCGCTTCCGCATGCCGTTCCTGGATGTCGAGGCGCTGGTGCGCGCGACGCCGGAATTCTGGGAATACCCGATGTGCGACCGCGACCCGCTGCCCTGGTGGACTCAGGGCCGGGTCACGCTGCTCGGCGATGCCGCGCACCCGATGTATCCGGTGGGGTCGAATGGCGCGTCTCAGGCTGTGCTGGATGCGCGCTGCCTGGCGCCGCTGCTGGCGTCGCCGGACGTGCCGGGCGCACTGGCGGCCTACGAGGCCGAACGCCTGCCCAAGACCGCGGAGATCGTGCGGTCGAACCGCCGCGGCGGGCCGGAGCGCGTCGTGGATGTCGTGTCCGAACGCGCGCCCGACGGCTTCGCGCACGTCGAGGATGTCATCGCGCGTGACGAACTCGCCGCCATCGCCGGCGGCTATGCGACGATGGCCGGCTTCGCGGTGGCGCGCTGAGGGCGCTCACGCCGCGAAGGGCCCATCCACCAGTGCGCGCAGCAGCGTGTACAGCCCGGCGGCGTCGGTGATCGCGACATAGAGCCCCGCCAGCAACGCCGCGAGAGCGACGCTCGCCACCACCAGCCCGGCCGCGGCCCCGCGCGACAGCGCCTCCCGCCCGGCCGGCACCATGCCACCCGGCGCCAGCAGCGCGACCAGCGTGAAGGCGCCCAGCACCCAGGCCAGCAGCCCGATATTCCCCCACAGCGCCAGCACGAAGCCCCCGCCCATCAGCGCCGTGCCGACATGGCGCAGCACGGAGGCCGGCATGAAGGGCCGCAGCGCGATCAGCGCGAGCTGCCCGCCATCGAGCGGCGGGATGGGCAGCAGGTTGAACAGGTTCAGCGCCGCGAAGAAGGCCGCGCAGGCCAGCAGGAAGTGGCTGTCCAGCACCCAGCCCAGCGCACCCGCCACCACCGCCGAAGCGAGCCCCGCCGCCGGGCCGCCCAGCACCATCGCCGCATGCCGCCAATCCTGCGCGTGGTGCATCCGCCCGATCGCGACACCGCCCAGGAAGGGCACGAAGTAGAAGGCGCTCGACCGGTCGCCGAAGGCGCGCATGACGGCGACGTGCCCGGCCTCATGCGCCACCATGCCGACCACCAGCGCGAAGGCGAGCCAAGGCCCGAAGCTCCAGGCCCACCAGCCGCAGGCGAGCACCGCCAACAGCAGCGCTCCGCGAGAGACGCGCATGCCCAGCACGCTGGCCCCCGCCGGCGCACCGCCGTGTTCGGCGACATAGCGGTCGAAGGCGCCGGATTTCGCCAGCACGGCGTTCATCTGCATCCGCAGGCTGGCGCCGGTCAGGCCGCGCAGCAGCAGCTGCGCCCATTGCCAGCCGCCGCGCCGGCCCAGGGTTTCAAATTCAATGTCCAACTCCAGCCGCGCGCCGCCGGGGTCCGGGCTGATGGTGGTCTGGCAGATCATCTTCTCGGCGGCCTCGCCGGCGCCGTTCAGCGTGACGATCAGCTGGCCGGCCTGCAGGCGGTCCTCCGCCAGGTCGTGGCTGTAATGGGCGCGGCCGGCGCCGCGGTAGTGGATGATGGCCTCGCTGTCGGAACCGGGCGCCCAGTCGTAGCGTTCGATGGCGTCGTACAGGTTGGGGCGCGCTGGATGCGGCACGCTGGCATCCCACAAATCCTGCGGCGAGACGCGATAGACCTGGCTGATCCGCATCCGCCGGCGCGGCCAGGCGAGGAAGATCAGCAGCGCGGCGCCCAGCACCCAGGGAATGGCATCGGCGATCATCGAGGGTGGGGTGCTCCGCGGCGTTTGTCGCGGTTAAGGCCGCGCGGGTGCGGCACTGTCAACGCAACGCTGCACGCCGGGCGCTGGGCAACCCGCGCGCCCCGGCGCAGGATGCCGGCAGGGAGGACCATCATGGCCGGACGCATCGATGTGCAGCGAACCCATGACGGGCGCGTCGCACGGGTCGTGGTGGATCACGACGCCAAGCTCAACACGCTGAACCCGTCGCTGATGGAAGAATTCGCCGCGACCTTCGCCGCGCTGGCGCAGGATGCCGCGCTGCGCGCCGTGGTGCTGACCGGCGCGGGGCCGCGCGCCTTCATCGGCGGTGCCGACATCACCGCCATGGCGGCGATCCCGGACGAGAAGGGCGCGCGCGCCTTCATCCGCCTGGTGCATGGCTGCTGCCGCGCGGTGCGCGACCTGCCGGTGCCGGTGATCGCGCGGGTGAATGGCTGGTGCCTGGGTGCGGGGCTGGAAGTGGCGGCGGCCTGCGACCTGCGGGTCGCGGTGGACAGCGCGAAATTCGGCATGCCGGAGGTGCGCGTGGGCATTCCCTCGGTGGTCGAGGCGGCGTTGCTGCCGGAGCTGATCGGCTGGGGTCGCACGCGCCGCCTGCTGCTGCTGGCGGAGACGATCGGCGCGGCGGAAGCGCTGGATTGGGGGCTGGTGGAGCGTGTCGTCGCGCCCGATGCGCTGGACAAGGCGGTCGATGAATGGGTGGCGATGCTGCTGGAGGCCGGTTCTGCCGCGCTTCGCGCGCAGAAGGCGCTGATCCGGCGCTGGGAGGACCTGCCGCAGACTGCCGCGATCGCCGCGGGCGTGGACGCCTTCGGAGCGTCGTGGCGGACGGATGAACCGCGGCGGATGCTGGGTGGCTTCCTGGAGAAGCGGAAGCGGTAGGGCCGGCTGGAGCAACTTCCCCCGTCAGTCCCCAACGGCCAGAAAGCGGTGGGGGATTCGGGGGAGGTGTCCTCCCCCGACCTTCCTTCTCACCCGGGCGGCGGCAGGAACTCGACCTCATGCAGGGCCGACAGCCGCACCACCTCCGCCGGATCCGGCACGTTGTGGATCGCCTTGAACAGGTCGTGCAGGCGGCGCGCCGGGCTGACCCAGAAGAAGGCGCGGGCGGTGGCGTCGCTGTCGTTGAAGTAGCCATGCATGATGCCCATCGGCATCCGCACCAGGTCGCCGGCCTTGGCGTGCAGCGTCTGGCCATCCAGCACCAGCCGCCAGGTGCCTTCCAGCATCAGGATGTATTCGTCCTGCGTCGGGTGGATGTGCGGCGGGACGAAGGTGCCGGGCGGGCTCAGGGCTTCGAAGCCGAAGGCGCTCTCGCTCGACTGCTTGGGGTAGTAGGTCTGGCCCAGGATGTTCCAGACCACGCCGTCGAGGCCCTCGCCCAGGCGCGTGATGCCGGCTGTTTCCGCTGTCATGGTGAACTCCCCTCAGACGTGCAGATAGGTGTCGCGCACTTCCGGCGCGGCGGAAAGGGCCGCGCTGGTGCCGGTCCAGACCACGGCGCCCTTCTCGATCACCACATGGCGGTCGGCCAGGCGTTGCAGCGCGGCGAGGTTCTTGTCGATCAGCAGGATCGCCTGGCCCTCGGCGCGCAGCGTGGCGAGGACGGACCAGATCTCGGCGCGGATCAGCGGGGCGAGGCCCTCGGTCGCTTCGTCCAGCACCAGCAGGCGCGGGTTGGTCATCAGCGCACGGCCGATCGCGACCATCTGCTGCTCGCCGCCGGAAAGCCGCGCACCCAGGTTGCGGCGGCGTTCCGCCAGGCGCGGGAACAGCGCGAGCACGGCGGGCAGCGTCCAGCGCGGCGGCCCGCCGGCGCGGTTGGCGGCGGTGGCGACGAGGTTTTCCTCGACGCTGAGGGTGGGAAACACCTGGCGGCCTTCCGGCACAAGCCCAATGCCGCGCTGCGCGATGCGGTGCGGGGCCAGTCCGGTGATGTCGGCGCCATCGAAGGCGATGCGCCCCGCATCGGCCGGCAGCAGGCCCATGATGGCGCGGATGGTGGTGGTCTTGCCCATGCCGTTGCGCCCGAGCAGCGTCACCACCTCGCCCGCGCCGACGGTCAGGTCGATGCCGTGCAGCACGCGGGAGCCGCCATAACCGGCGACCAGGCCGTGCACCGCCAGCATCAGGCGTCGTCCTCGCCAAGGTAGGCGGCGCGGACCTCTGCATTGGCGCGGATGGAGGCGACGTCGCCGGTGGCGATGACACGTCCGTAGACCAACACAGAGATGCGGTCGGCCAGCGCGAAGACGGCCTGCATGTCGTGCTCGACCAGCAGGATGGCGTAGGCGAGGCGCAGGCGCGCGAGCAGCGTCACCAGGCGCTCCGTCTCCTCCGGCCCGGCGCCGGCGAGCGGTTCGTCCAGCAGCAGCAGGCGCGGCTTCGTGGCCAGCGCGATGGCCAATTCCAGCGCGCGCTTCTCGCCATGGCTGAGCGTGCCGGCGGGGTGCGCGGCGCGGTCGGCGAGGCCCACCTGGTCGAGTGCGGCCATCGCCGCGTCGTTCAGCGCGCGCTCGCGCGAGGCAGGGAGAGCGAAGCGGAAAGACGACCCGGACCGCGCCTGCACGGCCAGCGCGACATTCTCCAGCACGGAGAAGCCAGCGAGGATGCTGGTGATCTGGAAGGTCCGCGCCAACCCGGCACGCACGCGCCGCGGCAGCGACAGCCGAGTGATGTCCACGCCGTTGAAGACCACGCGGCCGTCATCGGGTGCTACGATGCCGGTGATCTCGTGGATCAGCGTGGTCTTGCCCGCACCGTTCGGGCCGATCACGGCGTGGATTTCACCGGGCATCACATCGAGCGAGACGCCATCCGTCACCGCCAGCCCGCCGAAGCGTTTCCGCAATCCATCGAGGCGCAGCAGCGGTTCAGCCACGGCGCGCCACCAGGCCCGCGAGCCCGCCGCGCAGGAAGATGACGGCGAGCACCAGCAGCGGCCCGAAGACCAGCTTCCAGTGCTGCATCTGCTGCGCGAGCCAGGTCTCCAGCACAACGAAGACCAGCGCTCCGAGGATCGCCCCCCACAGCCGCCCCGCGCCGCCCAGGATGACCATGAACAGCAATTCGCCCGACCGCTGCCAGGACAGCGTGGCGGGGGAGACGAATTCGGTCGCGTTCGCCAGCAGGAACCCTGCCAGCCCGCCCATTGCGCCGGCCAGCGTGTAGCCCACCAGTCGGTAGGGGTAAGGCGCGAGGCCGACCGCCTCGACGCGCTGCGCGTTCTCCCGCGCCGCGCGCAGCACGCGGCCGAAGCGCGAGGCCAGCAGCACGGCACACACCGCCCAGGTCAGCGCCAGCGCGCCAAGCACGATGTAGTGGAACACCAGCCGGTTCTCGAGCAGCCGCGTGCCGAACACCTCGGTGCGGCTGTACATCGTATAGCCGTCATCGCCGCCATAGGCCGCGAGCGAGGACGCGGTGAAGAATGCCATCTGCCCGAAGGCCAGCGTGATCATGATGAAATGCACGCCGGCGGTGCGGATCGCGATCGCCCCCGTCACCAACGAAAACACCGCCGCCGCGCCGATCGCGACCGGCAGCACGCGCGCGGCCTCGGTCACGCCATGCGCGTCCAGGATCGCAACCGCGTAGGCACCCACGCCCATCGACGCCGCATGCCCCAGGCTGACCAGCCCCGCGCCCCCCACCAGGAAGGCCAGCGACACCGCCGCCATGCCGAGGATCATCGCACGCGCCAGCAGCGTCAGTTCATACGACCCGTCGAATCCCAGCAGCGGCGCGGCCCCCAGCGCGCCCAGCACCGTCAGCGGCAGCACAACTTCGCGCATCAGCCGGCGCGGACGGGAAACAGCCCCGCCGGGCGGAAGGCCAGGATCCCCGCCATCGCGACGTACACCAGCATCGAGGCCAGCGCCGCGCCGGCCTGGCGCGCGCTCGACGGGTCGAGCACCAGCCGCAGCAGGTCGGGTGCGACCGACTTGCCCAGCGTGTCGATCAGCCCGACCAGCAGCGCGGCGATGAACGCCCCGCGGATCGACCCGATCCCGCCGATCACGATCACCACGAACGCCAGGATCAGCACATTGTCGCCCATGCCCGGCTCGACCGAGAAGATCGGCCCGGCCAGCACGCCCGCGAAACCCGCCAGCATCGCCCCGAAGGCAAAAACCAGCGTGAACAGCCGGTTGATGTCCACACCCAGGGCCGAGACCATCGGTGCATTGGTGGCCCCCGCGCGCACCAGCATGCCGATGCGCGTGCGCTCCACCAGCCACCACAGCAGCGCGCCCGTCGCGAGCCCCGCCGCCAGCACCGCCACGCGGTAGATCGGGTATTGCAGCCCGGGCATGATCTCGATGCCGCCTTCGAGCAGCGGCGGGATCGCGACCTGCAAGGGCGCGGCGCCGAACACCACCTTCACGCCCTCGTTCAGGAACAGGATGACGCCGAAGGTGGCGAGCACCTGCGCGAGATGGTCGCGCGCATACAGGTGCCGGAACACCAGCACTTCCAGCACCAGCCCCGCCGCCAGCGCCGCCGGCAGCGCCAGCAGCAGCCCGAGCCAGAACGACCCCGTCACCGCCGCCAGCGCGGCCCCCAGATACGCGCCCAGCATGTACTGCACGCCATGCGCCAGGTTGATGAAGTCCATCACCCCGAACACCAGCGTCAGCCCCGCCGCCACCAGGAACAACAGGATGCCGAGCTGCAGGCCGTTCAGCGCCTGCACCAGCAGCAGCTGCGTGGTCACTGGCGCGCGCGCATCAGCGCATGCGGCATTCGGCCGCCCAGGGATCGACGTTGGCGGTCAGGACCTTCCGGTCCGTCTCGGTCTGGAACTTGCCGTCGGCGCGGCGCGCCACCTTCAGCAGCCAGAAATCCTGCACCGGGTAGTGGTTCACGCCGAAGGCGAAGGGCCCGCGCACCGAGCGGAAATCGGCGGCCTTGATCGCCTCGCGCAGCGCGTCCTTGCCGGCCAGGTTGCCGCCCACCTTGCGGATGGCGGAATCGAGCAGCATCGCCGCGTCATAGGCCTGCGCCGCATAGGTGGCGGGCACCGCATTGTGCGCGGCGATGTAGTCCGCCACGAACTTGACGTTCTGCGGGTTGTCCATGTTCGGCGCCCAGGACGCCGCCGAGAAGAAGCCGAGCGCCGCATCGCCCTGCGCCGGCAGCGTCGCCTCATCGACCGTGAAGGTCGACAGGAACGGGATGTTCGCGAGCCCCGCCTGGCGATACTGCCGCACCAGGTTCACGCCGAGCCCCCCCGGCATGAAGGTGAAGATGGCATCCGGCCGCGCGGCGGCGATCTTCGCGAGCTCGGCCGAGAAATCGAGCTGGGTGAGGGGAACATAGACCTCGTCCACCACCTGGCCCTGGAACTTCGACTTGAAGCCCGCCACCGCGTCGCGCCCGGCCTGGTAGTTCGGCACCATGACGAAGACGCGCCGATAGCCGGCATCCTGCGCCGCCTGGCCCATCACCGAATGGACCTGGTCGTTGTTGTAGGACGTCGTGAAGAAATTCGGGTTGCAGCCGCGCCCGGCGAAGGTCGAGGGGCCGGCATTGGTGCTGATGAGGATCGTGCCGCTCTCGGTCACCGGGCGCATGATCGCCTGCAGGATGTTCGAGAAGACCACGCCGACGATGAAGTCCACCTTGTCGCGCTCGAGCGCGGCGCGGACTTTTGTCACCGCGACCTCGGGGCGGAGTTCGTCGTCGATCAGCACGGTCTCGGCCGTCAGCCCGCCGAGCTTCCCCTCGAGGTGCCGCAGCCCCAGCGCGAAGCCGTCCTTCAACTGGGTGCCCAGCGCCGCCTGCGGGCCGGTCTGCACCGCCACCACGCCGATCTTGACCCCGCCGGCCGGCTGCGCGTGCAGCAGGGCAGGGGCGGCCAGGAGGCCGGTGGTTGCGCCCAAAAGCCCGCGCCGTCCGATGCCGATCATTGGAAGCCTCCCGCCGCCGTGAATGGATACCCTGTTAAGCGCGAAGCGTCACAGGGACGCAAGCCGCCGTGCCATCTCCGCCGCCCGGGCGGCCAGCGCCGAGTCCGGGTCGGTCAGCGGGTCGAGCACGGTGAAGTGGTTGGCGCCGGGCAGTTCTTCCGAGGTCCCGCCCCACGCCTCGGCGAAGTCGCGGGACTGGCGGCGGAATTCGTCGCTCTCGGCGGCACCCACCACGACATGCAGGGCGCCATCGGCCGGGTCCTGGAAGCGGGGAGACAGGGCGCGCGCGGCTTCGGGCGTCAGCCGCAGCGCCGTGCCGATGGTGGTGCCGAGCAGCGGCTCCAGTTCGAACACCCCCGAGATCGGCAGCGCGCCCCGCACCACCAGGCGCCCCAACGGCTTGGCGAAGCGCGAATAATCCTGCCCCACCAGGCTCGCCGCCAGGTGCCCGCCGGCGGAATGGCCGACCGCCAGGATGCTCTGGTGCGTCTTGGCGCACAGGATGGCGCAAAGCTGCTGCATCTGGTCGATGATCTTGGCCAGCGGCACGGTCGGGCACAAATCGTAGGACGGCACCGCGACCGCCACGCCGCGCAGCAGCATGCCGCGCGCGAAGTGGCTGACCGCCTTGCGGTCCAGCGCCTGCCAGTAGCCGCCATGGATAAACACCGCGAGCGGGGCGGGGCCGTCCTGCGCCGGCAGGAACAGGTCGAAGCGTTCGCGCGCCGAGGGCCCATAGGGCAGGTCGAGCTGGCTGCGCGCCCAGGTTGCGCGGAAGGCCTCCGCATCGCGCGCCCAGGCTTCGAGGATGGCGGCCGAGCCCGGCACGCGGGCGCGGTTGTCGTATTCGGCTTGCAGGTCCATCGCCGCCCTTTCACATGGCGCGGGCGCCCGGGGCAAGGCAGGATCGGCGCATGCGCGTCTATCTCGCCGGCCCCGAGGTCTTCCTGCCCGATGCCCTGGAGATGGCGGCCGCGAAGAAGCGCGTCTGCGCCGCGCATGGGCTGGAGGGGGTCTTCCCGCTCGACCCCCCGCCGGCCGCGCCGCCGGCCGAGATGCCCTATTGGATGCGGATCTACCTGGGCAACGAGGCGCATATCCGCTCCTGCGGCGCGCTGATCGCCAACCTCACCCCGTTCCGCGGGCCGTCGGCCGATGTCGGCACGGTGTATGAGCTCGGCTTCATGCGGGCGCTGGGGCGGCCGGTGGCGGGTTATTCCAACGCGGCGGCGGAATTCCTGGCGCGCACGCGCGGGTTTCTGGGCGATGCGGCGCGCCCGCGCGCCGATGGCGGGTTCGAGGATGCCGAGGCCATGGGCCTGGAGGATTTCGGCCTGGGCGACAACCTGATGGTCGATGGCGGCATCGAGGCCGCCGGGGGTGTCTTCGAACGTCGCGACGTGGCGGGCGACCGTTGGCGCGACCTCGCGGCCTTCGAACGCTGCTGCGCGTGGATCGCGCGGCGCTGACACTCATGCGGATCGTGCGGATGCACGATCCGGGAGCGCGAGCGCGACCGCGCCCAGGCGGCCAGTCGTGCCCGGTGCGACAGTGCGGGGCGCGCAAGCCAAGCCGGCGAATGCCGGCGCCCGGCGTCTGAGGGCAAACCAAGACTCCGGCGCCCGCCGCTTGCGGGCAAGACCTAATGGTCCTCGGAGTCGAGCGCGTAGCCGGCCGAGCGCACCGTGCGGATCAGGTCCGGCTCGTGGTCGGCATTGATCGCCTTCCGCAGCCGCCGGATATGCACGTCCACCGTGCGCGGTTCGACATGGATGTCGCGCCCCCACACCGCATCCAGCAGCTGCTCGCGCGTAAAGACCCGCCCGGGATGGCTCAGGAAGAATTCCATCAGCCGGTACTCGGTCGGCCCCAGGTGCAGCGCGCGCCCGGCGCGGCTGACGCGATGCGCGTCCTGGTCCATGGTCAGGTCGCGATAGGTCAGCGTGCCCTTGGCCGCCACCCCGCCCGACCGGCGCAGCAGCGCGCGGATGCGCGCCAGCAGCGCTTCCATCGCAAACGGCTTGGCGATGTAGTCATCCGCACCGGTGTCCAGTGCGCGCACCGCGTCCTGGTCCTCGGTGCGCGCCGTCACCATGATGATCGGCAGGTCGCGCGTATTGGGCCGGCGGCGCAGCTGGCGGCAGACCTCGATGCCCGACAGCGCCGGCAGCATCCAGTCGAGCAGCACCAGGTCGGGCCGCGCCTCG
>LNFM01006305.1_pt1 | contig 19624 bp, 21 predicted proteins | sample 596031 | NCBI WGS metagenome assembly LNFM01 (sample SAMN04254537, study PRJNA301005) | activated carbon metagenome | isolation source: dual media filters at the Ann Arbor, Michigan drinking water treatment plant | place: USA: Ann Arbor | reverse complement strand
CAGAAGCTCGACCCGCTCGTCGGTCCAACCCAAGGTCATCGTCAAAAATCCTGTCCGGAGTTCGGGGGCGCACCCTACAGAAAACGCCCGTTTCGGTCAATTGCGAGACATAGGACGACGCCCGGGCTTGTCAAACCTCAGCGCACATCGTCCGTGCAGCGCCGCACATTCCTGCAGCCTTGCCGAAAACCGGGCCTCGCGGTAGAAGCGGCGCCGAGGAAACGAAGCCGCCATGCACAAGATCATCGAACCGCCCGCCTATGCCGTCCGCCATTTCGGCGCCGTCAACTGGATCGGGCTGTGGACGCTGTACTGCAAGGAAGTGAAGCGCTTCATGAAGGTCGGCCTGCAGACGGTGTTCGCGCCGGCGGTGACCACCATCCTCTACTTCGCCATCTTCATGCTGGCGCTGGGCGGCGACCACCAGGTGGTGCACGGCCTGCCGTTCGCCGAGTTCCTGGTGCCGGGCCTGGTGATGATGGGCATCGTCCAGAACAGCTTCGCCAACACCTCGTCGTCGCTGCTGATCGCCAAGGTGCAGGGCAACATCGTCGACCTGCTGATGCCGCCGCTGAGCGCCGGCGAGATGGTGCTGGCCTTCGCGCTGGGCGGCGTCACCCGCGGCATCCTGGTCGCGGTCGCGGTGGCGTTGCCGCTGGCGATCTTCGTCGACATCCACCTGCCGCATCCGCTGGTGGCGGCCTATTTCGCCCTGTCGGCCTCGCTGCTGCTGTCGCTGGTCGGGCTGCTGGGCGGCGTCTGGGCGTCCAAGTTCGACCACATGGCGGCGATCACCAATTTCGTCATCATGCCGCTGTCGTTCCTGTCGGGCACGTTCTACTCGATCGAGCGCCTGCCGGCGTTCTGGCAGGTGATCAGCCATTTCAACCCGTTCTTCTACGCGATCGACGGGCTGCGCTATGCCTTCATCGGCCACGCCGACAGTTCCATCGCGCTGGGCATGGGCGTCATGCTGGCGCTCAACGCCGCACTCTATACCGTCTGCTACTGGGTGTTCCGACGAGGCTACCGGCTCAAGGACTAGGCGCCTTGGGGCGCCTGCCTTTTTCGTTGACACCCCTTGGAGCGCTCTCGATACTCCACGGCTTTTTCCGAGACCCTCACGCGGACGGGGAAATTCGATGATCACGGCTGTCATGCCGACCTATGCGCGGGCCGACCTCGCCTTTGACAAGGGCAAGGGGTCGTACCTCTACACCACCGATGGCGAGAAGTTCCTGGACTTCTGCGGCGGCATCGCCGTGACCAGCCTCGGCCACGCCCACCCGCATCTCGTCGCGGCGCTCAAGGCCCAGGCCGAGGCGCTGTGGCACACCTCGAACCTCTACCGAATTCCGCAACAGGAGAAGCTGGCCGCGCGCCTCGTCGAGGCGACGTTCGCGGACACCGTGTTCGTGTGCAACTCGGGCGCCGAGGCGCTCGAATGCGCGATCAAGACCACCCGCAAGTACCATTATGTCAACGGCGCGCCGGAGCGCTTCCGCATCGTCACCATGGAAGGCGCCTTCCACGGCCGGACGCTCGCGACCATCGCCGCCGGCGGCCAGGCCAAGCATCTCGAGGGCTTCGGCCCCAAGGTCGAAGGCTTCGACCAGGTGCCGTTCGGCGACCTGGACGCGCTGGCCGCCGCCATCGGCCCGCAGACCGCCGGCGTGCTGTTCGAGCCGGTGCGCGGCGAGGGAGGCATCAACGCCATCCCGGTCGAGCTGATGGCGAAAATCCGCAAGCTGTGCGACGAGCGCGGCATCCTGATGGTGCTGGACGAGGTCCAGTGCGGCATCGGCCGCACCGGCAAGCTGTTCGCCTATCAGTGGTCGGACATCGAGCCCGACATCCTGGCCAGCGCCAAGGGCCTGGGGGGCGGCTTCCCGATCGGCGCGTGCCTCGCCACCGAGCCGGCGGCGAAGGGCATGGTGGCGGGCAGCCACGGCTCGACCTTCGGCGGCAACCCCATGGCCTGCGCCGTGGCCAACGCCGTGCTCGACGTCGTGCTGGAGCCCGGCTTCCTCGACCGGGTGCAGGACCTGGGCGGCTACATGGGCCAGAAAATCGCCGCGGTGGTCGCCCGGCACCCGGACATCCTGGACGGCGTTCACGGCGTCGGCCTCATCCGCGGCCTGCGCTGCAAGGTGACCAACACCGACCTGGTGAACGCGCTGCGCGACCAGCATGTGCTGACCGTGGGCGCGGGCGACAACCAGGTGCGGCTGCTGCCGCCGCTGACCGTGACCGAGGACGAGATCGACGAGGCCGCCGCCGCCATCGACGCGGCCTGCGCCGCGGTCGCCGCCCAGTTGAGTCCGGCGTCATGAGCGACGGCGGTTACCGGCACTTCCTGGACCTCGACGACATCGACGCCGGCGAGCTGAGGGGCATCATCGGCCGCGCCCGCGCCATGAAAACGGCACGCCACGGCCTTCCCAAAGGGGCCCTCGACCCCGATCCGCCGCTGGACGGCCACATTCTCGCCGCGATATTCGAGCGGGAATCGACCCGGACGCGGGTTTCCTTCGATGTCGGCATGCGCCAGCTCGGCGGCCGGACCATGGTGCTGACCGGCGACGAGACCCAGCTCGGCCGCGGCGAGACGGTGGCTGATACCGCCCGGGTGCTGTCGCGCTTCGTCGATGTGATCATGCTGCGCACCCTGCGCCATGACTACCTGCTGGAGCTGGCCGCGAACGCCACCATCCCGGTGATCAACGGCCTGACCCAGCTGACCCATCCGTGCCAGCTGATGGCCGACGTGATGACCATCGAGGAGCATCGCGGCCCGATCGCCGGCAAGGTGGTGGCCTGGACCGGCGACGGCAACAATGTCTGCGCCAGTCTGGTCCACGCGGCGGTGAAGTTCGACTTCGAGCTGCGCATCGCCACGCCGGCGAAATACGCGCTGCGTCAGGACGTGCTGGACTGGGCGGCGTCGCACCAGGGCCGCGTGTCGGTGGGCGACGATCCGTGGGCAGCGGCGAAGGGCGCGGATTGCGTGTTCACCGACACGTTCGTGTCCATGGGCCAGACCGGCCGCGAGAAGCGGCTGGAACGGCTGGCGCCCTATAGCGTCACCGGCAAGCTGATGGCGGCGGCCAAGCCCGAGGCGCTGTTCCTGCACTGCCTGCCCGCCCACCGCGGCGAGGAGGTCGACGAGGCGGTGATCGACGGGCCGCAGTCCGTGGTCTGGGACGAGGCCGAGAACCGGCTGCACGTCCAGAAGGCCATCCTGCTGTGGTGCCTGGGAAAGTAAGAGCCTCATGCCGACCAGTCCCTCCGTTCTCGGCGGCACCGCCGACGATGTGATCCAGCCGTTCCAGATCGAGGGCGAGGACGTGCGCGGCCGCGTCGTCCGCCTCGGCCCGCTGGTCGACGAGATCCTGCACCGCCACGCCTACCCGGACGGCGTCGCCAGCCTGCTGGCGCATGCCCTCGCCATGACCGCGCTGCTCGGCAGCTCGATCAAGTTCGAGGGCAAGCTGATCATGCAGGCCAAGGGCGACGGCGCGGTCAAGACCATCGTCGTCGACTACAAGACGCCGGGCGAGATGCGCGGCTGGGTCGCGTTCGACCAGGAACTGTACGACCAGGCTGTGGAGCGGGGCGTCGACCCCGGCCGCGAGGTGCCGCAGCTGCTGGGCGGCGGCTACCTGGCGTTCACCATCGACCAGGGGCCGGACACCGAGCGCTACCAGGGCATCGTCAGCCTGGAGGGCGGCACGCTGGCCGAGTGCGCGCAGAAATATTTCGAGGATTCCGAGCAGCTCCCCTCGGCGGTGAAGCTGAGCGCCGCACAGGTCGACGGCACATGGCGCGCCGGCGGCATCATGCTGCAATATCTGGCCTCGGCCGGCCACCAGCACGGCGACGACGACGACGACAGCTGGCGCGAGAGCGCCATCCTGATGGCCAGCACCCGCGACGACGAGCTTGTCAGCCCGGAGATCACGCCCCAGCAGCTGCTGTTCCGGCTGTTCCACGAACGCGGCGTGCGGGTGTTCGATCCGATCCCGCTGGGCGTGTTCTGCCAGTGCAGCCGCGAGCGCATCGAGGACGTGCTGGCCCAGTTCGGCGGCGACGACATGTCCGACATGGTCGTCGATGGCAAGATCGTGGTGACCTGCGAATTCTGCAGCCGGGTCTACGAATTCGATCCGCCGGCGCAATGATCCCTCGCTTCGCGGTTTTGGCGTGATTTCAGCGCCAATTGGTACCAAACCGCACCAAAACCCGCCTTAAACGACAATACCACCCGGTGAGCCGGAAAATTAACGAACAGTATTCCGGCTCACGGGGCGGGCTATTCGAGGCTGTCCATGGCATCCCGGCTGGCGGCGGCGATGGCGCTGTTGCGCTCCAGGTGCTCGGCGGCGTCCCACAGCAGTAGCGCGGTGTCGAAGCTGCCGCGCAGTTCGGGGTCGCGACGGAGCTGCCAGTAGGCCGAGCGCACCGCCAGATAGGTGGTGATGTCGTCGCCGAGCAGCTCGGGGTTCTCGCTGAGGGTGTAAAGCTGGCGGACGGCGTCCTGCCGGTCGCGCGGGTTGGCGACCAGGGCCTTGCCGACGTCGACGAGCTGGCGGGCGACCGGATTGGCAAAGTTCTGGGCCGGCGGCACCAGCTTGTCCTTGATGTCGTCCGCGATGGCGGCGTCCTCGGGCCTGAGCACGACCATGTCCTGGCCCGGCGCGAACAGCGGCACGACGTAGCGGACGGTGACGATAGCCAGCAGCACGCCGACCGCGGCCCAGCGCGCGACCGTCAGGACACGCGACAGGCGTCCCGGAGGTTGTTCGTCGGAATCAGGCATTCTGCCTTGTGTTTCCTCAACCCAGCAGCCAGTCCGGCAGCGTTTCCGCGGCCAGTATTTCCTCGTAGGTAGGGCGGCGTCGGGTGACGGCAAACCGGTTTCCGTCCACCAGAACCTCCGGTACCAGCGGCCTGGTATTATAGCTGGACGCCATCACCGCGCCATAGGCGCCGGCGGACATGAGGGCAACGAGGTCGCCGGAGGCCAGCGCGGTCGACATCCGCTCCCTGGCGAAGGTATCGCCGCTCTCGCAGACCGGGCCGACGAAATCGACCGGCGACGCCTCGGCGCCGGGCGCGGGCTCGGCCACCGGCAGGATATGGTGATAGGCGCCGTACATGCTGGGCCGGATCAGGTCGTTCATGGCGCCGTCGATGATCACGAAGGCGCGGTTGCCGGTCTGCTTCACATAGACGACCTTCGACACCATGATGCCGGCATTGCCGACGATCAGCCGGCCCGGCTCCAGTACGATCTGGCAGCCGAGCGGCCCGATCAGCCGGCCGACCAGCTCGGCATAGCGGTCCGGATGGGGCGGCTCGGGATCGTCGGGATGGTAGGGAATGCCGAGGCCGCCGCCCACGTCGACCCGCCTGATGTCGTGGCCTTCGGCGCGCAGCTCCATCACCAGGGTGGCGATGTGGCGAAACGCCTCCTCGTAGGGCTCGAGCGTGGTGAGCTGGGAGCCGATATGGACGTCGACGCCGACCGGGTCGATGCCGGGAAGCTCGGCGGCCAGCCGGTACATTTCGCGCGCCCGCACCAGCGGCAGGCCGAACTTGTTCTCGCCCTTGCCGGTCGAGATCTTCTCGTGGGTCCTGGCGTCCACGTCCGGGTTGATGCGCAGCGCCACCGGCGCCTTCAGCCCCTTCTCGACCGCGACGGCGTTCAGCACCAGCAGCTCGGGCTCGGACTCGACGTTGAACTGGAGGATGCCCTGGTCGAGCGCGAAGGCCATCTCGTCCTGGGTCTTGCCGACGCCCGCGAACACGATCTTGCCCGCCGGGATGCCCGCCGCCAGCGCCCGGCGCAGCTCGCCTTCCGAGACGATGTCGGCGCCGGCGCCCAGCCGGCCCAGCGTCTTCAGCACCGCGATGTTGGAATTGGCCTTCACCGCGTAGCAGACCAACGCGTCCAGATGCGCGAAGGCGTTCGAGAACACGGTGAAATGCCGGGTCAGGGTGGCGGTAGAGTAGCAATAGAACGGCGTGCCGACCGCCGCCGCGATCTCGGGCAGCGGCACATCCTCGGCGTGCAGGACACCGTCCTTGTACTCGAAGTGATGCATCAGGGCGTATTGGGCTGGGGCGGGACTTCCGGGGCCGGCTTGCTGTCCGGCGACTGGGGCGACACCTTCTTGACGGGCGGCGGCGCGGTGGCGTCGGGCGGCGCCTCCAGCGGACCCTTGCGGCCGCAGGCGGCGGCGAGCCCGCACAGCAGGACGACGGCGGCGATCCTGGTCAGGTTCATAAAAGGCGCTCCTTCCATGCGGCGATGGCCTCGCGCACCCGCTCGGGCGCGGTGCCGCCATAGGACCGGCGGCTGGCGACCGACCGCTCGACGGTCAGCACGCCGAACACGGCATCGGTGATGCCGGGCTCGACCGATTGCATGTCGGCCAGGCTCAGGTCGGCCAGGCCGCAGCCCCTGCCCTCGGCCAGCTTGACCAGCGACCCGGTGACGTGATGGGCGCGCCGGAACGGCATGTCGAGGTTCTGCACCAGCCAGTCGGCCAGGTCGGTCGCCGTAGCGAAGCCGGTCCCGGCGGCCTGCAGCAGCACGGGCTCGTTGACCTTGAGGTCGGCGATCATGCCGGTCATGGCGGCGACGCAGAGCGAAATCGACTCGGCGGCGTCGAAGGTCGGCTCCTTGTCCTCCTGCATGTCCTTGGAGTAGGCGAGCGGCAGGCCCTTCATGACGATCAGCAGGGTGTTCAATGATCCGACGATGCGGCCGGTCTTGGCGCGGATCAGCTCGGCGGCGTCGGGATTACGCTTTTGCGGCATGATCGACGAGCCGGTGGAGAACGAATCGCTCAGGCTGGCGAAGCGGAACTGGGCGCTGGACCAGATCACCAGCTCCTCGGCCAGCCGCGACAGATGCACGGCGCAGATCGACGCGGCCGACAGGAACTCCAGCGCGAAATCCCGGTCGGACACCGCGTCGAGCGAATTGGCGGTGGGCCGGTCGAAGCCCAGCGCCGCGGCCGTCATGTGCCGGTCGATGGGGAACGACGTGCCGGCGAGCGCGGCCGAGCCCAGCGGGTTCTCGTTGAGCCGCCTGCGCGCATCGGCCAGCCGGCCCCGGTCACGGGCGGCCATCTCCACATAGGCCATCAGATGGTGGCCGAAGGTGACCGGCTGGGCCACCTGCAGATGGGTGAAGCCGGGCATCAGGGTGTCGGCATGCTCCTCGGCCCGCGCCAGCAACACCTTCTGCAGGTCGCCGAGGGCGCCGTCCAGCGCGTCGATGGCGTCGCGCACCCAGAGGCGGAAATCGGTCGCCACCTGGTCGTTGCGCGAGCGGGCGGTGTGCAGCCGTCCGGCGGCATCGCCGATCAGCTGGGCGAGCCGGGATTCCACATGCATGTGGATGTCCTCGAGCGCCGGGTCGAATGTGAACGCGCCCGCCTCGATCTCGCCCTTGATACGGTCGAGGCCGGCGAGGATGGCGTCGGCATCGGCTTGGCCGATGATGCCGGTGGCGGCCAGCATGGCGCAGTGCGCCTTCGACGCGGCGATGTCCTGCGCATAAAGCTTGCGGTCGAAGCCGATGGAGGCATTGATGCGCGCCATGATCGCGGCCGGCCCGCCGGCGAACCGGCCACCCCAGAGCTTGTTGGACCCGTTGTCGTCTGCCATCTTGTCCGCCGCCGCCCCTGAACCGGAGCCCATCATGACCGTGAAGCGCCTGCTGCGCACCGCCATTATCCTGAGCGCCGCCTTATATGTCGGCTGCGGCGAGACAGGCAACCCGGAAACGGGAGGCGCGCCCGTGCTGAAACCTGTCGGGCAGGTCGCCGAATTCAAGGTCGCCGCCGAGCCGAAGCCCGCGCCGGAGCTGGTGTTCAAGACGGTGGGCGACGCGGAAGTGAAGCTGAGCGACTTCAGGGGCAAGACCGTGCTGCTGAACTTCTGGGCCACCTGGTGCGCGCCGTGCAAGGTGGAGATGCCGTCGCTCGACCGGCTGCAGGCGCAACTGGGCGGGGACAAGTTCGCCGTCGTCGCCATCTCCAGCGACCGGGCGGGCAAGCGCGCCGTCGATCCGTGGTTCGACGAGACCGGCATCAAGCTGGCGCGCTACTACGACCCGAAGAACGCCGTCGGCATGGGCCTGGGCGTCACCGGCCTGCCAACGACCATCCTGCTCGACGCGCAGAGCCGCGAGTTGGGCCGCATGCTGGGCGACGCCGAATGGGACAGCCCGGAGGCGGTCGCGCTGGTGAAGCAGGCGATGGGGGAGTAGGCCGCGCGGTCGTCGTAGGTTGAGATGGCGATAAGGGGCGTCCGACGAGCTAGGATCGCCGAAGAATGGCACAATCGACAGAATAGTCGACCTTGAGTTTAGTAGGGTGGAAAGCACCCCATTGATGAGGCGCGTCTAATTGGGTGAAACGGCCGCAGGCAAATTTATTGCGCCAGAACGGCTTCCACGTAGAGTTCCATGTCATGCTCGCGAGCCAGCATGTTCTTCGTCGCAGCTCCAATTGCGCCCAAAATTGGCCTTCCGGACCCTAGGCCTTGCAACGCCTTGGCAATTAGTCCCGGTTTTCTGAGGCCACGGTATGGATCAAGGCGTAAGCAAGGCATGTCGTGGCAGAAACCGAGTTTCTCTGGAGGCAAATTGGGGACCGGATCGCCATCCAGCACGTATCGATAATGGCAAGAGGGCATTTCCGAAATCACGTCGTTTTCGCATACTCTTGGCATCCCAAATGTGTAAATCGCTTGATGACTTAAGCGCATTCCAGAAAGTAGCGCCAGCGCTCCACCCAACGAATGTCCCGTCAAAATTACATCGGGATAGTTATTATTACTATGGCGCTCGCGATAGGTCTGTTGGAGCTTGTTTATTTCATCGCCGATCGGTCGGCTCAAGGCCTGCGATACTCGGTAGAAGCCTGCGTGAACGCATGTATTGCCTCGGTCAGGGGTCGAATCGATGAATCGATGAGATTTTCGTGCATAGTGCTCGGTCTCAAGCGGCACCTTTAGAGCCCCTGATCGGCCAACACCAAAGAGGTTGATGGCCCAATCAGCGATCTCGGACGTTCCTCGGAATCCTACAAAAATGAGGTCGCCTAGGAGCACACCATAGGCAGCCCCTCCTATCGCAGATACTGAAAAGGAATCACCTCCGCCCTCCGGGCCATACCAGTCTCTCTCACTCATCCCTTCGCCGCTTTTCAGGAGCCGCTGCAGCGACCTGAACGGAATGCTATTTGAGTCCAACGAATCCTTGGACTTGGGAGTAATCTCGTGAGTGAAGGCATAGCTTGCTGCAGCTACGCGAACGGCAACGGATGCAACATCTGGCGAGTGTGCGTGCGTGTTGCCTACTGTTGGCATTCGATACGCATCTATTCTCCAGCGGTCAAAAATGCTTGCCATTGATCTCACCTCGCCTCAGCAACTTGACCATTAATACCTGAAAGCAGCGTTGCTTCAACGCGCGAACCACGCTCACAAAGTGCTATTGAGGGCGCAAGATGGTTTCGGGGTCTCAGGATTCCGCAGACGGCGCCTCCGAAATTCCATGGAAAAGCACTTGATTTGTACGTCAACAAGACTAACATTATGCACAAAATGAACGCCAATCCAAGGGGCAACCCATGCCGCGCAAGCCCGTGAAAGCCGAAAGCTCGCCGAACCGTGTCGAGCGGCTCGGGTTCCGGCTGGACGAGGATACGAAGGATCTGATCGAGCGGGCGGCGCACCTGTCGCGCCGCAAGGTGAGCGACTTCTGTGTCACCGCGCTGGTCGAGACCGCGCGCCGGACGATCGCCGCGCATGAGACGCTCGCGCTGTCCGACCGCGACCGGGCGGCGTTCTTCGAGGCGCTGGTCAATCCGCCGGAGCCGAGCGAGCGGCTGGCGCGCGCGCTGGCCGAACACAAGCGGCGCGTGGCGCCCTGAGCGTGGCCGCGCCGCGTCCGGACTTGCGGATCGAGGCGCTCGCGGCGCATCACGACCGGGGCGGCTTTTCCTGCGGCATCGACAGCCTCGATCGCTATTTCCGCACCCAGGCCTCCCAGGATGTCCGGCGCAAGGCCAACGGTGTTTTCGTCCTGACCGAACCCGAACGGCCGGATGTCGTGCTCGGCTACTACACGCTCTGCGCCACGGGACTGCCGCAGGGCGACGTTCCCGCCGCCGCGCGTAAGCACGTGCCGCGCTATCCGCTGGTCAGCGCCACCCTCGTCGGCCGGCTGGCGGTGTCGGAAACCAGACAGGGCGAGCGGCTGGGCGCCATGCTGCTCGCCGACGCCGTGCGCCGCGCCCACGGGAGCGCGGCCACGGTCGGCTCGTCGATGCTGGTCGTGGATGCGATCAATGAACGCGCCGCCGCCTTCTATGAAGGCAACGGCTTCGTGCGGTTGCCGGACTCGCTGCGCCTCGTGCTGCCGATGCAGGTGATCAGGGGTTTGGTGGAGCCGTGAGCGATCACTGAAATCAGGCGACCTGGACGGAAAGCTTTACGCCGACAGCCTTCATCACCTTGGCGATAGTGGCGAATTGTGGGTTTCCCGTGCCGCTTAGCGCCTTGTACAGACTTTCCCGACTAAGGCCGGCGTCCCGTGCGATTTGCGTCATGCCGCAAGCGCGTGCGACCGTACCCAGAGCCTTCACGAAAAACTCCGGGTCGTTCTCCTCCAAGGCCGCCTCCAGATAGGCCGCATAATCCGCTTCAGAGGTCAGATACTCGGCAGCATCAAATCTCGTGGTCTTGATCATTCCAGCTCCTTCGCCAACTTCCTGGCTTTCTCTATGTCCTTTTTCTGCGTCGACTTGTCGCCGCCGCAGAGCAGGACCACGACAGTTTCGCCCTGGCTGACTATGTAGAGCCGGTAACCGGGGCCGTAGTGGATGCGCAACTCGCTGATGCCGTCGCCAACCGGCACGGCGTCTCCGAAGTTGCCTTCCTCCACCCGCTGGATGCGAACGATGACGCAGACCTTGGCTTGAGGGTCCTTCAGCCTGGAGAGCCAGTCCGAGAACTCGTCGGTGCGGCGCGTTTCGATCATGGCCAATCGTAGCCCGTGGGCTACATGTCGTCAACATTAATGTAGCCCATGGGATACGATGGCGGCGCCCTTCGGCACTATGACGGCGGCCTGGTGTGCCAAGATGAGGTCGTTGAAGAACACCCGCTCGGGGCGGTTGCCGCGCTGGGTCACATGATGCGGCAGCCCGGGCACCACCAGCCGCGCCAACCTCGCCATCGAACCGCTCCCCTGCCAGACCGGGCGAGGATGGCAGGCGGCGAGAGTTTAGTAAACTGTCACCGAATTTATTTGAATTTATTTTGTTTGGGACATTATTTTATTTCAACAGGTTAGCCGTCATCCCGGCAAAGGCCGGGACCCAGACTTGGCGAGTGCGCGCTTGCGCGCCGGTTTGTTCGTCAGAAGGGTCTGGGTCCCGCTCTTCAGCGGGATGACGGCTGAGGTTGACGCGAACGGCTTGCCTGAACTGCCGACTTGCCCTCTGTATACGCCCAACCCGAATCCACGCAGGAACCGCCCATGCTCACCCGCAGCATCTATGAGCCGGAACATGAGATGTTCCGCGACGCCGTCCGCAAGTTCTTCGACAGGGAGATGAAGCCGTTCCACGGCGAGTGGGAGAAGGCGGGCAAGGTGCCGCGCGACTTCTGGCGCAAGGCCGGCGAGCAGGGACTGCTGTGCCCGCAGGTGCCGGAGGAGTATGGCGGCGCGGGCGGCGACTACCGGTATCTGGCCATCGTCGACGAGGAGCTGGGGCTGGCCGGTGCGTCGGGGCCGGGCTTCGCGGTGCACAGCGACATCGTCTGCGGCTACATGCTGAAATACGCCAGCGAGGACCAGAAGCGGGAATGGCTGCCCAAGATGGTCACCGGCGAGGTGGTGACCGCCATCGCTATGACCGAGCCGGGCACCGGCAGCGACCTGCAGGGCGTGAAAACCACCGCCAAGCTGGACGGCAACCACTATGTGGTCAACGGCCAGAAGACCTTCATCTCCAACGGCCAGAACGCCGACCTGATCATCGTCGTCGCCAAGACCGACCCGGCGCTGGGCGCCAAGGGCATCAGCCTGGTGCTGGTCGAGGCCGACCGCGCCGGCTTCGAGCGCGGCCGGAACCTGGACAAGATGGGCATGCACGCGGCCGACACGTCGGAGCTGTTCTTCAACGAGGTGCGGGTGCCGACGTCGAACCTGCTGGGTCCGGAAGAGGGCAAGGGCTTCATCCAGCTGATGAGCGAGCTGCCGCAGGAGCGCCTCGGCATCGCGCTCAACGCACAGGCGGTGGCGCAGTACGCCTACGATTTGACCGTGGCTTATGTGAAGGAGCGCAAGGCGTTCGGCAAGACCGTGTTCGACTTCCAGAACACCCGCTTCAAGCTGGCCGAGCTGAAGACCCAGGTCGAGGTCGGCTGGGCGTTCTGCGACAAGTGCATCGAGCATCATCTGCGCCACGAGCTCACCGCCACCGACGCGGCCATGGCCAAGCTGTGGGTCACCGAGATGCTGGGCCGGGTGGTCGACGAGGGCGTGCAGCTCCACGGCGGCTACGGCTTCATGAACGAATACCCGATCACGCGGCTGTACACCGATTCGCGCGTGCAGCGCATCTTCGGCGGCACCTCCGAGATCATGAAGGAACTGATCAGCCGGGGGATTTGAGGGGATGTTATCATTTCAGTCGTCATCCCGGCATGCGCCGGGATGACAGTCGAGGGATGACGGTCAGGTGGGTTTCAGTCCCAGCCATCGGCGCGTTGGACCTATCCGCCGCAGCACCAGCCACTCCAGCAGCGCCACCAGCACCAGCGATCCTCCCAGCACCGGCAGGAAGAGGGCCAGCGCCAGGATCAGCACGCCGAGGCCGACGGACAGCCGGCCGTTGGGCACCGGCGGCGCGCCGAGTTTGCCGTTGGGGCGGCGCTGCCACCACATGACGTAACCGGTGACGCCGAGGCCGATCAGCGACAGCGCCGTCAGCACGCCCAGCGCCTGGTTGAGCGGGCCGAAGAGCTGGCCTTCATGGGCGGCGACGCCGTAGCCGACGATGCGGTCGACCAGGTGGCTGTCGCCGAAGCCCTGCGCCTTCACCACCGCGCCGGTCGCCGGATCGAGCGTCAGCACGACCCGCTGCGGCCGGTTCTGGGTGTCGGAGCGGGCGACCCAGTGGGGCGATTTCGGCCAGCGGTCGGACGGCGGCTGGATCAGCACCGGCGCGGGCAGGCGGAGCGGCCGCACGGTCGCCACCATGGCGTCGAGCGACGCGGGCGCCGAGTGATGGCCCGCGTGTTCGTGATGGTCGTGATCGTGGTGGACAGGGGCGGCCATGCCGGCCTTCCAGTCCTGCTTGCCGGCGATGCCCGCCACCTGCCTGACGTCCTTGAACGCGCCGCCCCAGACCGTCGTCCACGGCAGGCCGCTGAGCAGCAGGAACAGGGCAAGCGCCGAAACCCAGATGCCGGTCACGGCGTGCAGGTCGCGCCAGAACTGGCGTCCGCCCTGGCGCAGGCGCGGATAGAGCACGCCGGCGAGGCCCGCCGCGCCGCGCGGCCACCACAGATAGAGGCCGGTGACGATCATGACGATGGCCCAGCTCGCCGCCAGCTCGACCAGGATGGCGCCGGTGTCGCCCATCAGCAGCTCGCCGTGGATGGTTTTCACCACCTGCATCAGCCGCTCGTCCTCGCGGACCATGCCGAGGACATGGGCGGACCCCGGGTGGACGTAGACCCGCACGTCGCCGTCCGGTCCCGACACGGTCACCCGGGCTGCGTCGGCGGGGTTGCCGCGCACCTCGTAGGACCGCAGCGTCGATCCCGGCACGGCGGCAAGCGCAGCATCGACCTGGGCGGATGCGCTGGCGGGCGGACCGGTGAGAACGAAGTTGTCGTAGCCGCGTTCCTGCCACGCCTCCACCTGCGGCTTGAACAAGTAGAGCGAGCCGGTCAGCGCCAGCACGACGACGAACGGCACGCAGAACAGCCCGGCGTAGAAATGCCAGCGCCAGACCGCGCGGTAGAGTGTTTCAGCCTTGCTCATACCGTTCCTCACATGCGCCATTTCAGCTCGACCACGCCGGTGCGCTGCGGATAGGGGTGGAAGACCCAGGCCTTGTCGTTGTTGACGTTATCGATGCCCATGCTGGCCTGGATATGCTCGGTGATGTCCCAGGTCAGCCGCAGGTCGACGATCAGCAGCTCGGAGGTGTAGCCGTAGGTGTCGCCGCGCTGGGTGCCGGCGAGATCCGTGTTGGGCCGCGAGGCGTAGCGCAGGCCAATGGACGCCTTCACCGTGTCGCTGATCGCGTAGCGGATGTTGCCGTTCACCCGCCATTCGGGGATGCGCGGGAAGCGCGCGCCTTCCGAGGCCGGCAGCGCGTCGTTGCGCACGGTGCGGGCGTCGATCCACGCCAGGTTGACGTCGACGTCGAGGCCCGGAACCAGCACGTCCTGCGCCTCGACGATCAGCTCGGCGCCGTATTGCCGCACCTTGTCGATGTTCTTGAACGAGGTGGTGACGATGCCGTTCCGGTTGAAGCCCTGGACGCTGAAGAGGGCCTCCTTCACGTCCTGCCAGAACAGCGAGCCGGTCAGCCGGACATCGCCGAAATCGTGGCGCAGGATCAAATTGGCGTCCTTCGACTTCTCCGGCTTCAAATTGGGATCGAAGCTGTTGGGATCGAAATTGCCCAGCGCATCGAGCCGGCCCTGGAACAGCTCGCCCACCGTGGGAAAGCGCGTCGCGGTCGCCAGGCTGAGCTGGGCGTGCCAGTCGGGCGCGAATTCCCACTGGGCGCTGAGCTTGGGGCTGAGCGCGTCGTCGCTCCGCGTGTCGTAGCGCTGGCAGACGGGCGCGGCGCCGACCTGGCGGCAGATGCCGCCGCCCGACGCCCGCCAGCTTTCGTAGCGCAGGCCGGCGGTGAGGCTGAGCGTGCCGGACAGCGACACCTTGTCCTCGGCGAAGACGCTGACCAGCGCGGTGCGGCCGAAGGTGCCGGTGGAGAACGCCGCGCCGTCGCGGCTGCGCCAGTTGGCGGTGGTGAAGTTGTCCTGCGCGGTCTCGTAGAGGTTGCCGCTCAGGCCGACGGCCAGCGCGTGCGCGCCGAAATCACGCACCGCCAGCACATCGCCGGTCCACCAGCCGGTGGCGCCCTGGACGCTGAGCGTGCCCGCACCGTTGTCGATGCCCGTGGTGTAGGTGGTCGAGCGGCGCGCGGTCAGCTTGTCGATCCAGTAGTGCGACAGGTTGACGGTGGTGTCCCAGCCGGCGAGCGGTCCGGCCAGCTTGAGGCCGGCCAGCATCTCGGTCTTGCCGGTGAGGCTCTGGCCGAGGCCGGCGCCGGCCGTGTACGCCTTGCCGTCGACGGTCACCTTACCGTCGAACACCGGGTTGCCGGCGGCGTCGCGGAGATAGGTTTCGGATTTCAGCGTGTTGGAATCGGTGGTCCACAGTGTGAACAGCGCCGTCGCCGTCCAGCCGCCGAAGTCGTAGCCGACGCGGGCGCGGAACTGGTCCTGCACCGTGTGGTCGGGCGCATAGGCGCCACCGACCGGCGTGGGCGTGATCAGGTCCGGATCGGTTACCGCCCCGGTGACCGGCGTGCCGGTTCCGGTCGCCGGCGTCAGCTGGCTGAACTGCATGGGATGGCCCACATTGTCCAGGTGCCGCACGCTGAACCGGCCGCTCCACGGCCCGTTCTCCTGCCTGGAGCCGGCGCCGCCCTCGACGGTGTAGCCGCTGTACGTGTCCTTCGTGCCGTATTGCCGGTAGGGCTGCGAAAAGCCCTGGACGGTGGCGAAAGCTTCAGGCCCTTCCGGCTCGCTTGTGGTGATCGACACCAGGCCGCCCATGGTGTTGCCCGAGTAGCGGGCCGAGTAAGGGCCGTAGACGATGTCGAACTGCTTCACCTCGCCCGGGCCGATCAGGCCCCATTTCGGCGGAAAACCAAAACTGTTGCCGGTGTAGTCGGAGACGACGAAGCCGTCGATCATCACCATGGAGCGCGCCGACTGGGTCGAGTGGGTGCCGCGGAATCCGGGCACGGCGTTGGCGTCGCCGATGTAGCGTTTACGCACGAAGAAGTTGGGCGCGTACTTCATCAGGTCTTCGACATTGACGGCGTTGATGGCCTCGAACTCGGTCTGGCCGAGCGACACCGACAGGCCGCGCGGCGCCACCGAGATGGGCTGTGTGCTGTGGCCGATGACGATCACCTGGTCGGTGGTCTGGGCGAAGGCGGGTGCGGTGAGCGCGAGAGCCAGGATGGCCCATCGGAACGCCGCGCCGGGGAAGGCGGCAGGCATGGAAACTCCGGTCGTCGGACGGAACGGCCGGCGCGCATGAGCGGCCGGCGGCGGGGCGCGTCAGACGAGGGCGGGCGGTCCGGTGGCGGGAGGCGGCGGGGCGGCGAGACCTTTGCCGGGGCGCTGCTGAACGGCGGCCCGGAGCGGCGCGGGTGTCGCGACCGGCGCAGGCAGGTCGAGGACGGCCGGCGCGGGTGGCGCGACGTTGGCGGCCACGGCGGCGAATACGCAGGGCTCGCCGGCTTTGCCGTTGTCGTGCCTGGCGGGATCGTGCTTGGCCGGAACGCCGTAGCCGTCGGCCTTGATGGCGATCATGCCGGCCGAGGTGCAGACGACCAGCGTCGGGAGATCGCCGTCCTGCGCCGGCTTTTCCAGCATGGTGCCGGCCGGGATGGCGAAGCGCACCGCGAGCGCGAGCACGGTCAGCGTCACGAAGACGCGCGACATCCAGCCCCTAGTCGACGATGCGAAAGCCATGGCCGGTTCTGTACCGCCGAAACGACCGGCCGTCCAGACGCCCCGTCACCGAATTCGCGCAGGTCTACGTCGCTAAAAGTCGAATTCGGACTCGTCCAGGCGCGCGTCGATCATGCCCCAGACCGCGTTGGCGAGGCAGACCCTGTCGGCGGTCCGGACGTCGTCGGGCGTCAGCGGCCGGACTTCGACATGGGTGCCGGTCATGAAATGCCGCCGGAACACACCGGGCAGCACGCCGCTCGACACCGGCGGCGTCAGCCAGTGGCCGTCCTTGTGCAGGAACAGGGTGCTGCGCGCGCCTTCGGTGACCTCGCCGCGTTCGTTCAAAAACAGCAGGTCCCAGTGGCCGGCGGCGGCCGCCGCCTTGAGCGCCCGGTCGTAGGCCGCGCGCCGCGTGGTCTTGTGGGCGAGGAACGGATCGGCCGCGTTCACCGCGCCCGCCGCCCACGCGACCGTCGGCGGATCGGCGCGCAGCGCGGCACGGCCGCCGTCCACGTCGAGCGCCACGGCGGTGACGGAGACTTCGCCGGACGGCGCGAGCAGCAGCCGCACCCGCTGGTCGATATTCAGAGGATAGCTTTCGGCGGCCTGTGCCAGCACTTCGCGGATGGCGGCTTCGTCGAACGGATAGACGAAATAGGCCGCCGACTCGCGCAGCCGCTCGATGTGTCGGTCCAGCAGCCAGTAGCCGCCGGCGCGTTCCCACAGCAGGGTTTCGATCAGGCCGGGGCGATCCTTCGGGTCCTCGAGGAAGGCGGCCTTCAGCAGGCATTCGTCCCATTCGCCGGGGCCGTCCGAATCCGCCACCACGCCGCTGCCGATGCCCATGCGCGCGGTGCCGTCGCGGCCGATCACCAGCGTCCGGATCGGCACGCTGAACGCGGCGTCGCCGTCCGGGGCGATGTGGCCGATGGCGCCGGTGTAGACGCCGCGCGCCCGGCGCTCCAGCGCGGCGATGATCTCCATGGCGCGGATCTTGGGCGCGCCGGTCACCGAGCCGCAGGGAAAGATGGACTTCAGCACGTCGAGGGTGCGCACGCCGTCTCCCACCTCGGCGCGGACGGTCGAGACCAGCTGCAGCACCGTCGGATAGGCCTCGACGTCGAACAAGCCGTCGACGGTGACCGAGCCGGGCAGCGCCAGCCGCGACAGGTCGTTGCGCTCCAGGTCGACGATCATCAGGTTCTCGGCGCGGGACTTGGGATCGTTTTTCAGCGCGGCGGCCGCCGCCTCGTCCTCGGCGAAGGACCGGCCGCGCGGCGCGGTGCCCTTCATGGGCTTTACCGTCAGCTGGTTGCCGCGGCGTTCGAGGAACAGCTCGGGCGAATGGGACGACACGCACCAGTCGCCCGCCGCGATGAAGCCGCCATGGGCGACGGGCTGGGCCTGGCGCAGCGCCGCGTGCAGCCGGAGCGGATCGCCGGAGAAATCGGCCAGCGCGTCCATGGTCAGGTTGATCTGGTAGACGTCGCCGGCGGCCAGGTATTCCTGAACCCTGGCGAAGGCGGCCAGGTAATCGTCGCGGCGCAGCGCCGGGCGCAGCGGTGATATCGAATAGGACGCGCCCTGCGTCCGCTCGCGCCAGAACAGGTCGACGTCGTGGCGGTCGAGCCGGCGGCGGCGGCTGAACATGCCGAACCAGACCAGTGGCTCGCGGCGCTGGGCCGGCAGCAGCGGCGCGAGCCGGGGCTCGAGCGCATGGCCGATCTCGTAGGACAGCCAGCCCGCGGCATGCAGCCCGTCGTCGAGACCCTGCTGGATCGCCGCCAGCGCGGCGTCGATACCGGCGGGATCGTCGCAGCGGACGATGCACTCGGGCTTCTCGAACAGCAGCGAGGCCGCGCGCGGGTCGCGGCTGTTCTCCAGCAGCACGAACGGGTCGTTGGGCATCAGCGTGGTCATGGCGCGTGTCTAGCCGATCAGGCCGACGGCGGGAAGACGCCTCGACCCCGCGAGCGGCGTTGCTTATGCTGAAGCCATGCTTCGGACCGAGGGATCCGCATGAAATTCCGCACCATGACGCTGCTGGCGCCGCTGGCCGTGGCCGGCTGCGGCCCATCGCCGACGATCGGACTGCTCGAGGATCATGTGGACAAGGTCACGCGCGGCAACTTCGTCGTCTGCGCCAACTACCAGTGCACCGCGCGCTACAACCTGGCCATGACCGATGCGGAATGGGCGCGGGTGCGCGCGTTCTTCGATCCGCAAGCCACCGATCCCGCCGCCGAGCGCCGGCAGATCGCGCTCGCCATCGGCCAGATCGAGCGGATCGTCGGGCCCAAGACCAGCACGGCGATGGACCGGCCCGGCGCCACCATCGTGACCACCCGCACCAAGGGCCAGATGGACTGCATCGACGAGTCGCACAACACCTCGGTCTACCTGCACCTGATCGCCCGCGACCGTCTGCTGAAGTGGCACGAGGTGGGCCAGCCGATCATCCGCGGCCATGTCATCGACCGCTGGTTCCACAACACGGCGACGGTGACCGACACCACCACCGGGGTGAAGTGGGTAATCGATTCCTGGTTCGGGGCGAACGGCGAGCCGGCCGACGTGGTCACCGCCGAGGCGTGGCTGACCGGCTGGGAACCGGAGACCTTCAAGACGCGGACGGATCGGTAGATGTGGCTTCAGCTCACGCTGAACCGCTCTTGCATTCGTCGCCGCGGCTTTCGGACGCCAAGGCGATTCCGCCTTGGCTGAAAGCGCTCTAACAGGCTGCTGAAGAAGTCGCGAGTTTGGCCCGAAGGATGGCCTCGTCGCCATTATGGTATGCGAACTCGATCTCAAGCGTGCCATC
>LNFM01006304.1_pt1 | contig 19625 bp, 21 predicted proteins | sample 596031 | NCBI WGS metagenome assembly LNFM01 (sample SAMN04254537, study PRJNA301005) | activated carbon metagenome | isolation source: dual media filters at the Ann Arbor, Michigan drinking water treatment plant | place: USA: Ann Arbor | reverse complement strand
GAGGGCACCGAGGGCGAGCAGCCGGGACTTGGGCGATGCGAAGATTTTCATGAGAACTCCATTCCACGGAGGATAGCCGCTGCCAGCGCCGCTAGCGTATGATTGCAATCATGCGCGCACCGACATTCTCGTACCCATGCTTAGGCATTTGTTGATGCCGGGAGCGGGTTCCAACAGAGCCGAATTGCCTTCACCTGCCCCGTCTTTGGCTTGGTCCGACGAGTGGCCGCAGGGGCTTGGGCGGACCCGCCTGCGGCACCTCGACGCTGGCGAAGTGCTTTTCCGCCAGGGAGAGGCGGTGGCGGCGCTATACCGGCTACGCACCGGTCGGATCCGCCTGATCCGGAACCTGGAGGATGGGACGTCCGTCGTGCTGCATGTCGCGAATGCGGCCGAGACCTTCGCCGAGGCAAGCGCCTTCGCGGAGAGCTATCACTGCGATGCGCGGGCGGATGTTGCCTCGGACGTGGTCTCCATGCCGAGGTCGGACTTCCTCGCGGCCCTCGCGTCGGATCGGGACGCAGCTCTCGGCTTCGCGCGCCTGCTGGCCGGTCAGGTGCGGGACCTTCGGGCGCGTGCAGAGCTGCGAAGCATCCGCGCGGCGCCCGAACGCATCATGGCGTGGCTGCGCATGCGCGCCAGCGGCAATCCGCCCGTCACCGCCATCGATCGGACTTGGACGGAGATTGCGGCAGAGCTCGGCTTGACCCGAGAAGCTGTCTACAGAGCGCTCGCAGTGCTGGAGCGTGACCGCCGGATTCTGCGAAGCGGGCCATCGATCATATTGGGGGGGTAGGAAAACCCCCGAGCCAGAGCTTCTGCCTGGCTACCGGAAAATGACTCGTCTGGTGAGACGCGTCTCACGAACACCAGAGAAGGTTGGATACCGGTTCCCACCGCCGCTCCAGCCGGTTTCCTAACCTCACATTTCTACTCCACAGACAAAGCCGTGAACCACAGGATTTCTGGGGTTTTGCCGTGGCAGCTTGAGGGTTGGAGAACGCAACGAACCCTGGAACCGCTCTACGGAGGCCCGAAAGTCTCCGAAGCTCGGGGGTGGCCCGAATTAACCCTCAACCTTTATCCCATTGATTTTACGAAAATCTCCTTGCGTTGAGCTTGGGGGAATTCCACGAGCCGACCGCCCAGCAAACGCGCCCGGAGCGGGAAGATGCCAACGGCCAGAAGATTATTGTGGCGATCCATCGCGCGCGCCGCAGGCATTTTGCTCGGAGCAATAGGTCTGCCACCGAGAATGGAGTGCAGCATGGCCTCTGTACTTGCCCACTCATTTCGCTCGGCCATCGCGGCGGCAAGAAGCGGACCCGCTCGACGCGATGGTTCGGCCACGCCGACGAGGTGGCGATACGCGTCAGCTGGCCCCTGGTCCTGGCCTGGGAGTCGAGATGCCGTCGCCTCTGCTTCGGCGAAATCGCGCACTTCGCCGGCGATCGCGCGCGGACGCGCAATCCGGCCCATGCTTGGGTTGGGATCATCCATGGGTTCGTCCTTTCGGGGTCTTGATAGGGCTCGTTGGCGTCTAGCAAACGGGGCTTTAATGCCGCCAGGTGCCCCCGTAGGAAGCAGGGCGATGGTTGCCGCAGGCGCTGGCCCGGCAGCTGCTGATGGAAGGGGTGAGCGACATCTTCGCCATCCCCGGCGTGCAGCTCGACTGGGCGGTGGATGGGTTGCGCCATGTGGCCGATCGCCTCCGCATGGTGGTGCCGCGGCATGAGCAGGCCACCTCCTACATGGCCGATGGCTATGCCCGGGCCTCGGGCCGCTTCGGCACCTGCATGGTGGTTCCGGGCCCCGGCGTCCTGAACGCCGCAGCCGGCCTTGCCACCGCCTATGCCTGCAACACGCCGGTGCTGTGCATTGCCGGCGACATCTATGGCCCGGCCATTGGGCAGGGCCTGGGCCTGCTGCATGAAATCCGCGACCAGACCGGCGCGCTCGCCTCGGTGACCAAATGGGTCGGCCGGGCGACATCGCCGGCCGAGGTGCCGCGCGCCATCCGTCAGGCGGTGCGCCACATGCGGGAAGGACGGCCGGGACCAGTCGCGCTTGAGATCTCGCATGACGTCCTCAGCGCGACGGGCGAGGTGGTCCTGGTCGCGCCGGAAGTCGTGCCGGCCCGGGCGCCGCTGGCCAATGACATCGAGCGCGCCGCGGCGCTGCTCGACCAGGCGCGGTGCCCGGTGATCTTCGCTGGCGGCGGCGCCCTGGCCGCCGGGGTACCCGCTGCCCTGCTCGCTCTGGCCGAGCGGATCGGCGCGCCGGTCGTCACCGGGGAGAATGGCCGCGGCGCGATTCCGGACGCGCATCCCCTGGCGCTCAACATGTTGGCCGGGCGTGCGGTGTTCGAGCATGCCGATGTCGTCCTCGTCGTCGGCAGCCGCTTCGTGGATTCGGTCCAGGGCGCGCCCTTCTGGCCGAGCGCGGCGGCGCGCTACATCTTCCTCAATCTGGACCCGACCGCCTGGGCGCCGCCCCGTGCGGCGGAGGTGGCCATCGAGGCCGATGCCGGGCTTGGGCTGCGCGCCCTGGCGGCAGCGGTGACCCCGCGCCGGGCCATGCTCGACCTCGACCGCGTTCGCGCCTGGGGGGCGGCGCAGAGCGACATCATCGAACCGCAACATGGCTTCATCCAGGCCCTGCGCGCCGCCATCCCGCCCGATGGCATCCTGGTCAACGAATTGACGCAGATGGGGTATTATGCGCGCTTCGGCTATCCGGTGCAGGTGCCGGGCAGTCTGATCAACCCTGGCTACCAGGGCACGTTGGGGTATGGGTTTCCGACCTCTCTGGGGGTGGCTGCGGGTGCCGGGGGCCGCGCGGTCGTGGGCATCACCGGCGATGGCGGGTTCGGATGGGGCATGCAGGAGCTGGCGACGGCGCGGAAATACGATCTGCGTGTCGTGACGGTGGTCTTCAACGATGGTCATTTCGGCAATGTGCGCCGCATGCAGGTGGATCAGTTCGGGGAAAGTTTCGGCGCCGGGCTCCGCAACCCCGACTTCGCCAAGCTCGCTGATGCCTTCGACGTGCCGTATGCGCGCGCGGATGATGCAGCGGCGCTGGAGGCGGCGATCCGCCACGGGCTGGACGAGGCCGGACCCACCCTCATCGAGGTGAAGCTCGGCGAGGTGCCGAGCGCCTGGCACCTGATGCGACTGAAGGCGCCGGCCTTCGCCAGGGCGGCTGTCGCGCCTCCGAACCCGCTCGGGGTGCCGGCGCCGGGCGCCACACCAGGCGTCGGTGGAACGATTTGAACCTGTTTCTATGGGGCATGAGGCCGCCGTGGCAAACGCGCAGCAACAGCCATGCCGAGCTTGCGTTCGCCACGGCATGCTTTGAGGCCGAAAGCCTGGGACATGGGATGACGGTGGCTATCGACCCTCTCGACTGCCGCCAATTCAGTGATCGAGGCATAGCGGCCCTCATCCAGCATAAGCTGGTACCGAAAAGGTGGCGCGCAGCCGGGTCAAGGCGTTGCTCATCGCCGGCTGGCTGAGGCCCACGCGCAGGGCGGCGCGGCTGACATGCCGCTCCTCCAGCAGGGCATCGAGGGCGACGAGAGGGTTCAGGTCCGTCGTTCGCAGGTTCATGGCATTGTATTGAAATGATGAATACCGTCAGAGCAAAAATCCATTTCCATTACACGCACGCCTGTCCGCATGGCCGCGCGCCACGCGCTGGACGTGGCCGACCCCGAGGCCGTGGCGGCGGTCTTCGACAGGCTGGCGTCAGGCCAGGGTCCGGCCGGAGTGCTGGTCAACAATGCGGGCGTCGCTGCCGTGCATCCTTTCCTCGAGCATCCGCTCGAGGCCTGGAACCGCGTGATGGCCGTGAACCTCACCGGCGCCTTCCTGTGCGGGCATCCGTCTCAGACTGAAAACCAACTGGAGTGCCAACCTCGCTACAGCGCCAGCGGCTTTTGCATGGAGGGCGGCGCCGCACCGCTGCTCGACTGGGTTCCCCGCTGAATCGCCGCGACAAGCAGCCGCCGGAACCAGTCGTGTTCCGCGCTCCCCTCCCGGCGCCTATGCCAATACAGCGCCCATTCGAATGACGTGCTCTCGAACGGCACCGCCCGCAGCGCGAAGCCATCCCTGGGCGCGGCCAGGACGCGCGCCAGGCGCTCGGGCATGACGGCCACCATGTCGGTCGCGCGCAGCACCTCGGGCACAACCAGCCAGTGCGGCACATTGAGCGCGACCCGGCGGCGCTGGCCCATCCGCGTCAGCACGTCGTCCACGAACCGGCTGTCGACCGGGCTGATCGAGACCCGTAGGTGATCAAGTTGCAGGAAGCCCTCCAGGTCCAGCCGGCGCCGCGCCGAGGGGTGGTCGCGCCGGAAGACGCAAACCATGCGGTCCGCCAGCAGCGCGTCGCGGCGGATCGCCGTGCCATGGGCGAGCCCCATACTGATGGCCGCGTCGCAGGCATCCGCCTCCAGCGCCTCGACGGTCTGCGATGGCGAGAGATGCACGATCTCCAGCGCCGCCCGCGGCGCCGCCCGCGCCAGCGCGGCCGCGATCGCCGGCAGGAACAGGCGGCCGAGCAGGTCCGACATCCGCAGCACGAAGCGCCGCTCGCACCGCTGCGGCTCGAAGACCGGCCGGCTGGAAAAGACGCGCTCCGCCTGGCGCAGCGCCAGGCCGACGGGCCCCGCGAGTTCCCGCGCGCGGTCGGTCAGCTCCATGCCTGCCGGCGTGCGCACCAGCAGCGCGTCGTCGAAGGTGGTGCGCAGGCGCGACAGCGCGTTGCTCATCGCGGGCTGGCTCAGCCCCACACGCAGCGCCGCGCGGCTGACATGGCGCTCCTCCAGCAGCGCCTCCAGCGCCACCAGCAGGTTGAGGTCCACGGAGCGGAGGTTCATCGGGCCACCATCGATTTAGTGAATAGCGCTAGCACACATATCCATTTCCCACATGCCGTCGCGCGGCTCCAATCTTCCCCTCCAGCACAGAGGGGAGGGCATGATGGCTGAGACCGAGGAACTCAAGCGCAAGATCAAGGTCTGCATGTTCGACCAGTACGGAACGGTGGTGGACATGCAGACCGGCCTTTGGGAAGTCGCGGTGGACTTCCTCAAGGCCAAGGGCTGGAAGGGCAACGCCTACGAATTCGTCACCTGGTGGCGGCGCACGCATTTCGAGAACTCGATGATCGACGCGCTGCTGCATCGCGACCACATGCCCTACCGCGAGATCGGCCACCTCTCCGTCCGCCACGTTCTGACCCGCGCGCGCATCGAGCACACCGAGGATGAGGTGCGCTGGTTGGTGGCGCAGATCGTCAAGCTGCGCTGCTTCCCCGAGGTGCCCGAGGCGCTGGCCCGGCTGCAATCCAGCTACAAGATCGTCGTGCTCTCCAACGGCGACCCCGACATGCTGGAGGACGCCAAGCAATACCACGGCGTGCCGTTCGATGACGTAATTTCGGTGGCCGAGGCCAATGCCTTCAAGCCGCACCGCGCCACCTACGAGATGGCGGCGAAGCGCTGTGGCGTGGCGCTCGATGAGGTGCTGTTCATCGCCAATCATGAGTTCGACTGCGTCGGCGCCAAGGCGGCGGGCATGCACACCGCCTTTATCGACCGCCGCAAGCGCCCCTTCGCGCAATGGTCGCACCAGCCCGACCTCCTGCTGCCCAGCATGACGGCGCTGGCCGATGCCATGGTCTGACGCGCCGCTCGCCGGCGTGCGGGTCCTCGACCTGACGCGCGTCGTCTCCGGCCCTTTCTGCACCATGCAACTGGGCGACCTCGGCGCGGATGTCGTCAAGGTCGAGGAGCCAGGCCAGGGCGATGAAAGCCGCAGCTACGGCCCGCCCTTCCAGGGCGGCGAAAGCGCCTATTTCCTCTCCGTCAACCGCAACAAGCGCGGCATCGCGCTCGACCTCAAATCCGCCGAAGGCCTCGCCACGGCGCTGGCGCTGGCGGCCCGCGCCGATGTCGTGGTCGAGAATTTCCGCCCCGGCGCGCTGGACCGGCTCGGCCTGGGCTGGGAGGTGCTGCGCGCCGCGAACCCGCGCTTCGTGCTCTGCTCCATCACCGGCTTCGGCGCCGAGGGGCCCGACGCCGTGCGGCCCGGCTATGACCTGATCGTGCAGGGTGAGGCCGGGGTGATGGGCATCACCGGCCAGCCGGACGGGCCGCCGACCAAGGTCGGCACCTCGATCGCCGATCTCGTCACCGGCCTCTATGCCAGCCAGGCGGTGCTGGCCGCGCTGCGGCGGCGCGACGTGACGGGCCAGCCGCAGCGTGTCGAGGTGGCGATGCTCGACGCCCTGGCCTCGCTGCTGACCTTCAATGCGGGCATCTTCTTCGCGACCGGCAACAGCCCGACGCGGCGCGGCAACGCGCACGCCACCATCGTCCCCTACGAAACCTTCGAGGCGGCCGATGGCTGGGTCAATATCGGCGTGGCCAACGACAAGTTCTGGGCTCTCTTCTGCGAGGCCGCCGGCTGCGCCGATCTGCGGGACGATCCGCGCTTCGCCCGCGCGACGGCGCGGGTGGAGAACCGGGCCGCGCTGCTGGCCCTGCTCGCGCCGATCATTAGCGGCCGCCGGCGCGACGACTGGGTGGCGGCGCTCACCGCCGCCGGTGTGCCCTGCGGCGGCATCCGCACCATCGGCGAGGTCTGCACCGCGGCGCAGTTGACCGAGCGGGGCATGGTGCTGGAGGCGGCGCATCCGGCGGCGGGCGCCACCCGCTCCATCGCCTCGCCCGTGCGCTTCGACGGGCAGCCGCCGCCCGCGCCGCGCCACGCGCCGATGCTCGCCCAGCACCAGGACGAGGTCCTGCGCGACTGGTTGGAGGCGGGGCGATGAGCCGCCGTCATCCAACCCCCGACACAAAGGCCGGAAAGGCCACGACCACGGAGGAGACGCCACCATGATCCGCAGCCTGTTCCTCGCCATGATTCTGGCCAGCGCCGCCGCGCTGCCGGCGCTCGCGCAATGGCCCGAACGTCCGATCCGCATCGTCGTGCCCTATGGGCCGGGTGGCGGGGTGGACGGCTTTACACGGCCGATCGCGATCCAGTTGCAGGGGCAGCTCGGCCATTCGATCGTCGTGGACAACCGGCCCGGCGCGGGTGGCACCATCGGCGTGCTGAATGCCGCGCGTTCGCCGGCCGATGGCTACACGCTGCTCTCCGGCGGCGTGCACCAGCCGATGGCGGAAGCGCTCTATCCCCAGCGCGGCTTCCGCATCGAGACCGACTTCGTGCCCATCGCCATCACCGCCATCGTGCCCAACGTCCTGGTCGTGAACCCGGCCACCGGCCTGACCGACATCAGGACCCTGATGGCCCGCGCCCGCGCCAATCCCGATGGCCTCAGCTATTGTTCCTCGGGCAGCGGCACGTCGCAGCACATCATCGCCGAGATGTTCCTGCGCGAGACCGGGCTGCGCATGCTCCACGTCCCCTACCGCGGCACGGCGCCCGCCATGAACGATCTGCTCGCCGGGACCTGCCCGATGATGTTCGACGGGATGGGCACCTCGGCCGCGCAAATCGCGGGGCAGCGCCTGAGGCCACTGGCCCTGACGGTGGCCCGCCGCTCCGCCCTGTTCCCGGAGATCCCGACCATGGCCGAGGCGGGCGGGCCTGCGATGGATGCGGGCACCTGGTACGCGCTCTGGGCGCCGGCCGGCACGCCCGCGCCGATCATCGCGCGCCTGCGGGAGGAGGTGCGCCGGGCGCTCGCGGCACCCGCCACGCAGCGTGTCTGGCAGCAGCAGGGCGCGGAGCTTTCCAGCATCGCCGATGATGGCCTCGAAACCTTTGTCCGGGAGGAGACGCTGCGGTGGAGCACGCTCGTCACTTCGCTCGGCCTGCGCGCGGAATAAAGGGATGAGCACGGATTATGATTTCGGCACCGCCAGCGGCACCTGGCCGGCGGCGATGCATGGGGCACTGCGCGCGCGCGGCGTGAGCCTGCTCGCGCATGTGCCCGATGGCGGTAATGCGCCCCTGATCGCGCGCTGCGAGGCCGATCCGAACATCACGGTCGTGCCCCTCACCACCGAGGAGGAGGGTGTGGGCGTCATCGCCGGCGCCTGGCTGGGCGGGATGCGCGGCGTGCTGGCGATCCAGTCCTCCGGCGTGGGCAATTGCGGCAACCTCTTCGCCATGCTGCGCTCCTGCACCATGCCGGCGCTGCTGATCGTGTCCATGCGCGGCGAATGGGGCGAGTTCGTTCCCTGGCAGATCCCGATGGGCCAGGCGGCGCCGGAGATGCTCCGGCTCTTCGGCTTCGACCTGTTCCGGCTCGAACGGGCCGAGGAGGCCGCCGAGGTGACGGACCACGCGGTGCGACAGGCCTTCCTCGGCGGGCGCGCGACCGCGCTGCTGGTGAGCCAGCGGCTCATCGGTTCCAAGAGTTTCGGCAAGTAGGAGGAACGCCCATGGAAAGCATGATGGACGGGCTGCTGTCGCGCCGCTGGGTGGTGTCCGAGCTGCTGCGAGACCGCGGGGAGATGCTGGTCGTCGCCGGCCTGGGCTCCACCGTCTGGGATTGCGCCGCGGCCGGCGACCATCCGCTGACCTTCCCGGTCTGGGCGGCGATGGGGGCGGCCAGCACGGTGGGGCTTGGCCTCGCCCTGGCGCAGCCGTCGCGACAGGTGCTGGTCGTCACCGGCGACGGCGAGATGCTGATGCAGCTGGGCGCGCTCGCGACGATCGCGGTCGCGCGGCCGGCCAATCTCTCGATCGTCGTGCTCGACAATGAGCGCTGGGGCGAGACGGGCAACCAGCCGACCCATACGGCGGCCGGTGTCAGCCTGGCGGGCGTGGCGCGCGAATGCGGCATTGCGCGCGTGATGGAACTGCGCTCCGCCAACGAGGTCCCGGCGCTGGCGGCGGCGACGCGGCGCCCCGACGGGCCGCTGCTCGCGGTCTGCAAGATCGCCGCTGACAAACCGCCGTTGGTGATGCCGCCGCGCGATGGCTCTTATCTGAAGGACCGCTTCCGCGTGGCGCTGCTGGGCGCCGAGGCGGCGGCACAGTGAGCGGCCGCCTGGCTGCGGTGACATCACCCCCGCCCGATATCCATGCGACGGATATCGAGATCACCACTATCGATTTCACAAAGGGCACCTCCATCCGCGAACCTGCGCCGCAGCGCCGCAGCCTGAACATCCAGAAGGGTCACCCGATGCACCGATCACAGGCCACAAGCCCGGCGGGCCTCGCATGAGCCAGGCCTGGACGCATCACCGCAACGCCGAATGGCTTGGCGATTCCGCGGCGCGACATTCCGCCGTGGCGGCCACCCATTTGCGGGGCTGGGACGGGGCGGTGCGGGAAATCCGCCAATGGCCCGAGCAGGCCACGCAGCCGCTCCACACGCTGCGCCACGCCGCCGGCCGGCTGGACCTCGGCGCGGTCTTCTACAAGGATGAAAGTCAGCGCTTCGGGACGGAGCTCGGCAGTTTCAAGGCGCTCGGCGCGCCCTATGCCGTCGCCCGGCTGCTCGCCGGCATCGTCGAGCGGGCCACCGGCCAGCGCCCCACCACGCAGGAGCTGCGCGACGGCCGATACCGGGCGATCACCGAACGCGTGACGGTCTGCGTCGCCACCGATGGCAACCAGGGCCGCGGCCTGGCCTGGGGCGCGCGCACCTTCGGTTGCCGCTGCGTCGTCTACATCCACAGCCATGTCAGCCCCGACCGCAAGGAGGCGATGGAGCGGCTGGGCGCCATCGTCATCCGCATCGACGGCGAATACGAAGCCTCGGTCGGCCGGGCGAAGGCGGATGCCGGGATGAATGGCTGGCACTTCGTCAGCAGCACGTCCTGGGATGATTTCCAGACCGAACTGCCGCGTGACGTGATGCATGGCTACATGGTGATGGTGGAGGAGGCGCTGGCGCAGCTCCCCGATCCCGGCGCCATCACCCATGTCTTCGTGCAGGGCGGGGTGGGCAGCATCGCCGCCGCCATCTTCCTGGGCATCCACGATCATCTGCAGGGCCGCCTGCCGCGATGCGTGCTGGTCGAGCCGGTCGAGGCGGATTGCCTGTTGCAGAGCGCCGTGGCCGGCAGGCCCACACCATCTGCCGGTTCACTGCGCACGCTGATGGCGGGGCTGGCCTGCCGTGAGCCCTCGCCCGCCGCCTGGGCGATGCTGGCCTGGCTGGCCAGCGATTTCATCGCCATCCCCGATGACTGGGCGGTGGACGCGATGCGGGCGCTGGCCGATGGCGGTGGCGACCCGCCCATCGTGAGCGGCGAATCCGCCTCCGGCGGCATGGGGGTGCTGCTGCACGCGGCGCATGACCCCGGGCTGCGCGCGGCGCTGGGCCTGGATTCGAGCAGCCAGGTCCTGCTGTTCGGCTGCGAGGGCGCCTCCGATCCGACCATTTACGAAAGGCTGGTGGGGATCTCCGCCGCCTCTGTCCTGCAACGGCGGGCGGAAAGGCCAGCCGGCTGAGCAGCCCACGACGTGATGCGATACACAACAAGAAAGGAAAGCTCCGATGAAACGATCTCTCAGCCTCGCCGCCGCCGGCATGCTGCTCGCCGGCCTCTTCGCGACCAGCGCCGCCGAGGCCCAGCAGCCGGCGCCGGCCGGCCCCACGCTCAGCGCCGTGCGGGCGCGCGGGCTTGTGTTGTGCGGCACCTCCACCGGCTTCGCGGGCTTCTCGGTGATGGACACGCAGGGGCGCAACCGTGGGCTCGATGCCGATCTTTGCGTGGCATTGGCCGCGGCGATCTTCGGCGACCCTGCACGCATCCGCTGGGAGCGGCTGACCGGACAGACGCGCTTCCCCGCCCTGCAGGGCGGGCAGGTGGATGTGCTGATGCGCACGACCACCTGGACCCATTCGCGCGACGCCAATCTCGGCCTGAACTTCACCACCGTGAGTTTCTTTGACGGCCAGGGCTTCCTGGTGCGCCGCGACGCGAACATCGCCCGCGCCGCCGACCTGGCTGGTGCCACGATCTGCACGACCTCCGGGACCACCAGCGAGCTCAATCTGGCCGATTGGTCCAGATCCCGGAACATCGCCTTCCGGCCGGTGCTCTTCGAGCAGATCGAAGAGGCGACGCGCGCCTACGAGTCCAGGCGTTGCGACGCGCTGTCCACCGATGCCAGCGTCCTCGCGTCGATCGCCGCCATCCAGAGCAACCCGGCGGAGCATGTCGTCCTGTCCGACCTCATCAGCAAGGAGCCGCATTCGCCGGTGGTGCGGCAAGGCGATGATCAGTGGGGGGACATCGTCCGATGGACGCTGTTCGCGCTGCTCAATGCCGAGGAGCTGGGCGTCACCCAGGCCAATGTGGATGAGATGCTGCGCAGCCCGAATCCGGAAATCCGGCGCCTGCTCGGCGTCGCCGGCGATCACGGCCAGATGATGGGGCTGGATGCGCGCTGGGCCTATCACGCGATCAAGGCCGTCGGGAATTACGGCGAGATTTTTGATCGCAACCTCGGCGCGAATTCGCCGACCCGTCTGGCCCGCGGGTTGAACGCGCTCTGGAGCAATGGCGGCGCCATGTACGGCATGCCGATCCGGTGATGCGGTGGAGACCGGGCCACGCGGCCCGGCGCGCCGCCGGATCATCGGGGGGGGGCGTGGATATCGAGACCTCCGCCTCCCCCCTGATTTCGGCCAGATTTATCTCGATGAACGGTTGGGCAGCGTGCGCGGCGACAGCCACATCGCCTTCGAAGCCGTCCGCCAGCGTGCCCTACGTTCCCTCTGGAAAGGCCGGCATCGCCATCAGCCGAGCCTCAGCGCATGGACACAACGATCGCATCGCTGCCCAGGCTCAGCATCAAGCCCGTGCGCTGTGCGCTCAGGCGCATGATGACGCCGGCGGTGTTTTGAAGCCACAGGTCACCCGCGCTCGCCTGGCCCAGGGCGAAGCCATAGCGCACCTGGCCGTATTCCCCGGCGAACTGGGCAACGCCGCGCAGGTTGTAGACCTCACCCACGGCGTCGACGGTGGAAGCGCCGATGCCGCCGACGCCCAGCCCGGTGACGGTGAATGGATAGCTTCGGCCGCGGAATTCGAGACTGCCCGAGCCGCGGGTGCCGCTGCCGATATACGCCACGCTCACCATCTGCATGCGCACCGTGCCATCCGGCGCCTGGCCGCGTATGGCCGCCGGCCCCACACGATCGTTCTGGCACCCGCACAACAGCAGCAGCGCGGCGAGCGTGCCCATGGTGGTCGTCCTGCGGCCACTGGTCCTTCCTCGGCCCTGCCGGGTCGGGAGTGGTCGGGCGACGTGCTCCGCGCCCGCATCCGGGCTTCGTCCGAAAAATCCAGCAAAATGCCACATACGATGTTCCTCTCAAGTGATTGGCCTGCCTGCAGGCCACCCGGAAACAGGCCGACCACCCGAAACGCAGAGCCCGCGTCGTCTCAGCCCGGGCAGCCCCAGGCCCTTTCAGTCGTTTTGCGATCCGAGCCGCTGTATCGCCTCGCCGGGCGTGGCGAGCGGCGCCGAAAGTGTCGCCCGCAAGGCCGCGGCGAAGAACAGGGGCGGCGCCATCGAGCGTGCCAGCTCCACCACGCGTTGCTGCAGCCGGGCCACAATCTCGGGATGGGCGGCGGAGACATCGGTGGTTTCGCCTGGATCCCGATCGAGATCGAAGAGCTCGACCTTGGGCGGCAAAAGGGCGGTCCAATGCAGCTTCCACGGCCCTTCGCGCACGGCACCCTGGGCCGGCTCCACATTGTAGACCACGTCGCCCCGCACGATGCCGCCGGCACCCGAGAGCGCCGGCCAGGCATTGCGACCATCCACAGGCTTGGCCTTCTCCAGGCTGGCGCCGGCGAGATGGGCGAGGGTCGGCAGAATATCGACGACATGAAGGACGCTGTTCTGCTCGCCCGGCTGAATTCGGCCGGGCCAGTTCGCCATGGCGACGACCCTCGTGCCGCCCTCGTACAGCGTGCCCTTGCCATCGCGGAAGGGCAGGTTGTTCGCCGGCAACTCGCCCTCGAATGCCCCTTCGCCGACGAACATCTTCGAGCGGGTGCCGCCATTGTCGCTGTGAAAGACGATGAGCGTGTTCTCCCGCATGCCGCGGCTTTGCAGCGCCTCGACGACCCGGCCGATCTGTTCGTCCATGGCGGTGATCATCGCCGCATAGACACGGCGCGAGGGATCGGCGATGTGGGCGTAGCGGTCGATGTAACGCTGCGGCGCCTGCAAAGGCGTGTGCGGCGCCGTGAAGGCGAGGTAGAGGAAAAGCGGCGCCCGCTGATCATGCGAGGTGACGAGGCGAACCGCCTCGGCGCCGAACAGCTCGGTGTCGTAGCCCTCCTCGCGAAGCAGCTCGTTGTCGCGGTACCAGTCGAGCACGCCATGCGCCTCGTGCTTGAAGTGGTCGATCTCGCCCACCAGGCAGCCATAGAAATGGTCGAAGCCGCGCTGCCGCGGCCAGTATTCCCGCTGGCCATGGCCCAGATGCCACTTGCCCACCAGCGCGGTCTTGTAGCCCACCTCGCCCAGCGCCTGGGGCAGCAGGAACTCGTCGGTGGCGAGGCCGTAGCCGGCGCCGGAGGGGATGACGCCGGTCTGCAACCCGTATCGCAGCGGGTAGCGGCCGGTCATCAGCGCCGCCCGGGTCGGCGTACAAAGCGGCTGGGTGTAGAATTGCCGCAGCCGGGCGCCCTCGCGCGCCAGCGCATCGAGATGCGGCGTCTGGATATCCGACCCCTGGAAGCCGACATCGGCGTGGCCCACATCATCGGCCAGGATGTAGATGATGTTCGGCCGCGGCGCCGCCTGCGCCCGCGCCTGCGGCGACATGGCGGACAGCCCCGCCACCGCCGCGAGAAAGCCGGTCGCGCCGGCCAGGATGTCGCGCCGACCCGGTTCGCAATGCTCGATATCGTCCATGGGAGTCCTCATTGGTGATGTGGGCGTCGGACACAGCGGAAACCGATGTGTCCGGCGGAGCTGTCGATGGTCTGTCCCTGCCGCGCTGCGGGGCGGTAGCGCTGGCAGTGGTTGGGGGCGCAGAGATGCGAGCCGCCCTTCAGCACCTTGCGCGGGAATTCGGCGGCGGGCTCGCGCGGCACGCAGCATCCCCCGCCCGTCGATGCCGCATGACCCTCCCGGTAACAATCGGCGGTCCATTCCCAGACATTGCCGATGATGTCGTGCAGGCCGTAGCCGTTGGGCGGGAAGGCCGTGACGGGCGAGGTCCCGACGAAACCATCCTGCGCCGTGTTCTCGGCCGGAAAGCGGCCCTGCCAGAGATTGGCGCGATGCTCCCCGCCGGGCATCAGCGCCTCGCCCCAGGCATAGGTCGCCCCTTCCAGGCCGCCGCGTGCCGCGAATTCCCATTCCGCTTCGGTCGGCAGCGCCTTCTCGATCCATGCGGCATAGGCCAGCGCATCGGCATGCGCGACGTGAACGACCGGATGCGCGGGCAGGTCCTGCCAGCAACTGCCTGGACCCTCCGGATGGCGCCAGTCCGCCCCTGGGACGAGGCGCCACCAGTCCAGCCAATCCACCGGCCCGTTCAGCGCCGTCGGTCGGGCGAAGACCAGGGAGCCGGCCTGCAGCATGCCTGGCAGCGCATCAGGGTAGTCCTCGGCCCGCGGCACCCGTTCGGCCAGCGTCACATGGCCCGTGGCGGCGACGAAACGGGCAAACCCCGCATTGGTCACGGGGTAGCGGTCCATCCAAAAGCCAGCCACGACCGACTCGCGCACCGGCGCTTCCTCGGGATAGTGCCGGTCCGAACCCATGATGAACCGCCCGCCTGGGATCCAGACCATGGGTGGCCCCATGCTTTCCTTCACGGGCAGGCTTCCGCTAAAATGACGGATGGCGTGTAACCAAACGGGGTAATCGCTTGTCCGTCTTTCCTGCCGATCTCGTGCTGGAGGGTGCCTTCAACGATTTCGACGCTCTGGCGCAGGCCACGGCGGGTTGGAATCTCACCTTCTCCCAGGCGGCAGGCGGCGCCTTCGGCGGCTCCATCCAGCTGGCGGCCACGCCGCTGCTGCAGATCGTGCGGCAGACCTGGTCCGCGCCGCTCATCGTGGAGGGCCAGCTGCCGCAGGACGCCGCCAGCATCGCCCTTGCCATGCCGGCAAAGGGCGGGGTGCGCTGGCTGGGGCTGGAGCTCGATCCGCGCAACAGCGTCTTCGGTGGCGCTCAGGGCCATGAGGTGCGGTTCCGAACCCTCGGCGAGGTGGAAATTCTGGCGGTCTCGATGAGCCGCGCTTTGCTCGACCGCCACCTGCAGACAAGGTTCGGCGTCGCAGGCCATGCGCTGGGTCGCGATATCCTGTGGCGCATCCCACCGGGGGCGAATGAAGCGCGTGAACGCGGCATGGCGCTGGACTCGCTGCGGGCGGTGCTGGCCAGCGGCGCCGTCGTCGGGCCGGCCGCGCGCCACCACCTTCAGGAGGCCGCCATGCAGATCCTGCTGGATGGGCTTCACATCGGGCCGCAGCCTGCTGTGGTTTCCGCCAGCCAGCGCCGGCAGGCGGTTCGCCTGGCGGAGGAGGTGCTCCGCGCACGGCTCGACACCCCCCCCTCCATCAGCGAGCTGTGTCAGTTGACCGGCGTGAGCGAGCGCACCCTTCAGCTCGCCTTCCAGGACATTCACGCCGTCTCGCCCAAGCGTTACCTGCGCGTGCTTCGGCTGAACGCGGCACGGCGCATGCTGCGATGTTGCGAGGGCAGCGTCACCGACGTCGCTCTCGAATTCGGCTTCTTTCATTTCGCGCGCTTCGCCGCGGAGTATCGCGCGCTCTTCCATCAGCGTCCTTCCGAGACGCTGCGCCAGGCGCGGCTGGAGTACGGTCTGGCGCCACGCTGACCCGCCCGCAGGCCCGTCCTTCGCGGGGTTGATGCCGCGGCCCGGTTTGCGAGTATTGGCGAGGATGCGCATGGCGGTTTCGCTGCGCCCGCCTCAGAACCGGAAACTCGCGCCCAGGACCGGGCCGCTGAGGCCAATATCGATGTCGGTGCCGCGCCTGCGATGATCGACCTGCAGGTGCCGGTAGCCGGCGCGCAGGGCGATGCTGTCGGTGACCTGGTAGTTGATCGTGCCCAGCAATTGCCAGGTCACCTCGGAGCCGGCGCCGAAGCCGCCGACATCGCCATAGAACGAGGCGCCCCATCCGCCGCCAAGGTTGCGGGTGTAGCGCAGCGCCAGCACGGGATCGACCCAGTTCGCCGAGGGCTTCAGCGTGCGGGCCGCGAGGAGTCCTTCGTTGAGCGTGAGCCGCGTGCTCACCGACCAGGGGCGGAAGCCGACGCCCAGGTCGAGCGCGTTGGTGCCGTCTTCCCAAGGCCGGTATGTCGCCAGCACGGAGCCCATGGTCACGCTGACGCGGCCGGTGCCGCCGGCAAAGAGGCGATCCCTCGGCGTCGAGAGGTCGCTCTCCACCGACAAGGTGAGAATGTCGGTCATCAGGCCAAATCGGCCATAGCGCATCTCGGCCGCGCCCATGAAGGCGAAGCCGCTCAGATTGGAGAAGGTGTCGCCGAAACTCGCCTCCACGGAGCGCTCGGGCACGCGGCTGAAGGGCGTCCGCACGGAACCGCTGATGCCGGCAATCCAAAGGTAGGGGGTCAGCGCAAAATTCAGGCGCGCCTGCGGTTCCGCGGCCGGCGGCGTCGTCGTCGCCTCCTCGGCGCGCGCGGTGCCGAGCAGCAGTGCGGCGGCGAGCGCGGGCACGATCAGGGCGGCGGGACGGAGACGTGGTGAAGACAAGGCAAATTCTCCCGATGGAAGCGTCCCGGATGGTGGTCGACCGATTGTGATGATTGTTTCGGGCAATGGCCGCAGGCGCTATCCGCTTTCCGAAAACCAGGCCGGTGAAGAGCAAGGAAAACCGCCAGGCCCTTGCCGCGCGTCGTACCCGGACGGGCGGGAGCGAGCCTCGCATGGTCGGTTCGACCGGCGTCGAAAGGCTGCAAGGCGGCGGGCGCGCGACCACAATCTTAGGCCGCCAGGCCGCCGACGTCCTGTCTGGCGGCATGGGTGAGGATTTCTTCGCCTGCGCGGCGATGGATTTCGATGCAAAAGCATGAACAATGATCAAAGGCATGAATGTCGGTGGCACGGCCGACTGGTTCGCCACCTCGGGCATCGCACATGCGGTGCTGCGGCATCGGATACAGCTCTCGCAATTCGCGAAGGATGGCGCCCACCGACCTGATGATCGCGGCCTCGTTGGGAAAGATGCCGACAACATCGGTGCGGCGCTTGATCTCACCGTTCAGCCGTTCGATCGGGTTGGTGCTGTGCAGCTTGGCCCAATGTTCCCGCGGGAACGCGCTCGCCCCTATACAGGCAGTACATCAGGCGGATTGAGCGCAATGACCCGCTGCCGTAGCCACCGATGGGCCGGTGACGCACTGTCGCGCCGGTGCCACAGCATCGAAACATCGAAGTGCGGGCTGGCAAATGGAAGTGGGCTGACGGTCAGCGCCGCGGCGTTGGCGCAGGCGATGGACAGCCGTTTCGGCAAGGTGGCGATGGCCGGAACCGACTTCAGCAGCAGCGGAATGGTCAGGAAGTGCGGCGTCGCCATGATGCGCCGGCGCGCCGCCCCACTTGTCTCCAGGGCCGCATCCACGAAGCTCTCGAACTCACCATGGAGGGAGGGGACGAGGTGTGGGTGTGCGACGAAATCGCCCAGCCCGATCGGCGCCTTGAGCCCCAGCCTTTCGCCATCGAACAGGCAGGCATGCCGTTCCTCGAACAGCACGTGACGCTCGTGCCAGGTCTGCACTTTCGCGAACAAGCCAAGTGCCAGGTCGATCTCGCCGGCATCCAGCAGCCCAGGCGCCGTGTGCCGGTCGATTGGGCGAATGGAAAGCCCGATATTCCATCCCCGTGATGCGATCTCGTCCAGCAGGCCACCCAGCAGAACCGTGGCCGCGTAGTCACCGGCGCCGATGCTGAAGACCCTGCGGCCCTGGCCCGGCTCGAACGCGCCGGCCGCCTCGGGCGCCATCGCGCGGGCCGCCATGAGCAAGGCGTCGCGCATCGGCCCCGCAAGTCGTTGCGCACGCGCGGTTGGCTCCATTCGCCCGGCGGTGCGAATGAACAGCGGATCACCCGTCAATTCGCGCAGCCGTGCCAGGCTGTGGCTGGCGGCGGATTGGCCAACCCCCAGCAATTCGGCCGCGCGCGAGACGCTGCGCGTCTGCATCAGCGCGTCGAAGACTTTCAGGAGGTTGAGGTCGAGGGCTGCATTATGAACTGATTTCATGGCGATATCAGGATGGGGATCATTGTTCATTTCTGTAACCCCCCAACCTCTGGGAGCGAAGTAAGCATTGCGTGCCCGGAGGGACGCCGTGCCCGCCGACCACCTATGGGCGCGAGCAGGGTCCGAGGCGATGGAAAGTTACAGCCAGTACAAAACCGTCTGGGCCAATCTGGAGAGCGCGTGATGAAGATTCTGATCCTGGGCGGTGCCGGAAATATTGGCGCGCCGATCGCACGGCGCCTGGCCGCGAAGGGGCACAGCGTGGCCGTCGGGTTCGGCCGCGACACGGCGCAGCTCGCGGCCGTCGCGGCCGAAATCGGCGGCACCGCCGCGACCGATCTCGCCGCGGCGGCGAAGGCGGCCGATGTGATTGTGCTGGCGGTGCCCTGGGGTGCGGCGCAGATCGCGCTGGCTGCGGCAGGTGACCTTGCCGGCAAGATTCTGTGGGACTGCACCAACCCGCTGCTGCCGGACCTCAGCGGCCTTAGCATCGGCACCACCGATTCCGGTGGCGAGCAGGTCGCCCGCTGGGTGCCCGGAGCCCATGCGGTGAAAGGCGTGCCGCCCTTCGCCGACGTGATGCAGGCGGCGGGCGCCACCGGCCCGCTGACGCCCAACGGCATGCCGCCGCCCGCGGTGTTCGTCTGCGGCGATGAGGCAACGGCGCGCGCCACCGTGCTGGGCCTGGTGGGTGACCTCGGCGCGCAGCCGGTGGAAGCCGGGCCGCTCGCCATGGCACGCTGGACGGAACCGCTGGGCATGCTGCTGATCAAGCTTGGCTATGTGCAGGGCATGGGGCCGATGATCGGCGCGCCGCTCCTGCGCTATGTGGGAGAACAAGCATGAGCCGGCCGATTTGCGCGGTGGTGGGTTTTGGCGCCGGTGTGGGCGCCGCGGTGGCGCGGCGGTTTGTCGCTGGTGGCTTTGACGTGCTCGGTCTGGCGCGCGATCCCGCGCGGCACGCGGCATTGGCTGGCGCTGGCATCACCCTGGGGATGGCAAATGCCGGCGATCCTGCTTCGCTGGCGTCGGCATTGCCGGCGGGCACGCAGGTGCTGATCTACAACGCCTATGCCGCGACCATGGCCTCGCCCGGGCCATCCGCACTGACGCCGGCGGCCGTGGCGGCCGATTTCGCGGTGAATGTGGCGGGCGCTCTGGCGGCCACGCTTGCAGTGCTGCCGGGGATGCGCGCGGCCGGGCGTGGGACCATCCTCTTCACGGGCGGCGGGCTGGCGCTGGATCCCACGGGATGGCTGCCCGCGGCCTCGCTCGCCATTGGCAAGGCGGGGCTGCGCAGCCTGGCGCAGACGCTGCATGCCGAGCTTGCGCCGGCCGGTATCCATGCCGGCATGGTCACTATCGCGGGTGTGGTGGCACCTGGCACCGCCTTCGACCC
>LNFM01001714.1_pt1 | contig 19629 bp, 17 predicted proteins | sample 596031 | NCBI WGS metagenome assembly LNFM01 (sample SAMN04254537, study PRJNA301005) | activated carbon metagenome | isolation source: dual media filters at the Ann Arbor, Michigan drinking water treatment plant | place: USA: Ann Arbor | reverse complement strand
TGCTGGGCCTCGACATGACGCGCGAGGATTTCATCAAGAGCTTCGCCGACGCCGATGCGATCACCGACGCCGCCGATGTGCGCGGCTATGCCCGGCGCCGGTTCCAGCGGCTGGTGGTGCCATTCGCCATGCCGTTGCTGATCGGTCCGGGGGCCCTCTCGACCATTATCATCCAGGCTGGCGAGGCCCAGAAGATCGGCCCGGCAGCCCAGGCCGCGGGCCTCGCCGCCATCGGCGCGGCGGGGCTGGCGACCTTCGCCTGTTTCGCCCTGACTGGCCCGATCAGCCGCCTGCTGGGCGAGGTCGGCATGTCGATCATCGTCCGCGTGCTGGGCCTCATCCTGTGCGCACTGGCCATCCAGTTCATTCTTATCGGCCTGTCCGAGGCCCTTCCCGGCATGATCTCGGGCGCGGTGACGATGCCTTATCCTCAGGGTGGGCACTAGCTTTCGAACCCATGAAGCTTGCGGCGGATCGGCTTGGCTGATTCAAGGATTCCGGAAGGAGCCCCTGGATGGCGAGATACGATCTGAGCTAGGCGGAGTAGCGGCTGATTGAGCCGCTCTTGCCCAACAAGCCTCGCGGAGTGGCCGCAGGTCAGGGGCGCCTGAGCCGCCTCTGTTCATCGCCACGGTCGTGGGTTTGAAAAGACAAAAAGGCCCCCAAAGCGCGCGCGGCGCGTTTTTGAAGGCGGCGCCTGTTCAGCCGCGAACGAATACGCGTCGACATCGCGCGGTTGGTCGGCGCATCGGTCCTCCGGCTCCGACGCCCCGGAGGTTTTCGGGGCGCTCGGGCAGGCGCGCGCGCCACGCTTCGCACAGGTCGGTGACCCGACGTCCGGCGGGGCTATCGAAATGAGGCCTGTGTTCTCAGTCAGCGAGCCATTCCGTGAGCAGGCGCTCGACCGTATCCGGCTGTTCCAAGGGCGTCAGATGGCCGGCGCCTTCGACAATCTCCAGCCGCGCCCCAGGGATGGCGGACGCCATTTCTTTCGCCCGATCCGGCGGCGTAATTGCATCCTTGTCGCCGACGAGGACCCACGTCGGAACCGTGATCCCGCGATGATCGCAGACTGCTGGCGAACATAGGCCTTGGCGCCGACCGCCAGACCCATGCGGACCTGGGCGCCGATCAGCGTCGCGTCGGTCTGGTGATCGGGATGCAGCATCCGAGGCGCCGTTTCGCCCAGCACCGCCTCGAACTCGCCGGCCGTGGTCCGGGCGATGGCCGCGCGCCGACTTTCGGTCTGTTCGGGCGTGTCCGGGCGGGCGGATGTGTCCAGAAGGGCGAGTCGAAGGACGCGATCCGGCGCGCGACGCATGATTTCGAGGGCGATGTAGCCGCCCATGGACAGGCCCGCGAGCGCGAAGCGCGGCGGCGCATCGGCGAGGATGGCGGCGGCGAGATCGCCCATCGTCTCGCCGTCGAGCGTCGTAGCCACGGTGACAGGCCCGCGCGTCCACAGGGCGCCGACCTGCAAAGCGAACAGTTCGGCTGTGCAAACCAGACCGGGGATCAGGACTGTCGGAATCATGCCCCCAGCCTAGGCGCGTCGGCGCCGGGCGGTCCAGAATGCCCGACGGCGTTCCCAAGGAAAAAGCCGCGCGCCCCAAAGGGCGCGCGGCCGAGTTTCCTTCAACCTTCGCGCGGCGGCTATTCAGCCGCGAACGCGTAGGCGTCGTCATCTGGCGGCGACACCGGCGCGGGGTCAACGTCCTCCCCCTCGGCGCCGCCTCCGTCCGGCGCTTCGGCGCTGGCCACTCTCAGGACAGAGGGCAGCCATCCCTTGCCCTCGACCAGCCGTTCGGCGGCCTCGGCCATGTCGCCCTTCCTGAAACCGGCGATCCGGCCCGCCTCCTCCGGATTGACGGCCTCGGTCACCGCCTCCAGCACCCGCGCCTTGGAGACGCGGGTGAAGTAGCCGGCGGCGGTCGCCGACCACGTCCCGGCCATATCGAGCCCGACCGCCGTCGCCAGCGTCTCGGCCTGCGCCCAGGCGCCGGGCCGCCGGTCGTGCGGATCGCGCACGGCGTAGAGGCCGACCCCTGCGCAGCAGGCCATCAGGTCCAGTTGCTCGGACGGCGGCAGCGTGACCACCACGCCCCAGAGGTCTTCCGCCCGCTCGGGCAGACGCGCCCCCCACGCCTCGCACCGGTCGGTGACCCGACGCCCGGCGGGGCTGTCGCTCACCCCCGGCGCCAGCCGCTCCAGCCCGGTCGCCGTCAGCCGAAGCTGCAGCGGCGCAAGGCGAGAGCGTGGACCACCGTCGCCAGCGCCGCGCCCACATCGGCCTGCACCGCGTCGCGCAGCCCCATGGTCTTGTGAGCCGTGAGGTCGGTGAGCAGCCGATCCGAGAGCGCCTGTCCTCCATCATCCTCGGACGCACCGGGGTCGGACGCCGACGCGGCGCCCGCGCCGGGGTCCGCCGTCTCATCATCCCCGGTCCCGTCCGCCTCCCAAGGCGACGGCGGGTCCGCCACCACGTCCTCTGCCCGGACCAGCCCGCGCTCGAAGCGGGCGAGGCCGTCGTGGCCGAGCGTGACCAGCACACCCGCCCGCGCCCTGGCTTCGGCGGGGTAGTCGTATTCCGGGCCGAAGGCCTGAAGGGCATTGTCGATCTGCTCCAGCCGGGCGTCCGCCTCGATCGACAGGCCGTCCGCACCCGCTTCCGAGATGATCCGGTCGTACTCTTCCGACAGGGCCGTGATCCCGGCGGCGTCGGCCTCGGGGCGTTCGACGGCAGCCGGATAGACCCGTCCGAAGCCCGAAACCCCCGGATGGTCCATATGGGCCTCGGCCCATTTCCAGCCCTCGCGGTCGCGCGCCTCCTCGGCCAGCCCGGTCAGCTTTTCGGCGACCAGCCGGTCGAGCAGGGCGGCGTCCTCCAGCCAGCCCCCGCCGTCCTCGGTGAACAGATCGCGCAGCACCGGCCCGCCCGCCGCCTCATAGGCCTCGACGCCGACGAAGCGGACGCGCCGGTCGCCGACGCCCACCTTGGCCTCGGTCATGGCGCGCCGGATGGCGTAGGCCGGGGTATGGGGACCGACCTGCTCCAGCACCTGCCGCTGTCGGTCCTCGTCCCCGCTGACGCAGAAGGCCCTCAACTGGTCGAGCGCCAGCGTTCCATCCCGATAGGCGGCCATCAACTCGGGCGCCGCCGCGCCCAGCCGCAACCGCTGCCGGACGACCTGAACCGACACCCCGAACCGGGCGCCGATCTCGTCCGGCCCGTAGCCCTTCTCCTCGGCCAGCCTGCGGAAGGCCTCAAACTGGTCGGCGGGATGCATGGCCTCGCGGGTCGTGTTTTCGTCGAGGCTGATCTCGTGGGCGTCGTTCTCGGCGTCCACGATGACCCGCACCGGATGGGTCCGTTTGATCGCCTTGCGCCGGGCCAGCAGCCGCAGGCCCTGACGACGTCCCTCGCCGATGGTGACTAGGTAGTTCCCGGTCGCGGTCCCGTCCGCCTTCCGCTCGATCTCGACCACGGGCGGCTGCAACACCCCCTTGGCCCTGATCGAGGCCGCGAAGGCCTCGATGGTCGCCGGGCTGTGCGGGGTCTTCCTCGCATTCCTCGGCGAGGCCTTGAGCCGGTTCAACGGCACGATCAGTTCCGCGCCGTGGCGCGGCTCCGCCTGCGCGGCGACTCCGGCCGGGATCGCGGCCTCGGCCGCCGTCGCGAGGGTATGATTGGATTGCAGGCACGCGAACCGCGCGCCTGAAACCCTGCCCGTCGGCGAGACCGGGGTAGCAAGGGCCAGGGCGGACCGGCCGGAGGGGGATCGCCCGACCTGCACAAGCCTGCCCGCAGGACACTCGTGCCATCCGTCGGGGGCGCGGAAGGTCGGGGAGACCGGCCGGTCCGGCGGCGAAGCCGCTTCACCTTGGCCCGCGCGAGGGCGGAGCCCTTAGCCCTGTCGGCGGCGTCGGCCGGTCGGCGGAGACGCCTCATGCGCGAAGATCCGGCTGGAGGTCGGCGCCCGACGCCGGTAGATGCGGCGGTCGAGGGGGACCCGTTCATGAGCCGCATCTGTCACGACTGCATCGGCGAACGCGTCCTGAAGGCGGAGATCCGCGCCGCAGGAGATCGAGGCCGTTGCGACTGGTGTGAACGCGAAGCGCGAAGCCTGACCGGCGAACAGCTCGCCGACCGGGTCGGCCCCGTCTTCGAGGCGGTCGTCGGTCCGGCCGAGGACGGCTTCCGCGAGATCGGCGGACGGGCGACCTGGGGCCCGATCGGACGGGCGCCCGCCGAGCTGATGACGGAGCTGATCGAGGCGGACGACGAGGGGATCGGTCGTGAGCTGGTCGGCATCCTGTCCGGCCGCAACGTCTGGGATGGGCACGACGACGGCTACGACGTCTACGACGAGGACCGGGAGACCAACGAGCTCGTCGATCCCGCGAGCACGCGGCTGCGCGACGACTGGGTCGCCTTCTGCGAACGGCTGCGGCACGGGTCGCGCTTCTTCGGCAGCCATGCCGCCCTGGACGCCATTCTGGCGCCCGTGCTGGCCGGACGGTTCGCCCGCAGGGCCATCCGCGCCATCGTTCCCGGCGGCCCGCTGAGCACCCTGTACCGCGGCCGCCTGACCAACGACGAACCGGCGCAGCGCAAGGTTTACGGGCGGCCTCTGGCGCAGCTGGCGGCCCCACCCCCGGGGATCGCGGGCGACGGCCGAATGAACGCCGCCGGGATCAGCGTCTTTTACGGCGCGTCCGACGTGAACACCTGCCTGGCCGAACTGCGGGTGCCGGTCGGGGGCGCGGCGATCGTCGGGCGGTTCGAGGTGATCCGTCCGCTGCGCCTGCTGGACCTGACCCGGCTCGACAAGCTCGGCGAAACCCTGAGCCGGTTCGACGAGGGCTACATCGAAAGGTTCAGCTACCAGCAGTTCATCCGCAGCTTCCATGACGAGATCAAACGGGCGGTCATCCCGGGCCGGGAAACGCTCGACTATCTGCCGACGCAGGCGGTCGCGGAATATCTCTGGACGCGGCCCGACCCTCTGGACGGCATCGTGTTCGGCTCGGCCCAGATCAGCGGGGCCCACAGAAACGTGGTCCTGTTCCCTCATGCCTGCGCGGTCGAGGGCGTCGCGGCGGAAACCAGGCGCAAGGTCCGCCACATCTACGATGACGGTCCCACCGAAGACGACCCGGATCGCCCCGCGACGTCCCGGGTGATCCTCGAGCCGCCTCCGCCGGCGGCGCCCGCCGCGGCAAATCCGGCGGCCGGCCTCTTCGAAGAGGACGACTGGTTTATGGAGGGGATCGCCGCCGCGTCGCCGGCGGACGGCGTTCAGCCCACGCTTCGACTGGCCCCCGACGGCCTGCAGATCGTGACGGTCGAGGCCATTCGACTGAAATCCACCGCCCTTCCGGTCGTGATCGAGGAGTGGCCGGACGGCCCCGGGTTCTAGCGCGCCACGGCTTCGGCCAGGGCCGAGGCGACCGCCTCGTCGTCCTTGAGCCCGCATTCCCACAGGACGAGCACCTTCCACCCCATCGCCTCAAGCGCCTCCTGCTGCCGCGCGTCGCGCGCGACGTTGCCGTCGAACTTGGCCTGCCAGAACTCCGCCCGCGTCGACGGCGTCGAGGCGCGGCGGCATCCCGGATGCCGGTGCCAGAAACAGCCGTGCACGAAGACGGCGAGCCGGTGCTTTGGGAAGACGAGATCGGGCCTGCCCGGCAGGTCCTTGCGATGCAGGCGGAACCGCAGCCCCATGCGGTGGGCGATACGGCGCACGCGCATTTCCGGGGCGGTGTCCTTGCCGCGTACCCGCGCCATATTGGCGCTGCGGCGTTCGGGATCGAGCCTGTCGACCACCCGAACGGCCGGGATCAGGCGCTCATCCTGAGCGGTTCGAGCATGCGCACGACCATGCGTGCGAGCGCACCGGCCAGCGGCGGCGGCACGGCGTTGCCGATCTGGCGCGCGACCTCGGTCTTGGTGCCGTGGAAGCGGAAGTCGTCGGGGAAGCCCATCAGGCGCGCCGCCTCGCGGTGGGTGATCGGCCGATCCTCGACGGGGTGCAGGTAGCGCCCCTTCTCCGGCTTGAAGAATTCGGTGCGGATGGTGACAGAGGGCCGGTCCCACCACAGCCGGCCGAACAGGTCGGTGCCGCCCGAGGTCTTGCGCACCCAGCAGTCCGGGGTGAGTTCGGGGGCGTTCTTGAACAGGCTGAAGCGGTTGCCGCCCGGAGGCACGGCCTTGTAGCGCGCCAGGCTCTTGGCCGTCGGGTTGCGTCCGAAATGCAGATCGATCGGCGCGCCGACGCCGATTTCGGTGCCGACCGGCCTGGGCAGATCGCCGATGGCCTGCCTGACCGTCCGCCAGGGCGGAAGGTTCAGCTTCTTGGCGGGATCGGCGTGGGTCGGCCGCGGCGGGAAGTCCGGCTCGGCGACGTTGCGCCAGCCGATGACGATGGTGCGCTTGCGCGTCTGGGGCGCGCCGTAGTCCGCGGCGTTGACGACCATCGACTTCGTCCTGAAGCCGTATTCGTCCGCCTTGGCGCAGATTTCCAGGAGTTCAGGCGAACGGTTGAGCTCGGCCACATTCTCCATGACGAAGATGCGAGCGTTCGAGCGGTGGGCGATCTCGAGGTAGGGTTCCCACAACGCCCTGCGGCTGTCCCCGTCCCGCTTCTTGTTGAGCAGGCTGAACCCCTGACAGGGCGGACCGCCGATGACGACGTCGGCCTGCGGCACCTCGGCGGTCTTCAGCCACTGTTCGATGTCGGCGCAGTGGGCTTCGCCGTCGAAATTCAGCTTGTGAGTCTCGATGGCGGCGGCGTCGTTGTCGAGCGCCAGGACGGGCTCCACGCCCTCCTCCCTGAAGCCGAGCGACATGCCGCCGGCGCCTGAGAAGAGATCGATGAGACGGTATGCCATGGTCGATCAGTCTGCCCTGGTAAGCGATTCGAAGCACGGTCGGGGACCGGCGGAACAAAATGAGATCATTCCGCCCCGCGTCAATCCCGCAGAATGAATATTCCCGGCGGCGAATTCGAGGCGGCGAGGTCCGCGCCTTCGATCGTTCGTCCCGAGGCGAGCAGGTCGGCGACGCCTGCGACCCAGTCGGTCTTGTTGCCGACCAGGTAGCGCAGCTCCTCGGCGGTGATCCGCTGCGAAGGAAAGCGCTCGAAATACTCCCGGACCAGGGTGCGCGCGGGCGCGCCCGTGTCGCGCATCACCCCGTTGGCGGTCCACCGCTCCGGGGCACTGCGGTCCTGCAGGTCCTCCAGAAGCAGATATTCGTCCGGGGCGACGCCCGAGGGGACCACCTTGAGCGCCTCGCGCGACACCGGCAGGGTGCGCAGGTCGCGCAGGGCCAGGCCGGAGACGATCGGCCAGCCCGCCTGGGACCGCAGCTCCCGGATCCGCCTAGGGTAGTCGCCGATGCCGGCGACGATCATCAGTTCGTCGGTGTGGACGATGCGCCCGGTCTGGGCGCGCAGATAGGCGATCAGACGCGCGCGTCCGGAACCGGAATCCTCGGGCGCGAGGGTCGCCCCGATCGAGGCGCCCAGGTCCCGCAGGTGGTGATGGACCTGGACCAGTTCGCCGACCTGGTCGCCGACGGTTCCGTGGGCGAGACGCTCGGGCAGATCGTGCAGGAGCGCGATCAGACGCGTGCGCAGAAGCTCGGGATCGGCGGTCTGGGAACGGCGGGCCATGACCGTGGATAGCGGACGGGCGCCGGGGCTGTCACCTCGCTTGTCGGTTGCACCCTCGGGAACCTGGCTGTAGCCCTTGAGCAGGGACGAGGGGCGCAATGCTTGAAGGATTGAAGGCTGTAGACAGCGTCCGGTTGGCGCCCGAGGGCGGAGGCACGATCCGCGCCCTGTCGCGAATCGGCTACGACCTGCCCGACGCCCTGGCCGACCTGATCGACAACTCGATCGACGCTGGCGCCGGCCGCATCGAGATCACCCTCTTCCGCAACGACGACGAGGTCACTGCCGTGACCGTCGCCGACGACGGAAGCGGCATGAGCGCCGACGGATTGCGTCTGGGCATGCAGTTCGCCGGCCGCACCGATCACGACCCTTCGGATCTCGGCGCCTTCGGTCTGGGTCTGAAGTCGGCGTCCTTCAGCCAGTGCGAGACCCTGACCGTGATATCGCGCCAAGGCGGTACGACCTCGGCGGCGCGCTGGTCGGTGGAGCAGATCGGCAAGGACTGGAAGTGCGAGTTCCTGGAGGAGAACGCCGCCGAGGGCGAGTTCCGCAGGCTGTGCCTGCCGGCCAAGCGCCCCTCGACGGGAACGCTGGTGGTCTGGGACCGGCTGACGCGACTGACGGTGGGGAGCCGCGAAGACGACCTCGACGCCTTCCTGTCGACCGCCGTGGCGCGGATCGAGGGTCACCTGGGCCTGGTGTTCCACCGGTTCCTGTCGCAGGGGGCCCTGACCATCCAGGTGACGGTCAGGCACGAGCGCCGCAGTCTGGCGCTTCCGCGCACGGTCAAGGCGCGCGATCCGTTCGACTATCCGCGCAGCGGCGCCGAGGGCTGGCCGCGTCCCCTCACCGCGGATCTGCCCGGCGTCGGCGTGCTGCCGATGGAGGCGCACATCTGGCCGGCGGGTTCCATGGCCGACGGCTGGCTGCTCGGCGCCAAGAACGGCGCCGCCTTTCAGGGTTTCTACTTCTACCGCAACAACCGGATCATCCAGGCCGGCGGCTGGAACGGCGTGGTGCGAAACGACCAGGACGCCGATCTCGCCCTGGCCCGTGTGGCGGTCGAGCTGCCCGCCGGCGGTCTGGAGGTCAACGTCCAGAAGTCCGGGCTGCAGGTGACGGCGGCCCAGGCCCAGGCTCTGCTGCGGGCGGGTGACGACGCCTCGACCTTCGAGGACTATCTGGAGGCGGCGCGGGAGGCCTGCGCGGCGGCGCGGCGCGCCACGCGCAGAGCCAAGGGCGTGCCCCTGGTGCCCGGTCAGGGCGTGCCGATGCCGATCCGAAAACACGCCGCCAGGCTGTTGGCGGCCGACGGACCGCAGGAGCCGCTGGATTTCGTGTGGGAGACGCTGGAGGAGGAGGAGGTCTTCCGCCTCGATCTGTCCGAAACCCGCATCCTGCTCAACAAGGACTACCGTCGCGACATCCTCGGCGATGCGCCGGCGTCGGGGGCGGACGCGCCGCTGATCAAGATGCTGCTCTTCCTGCTGTTCAGGGACGACTTCGAGCGGCTGCGGTTCTCTTCCAAGCGCGCGGGCGAGCTGGAGACATGCAACGCCCTGCTCCTTGACGCCCTGGGGAGATGAGCCGATGACCCCCACCCCCCTGCCCGCTTGGGACGACCTGCGCCGGGACTACCTCGAACCCGGCCTGCCGCATCGGCTCATGGTGCGCGCCTCGCCGGGCGTCCTCGTCTTCACCGACGACGGCGCGGCCCGCCTCGGCGCCCGTTTCGAACCGGCGCCGGACGCGCCGGCGGCGGAGCCGTCCATGCTCGAGCGGATAACCGTGTCGGACGTGAACGCGGACGGCCGACGGTGGCTGGAGGTCTCCACCGCCACGCCGCGCCTGTACGAGAGCTTCTACCGGTTGATCGGGCAGGTTGCCGAAGCGGTGCTGGCCGGGACGGCGCCGCATACGGCCCTCGCGCGCGCGGTCGGGCTGTGGGACTCGCTCGTCGCCCAGACCGAGGTCCTGTCCGAAGAGCGGCAGGCCGGCCTGTTCGGCGAACTGCTCATGCTGGAGCGACTGCTGGGCGCGGGCGTCGCGGGGGCGGTCACCGCCTGGGTGGGTCCCGACCGCCAGGCTCACGACTTCCGGCTCGGCTCCGTCGAGTTCGAGGTCAAGACGACCTCCGGCGCCAAACGGATCCACACCATCAACGGCCTGGGCCAGATGTCGCCGAGCGTCGACTGCAGCCTGCACCTGGTGTCGATGCAGATCGCCGACGCCGGGACCGGCGGCCGCTCCCTGCCCGACCTGGTCGATGAACTCCGGCTCGCGGTCCCCCCCGGCGACGCCGACGGCTTCGAGGCGCGCCTGGAGGCCTCGGGCTGGGCCGAGCGCGATCGGACGCATTATGCGCGGCGCCGAAGGCTCCGCAGTCCGATCGCCCTGATCCCGATCGAAGACGGCGTCCCGCGCCTGACGGCGCAGGCGATCGCCGCCCTGCCTGCCGTCTTCGCGGGGGACCGCATCGGGACGGTGACCTACGATGTCGACGTGACGGGTCTGGGCCATATCGACGGATCGCCCGGTTTCCTGGCGGTCCTTCCTCCGGTCGAGGTCCCCACCGCATGATGTTCGATATCCTTCACGCTGCCCTGGCAGGCATGCCGGCGCGACCGCTGAAGCTGGTGCGTCAGCTGGAGTTCTTCGCCGAACAGCAGGAGGCCGACGGGTTCGCGCCCGACGATCTGCTCGCCCATCTGCGAAGCTGCACGGCGACCGACGACGCCTTGAGCGCGCTGCGGCGCCGGCTGGCGCTCTGGGACAACGCCGACGGCGAGTGGACCAAAGGGACGCCGCGCAACTCCGAGGCCCGCCGCGCCGTGATCTACGAGGGTCTCGGTCTGGACGAGGCGTGGACGGCGCTCTGCGACGAGCGCCTCCCGTTCCACCCGCTGGAGGAGGCGACCGTCATCGCGGTCAAGAACACGCCCTGGTACCTGCCGGAGGTGCGGGCGGCGCGATCCTTCTACTGGGACGCCTACGCCCGTCAGCTCGCCGCCAACGGCTGGGACGAGGATGCGATCAACCAGCTGGACCAGAACACCAACCGCATCGTCGAGAAGCTGGCCGATCCGAGGGCGGAGGCCGCCTACCAGTCCAAGGGCCTGGTCGTCGGCTATGTGCAGAGCGGCAAGACGGCCAATTTCACCGGCCTGATCGCCAAGGCGGCGGACGCCGGTTACCGGCTGATCATCGTCATGGCCGGGGTTCTGGACGTGCTGCGGTCCCAGACCCAGCGCCGTCTCGACAAGGAGCTGATCGGGCGCGAGCTGCTGCAGGACGAATACAGGACCGACCCGGACTACGAGGAGTTCGTCTCGCACGGCCAGCGGCCGAGCGAGCTGTCCGCCTTCGACATCTACCGGCTGACGGGTCCCGACGACGACTACAAGAGCCTGGCCTACGGCAAGGAGGCGCTGAAGTTCGACCGCAGGGATACGTCCCGTCCCTTCTGGGATCCGGAGAACCTGCATCCGGCGACGGCCCGCATCGCCATCGTCAAGAAGCACCCGACGATCCTGCAGAAACTGGCGGCGGACCTGCGGGCCCTGTCGCGCGACAGCATCGGCGCGCCGCTCGACCAGGTCCCGGTCCTGATCATCGACGACGAAAGCGACCAGGCGTCGATCAACACGGCTGCGCCCTCCCCCTCCGGCGAGACGATCGACCGCACCCAGACCAATAAGGCGATCGTCGGCCTGCTGAAACAGCTGCCGCGGTCGCAGTACGTCGGCTTCACCGCCACGCCCTCGGCCAACGCCCTGGTCGATCCGGCGGCGGCCGACGACATCTTCCCCAAGGATTTCCTGATCTCCCTGCCCCGTCCCGAGGGCTATATGGGGGTCGCGGACTTCTACGACCTGGATCTGCCGGCCGACGGCACGACGGGCCCCAACGAGCGCGACTTCGTGCGGCCGGTCACCGGAGACGACGACAAGCCGGAAAATCTGCTCAAGGCGATCGACAGCTACGTCCTGTCCGGCGCCCTGAAACTCTATCGGGCGAGCCTCGATCCGAAGCTGAAGTTCAAGCATCACACCATGCTGGTTCACGTGTCGCAGCTGCAGGCGGACCAGAAGGCCCTGGCCAAGGAGATCCAGGGCCTCTACGCCCGGGCCGGCTACGAGGGCGGCAAGGGGCTGGAGCGGCTGCAGAGGCTGTTCGAGGACGACTTCGTCCCGGTCCATGCGGTCCGCGGGCCGGATCTGGCGTTCCCGGAAAGCTTCGAGGCTCTGACGCCCTTCATCGCCGACTGCCTGCAGAAGATCGACGAGCCCGCCCAGGCGATCCGCATCGTCAACACCGAGCACAAGAAGGACACCCCGGACTTCGACCGCAGCCGGGTGTGGAAGATCCTCGTCGGCGGCGCCAAGCTGTCGCGCGGCTATACGGTCGAGGGGCTCACGGTCAGCTACTACCGCCGTCGCGCGGGCGCCTCCGACACCCTGATGCAGATGGGCCGCTGGTTCGGCTTCCGCAAAGGGTATCAGGATCTGGTGCGGCTGTTCATCGGCACCGACGAGATCGACGGCGGGCCGAAGTCGAAAAAGCGAATCAATCTGTATGAGGCCTTCGGCGCCATCTGCCGCGACGAGGAGATGTTCCGCCGCGATCTGGTCCGCTACGCCGAGGATCCCGACATCATCCCCGCCGCGGTGCCGCCCCTCGTGCCGGCGCACATGCTCCGCCCGACCGCCGCCAACAAGATGCGCAACGCCCGCATCACCTTCCGCAACTACGGCGGCGAGCTGTCTGAGTCGACCTTCGCGCCCGCGGACCCTGGTCTCCAGAAGCACAATCTCCAGGCGCTGAAGGCGCTGGTCGCCGGGTCCGCCCCCGTGCGGCTGGACGCGAGCGCCCGCAACATCGATGGCCCCCTGTCTCTGGGCGCGACGGTGTACGAGGTCGCCCCCGAGCGAATGATCGCCTTCCTCAAGACCTACCGCTGGTACGACGACAAGCCGACCGACGCCCGCCTCGGCAATCCGTTGCGGCTCCAGGTCGAATTCCTCGAAGGCTCGGCGGGCGCCCCCGGCATCGATCGCTGGCGCGTCGTCGGCCCTGAGATCGCCAACCCGCAAGGGTCCCTGGCCCTCGAAGGGGCCGACCTGCATGTGGTCTATCGGTCCCGCAAGCCCGAGGGCGGGTCGCGCTTCAACACCTACAACGACAAGCGTCACCGCGCCTTCGCCGAGCATCTGGCGGGCATCAAGGTGCTGTCCGAGCCGTCCGCAACGCTCGAGCCGTTGATGGCCCCTCGAACGGGCGTCATGCTTCTCTACCCGATCACGGAGAAGAAGGGCTCAGGCCCGCGCGAGACGGTTACGGTGGGCTTCACCCTGCTTTTCCCGAAGAACAACATCCGCAACGCCGTCGGCTTCACCGTCCACATGCCCGCCCAGCCCTTCGACGCCGTGGTCGACGTCGACGCCGAGCCGGCCGAAGCGACGGGAGCGGCGGATTGAGCGGGCCTGCGCTGGTCTCCAAGCTGACGGAGGCCCGCCGGCTCTTCCACGCCGATCTCCTCGCGTCGAAGGTTCTGCATATCCGCGCCAACGGAAACGCCAACGTTTCCGACGGGGGTAATCCGACCTCTCGCGCCCTGGGCCTGTCGGTGCTGACGGCGCTCAAGGCGGAGACGTGGGCCGAAAAGGTGGCGCCCCAGACAGGCGGCCAGAAGTTCGAGAAGGCGGTCGAGGATTTAGTGATCCGGGGCCTGGGGCTGGTCGACGTGTTCGGCGGCCGGGGCTTTTCGACCAGCCGACGCCACCGCATCACCGACTATCACCAGTACCGGCCGGTCGATCCGGACAATGTCAGCCTCGAGCGGGTCGATGCGCTTCGCCAAGCCTACGGCGGAGACTATATGGTCAAGCCGGACGTCCTCGTCGAGCGGCGCGCGCTGACGTCCGAAGAGCTGAACGCGGCCGGTCTGGTCGTGGACGACGACTCCGGCACGATGGCGGCGATCCGGGCGGCCACGAGCCCCATCCTGCACGCCAGCATATCGTGCAAGCAGACCATTCGCTCCGACCGGTCCCAGAACTCCCGGCTCGAGGCTCTTAACCTTTTGCGGATGCGGACCGGACGGGCTCCCCACATCGTGGTCGTGACGGCCGAACCGCTCCCGACCAGGATCGCTTCCGTGGCGGTCGGCACCGGCGATTTCGACTGCTCCTACCACATCGCGCTTCCGGAGCTTCGCGCGGGGATGGATGCCTATGTGGACGCCGCGCCGACCGACCGCGCCCGCGTCCCCCGCGCAGCCCAGCGCGACGAGCTGAACCGGATGATCCGTTACGGACGGCTGAAGGACATCGCGGACCTGCCGCTCGATCTGATGCTTTAGGGGCTCGGAGCAGCCGAGACATTGTCGGCTGCTCCGCCATTAATCCGGAGACGGTCGGGTCCGGTCCGGCCGCAGGTCAAATCCCTGCAAGCCTCGTCGACGCCGGGCGGTTGGCGGTGCGGGGCGACACGCACGCCCGCTTCGATCCGAACCGGCGGACGGGGCGGCGGCGAACCGGCGCGTATCGTCGGAACCGTGCGGCGATGCCGTCGGGGCTCACTATTGCAACGAAGAATCACGGAGTTCCCGATAACGACTGAAGGTGACCCGAACGGTCGGGGACGGCCTCATTCAGGCGGACGGAGGCTGGCTGTGCGCTGGCTCGTGGGGTCTGCAGCCGGGCGCATCGGTTTCTACCGGAAAGAACCTTGTCCACCATCCGGCCGGCCTCGATGCATTCGAGATCGCCCCCGAATGTCTATCGGCCCCTTCGGCGTCGCGACATTCCGTCAGGTTCGACGCGAGGGACGGGTCCGGACCTGTTCACCGCATCAGGCCGACATACGCAATCTGCGCCACACGCCCACTTCGCCGTCCGGGACGGTCCTGAGATCCGCATGGTCGCTCCATTCGGCTATGCGACCGTTCCGGACGCGATAGACCGCCGTGTTCTCCACGATCATGATCCCGGCGTCCGCATGCTCCAGAAGATGGAGTTGCTCGGCGACCCGGAGGTCTCCGTCCGCAATCAGCCGTCTCGGCGACACCCTTATCCTGCGATAGCGCGGCATCAGCCGCTCCCACAGGCGCAGGATGGGCCGGCGGCCCGCCACGGCCGGCAGACCGTCCACGACCCACACGGCGTCCTCCTCGAGCCAGGGTGCAAGCTGCCGCGCGTCCCCCGCCCCCATGGCGGAAAGCAGGCCCTGAACGGGATCGTCGTCGACGGCCATTCGGTCAGTGTCCGCGCAGGCCGACGTTCGTTCCGCGGTCCTCGCGGTCGCGCGTGATGTCTTCGGTCGTGGTCCGGGTCCGCCCCTGACGGCCGACGTACGGCCGCCCTTTCCGACTGACCCGGCAGGCGTCGGGCCTAGTCGAGCCCGGTTCACTCCGGACGCGGCAGGTCTCGCAGCCCTGTGCGGTAAGGACGGTTTCGGCCGTGTCCGCGATCATCGCGACGCAAAACAGACGGCGGTGATGGTGTTTCATGGTTCTTCGCCCTCTGACGGCGGCCAAGGTTATGCGGAGGCGGAAGGCGTCTGGCTGATCGAGCCGGGCGGTCCGGCGTCGCCGGAGATCCCAACCGAAATCGCCGAGAGACCGCGGATGCCATGCGATAGGAATGGCAGAGCCAGGCTGATACCGACATCGGCCAGTGAGATCTTACAGGTTGACGACCTGCTCGCATTTCCCTTCGTCGGTCGGCGGACCGGCGCAAATCCATCGACCCGACCATTCGGACGCTGCCCTGGATAGCCGGCGGTTCGCCAAGCCGGGTCTCGCGGCGATTCATGGACGATGTCGGTCCACCGGGCAGTCGTTGCAGCGCGCGCGATCGCAGAGGCGGCATATCGCCAGGGCGCCTTGGGGATCGCTGAACAGGGACGACAGGATTGCGTCCGCCACCCGCTCCAGAGCGACCCGGTCGTCGGCGGAAACCTTGCCGAGCAATTCGGCGATGGCGGCATTGCGAAGACCAAGGAGCTTGGTTCGCTCGATCTCGCCCAGCGACGTCAGGGTGACGTGAACCACCCGGCGGTCCGATAACGATTGGGTCTTCGCGACCAGGCCCTGCCCCCCGAGCCGTTCGACCACCCGAACGGCGCCGGCATGCGACAACCGGAGAATCCGGCGGATCTGGCCGATCGACATGCCCGGCTCATGGCCGATCGCGATGAGTGCGGCCGCTGTTTCCCCACCCGCGCTGAAGGCCTCGGCGATCGCGATCCGGACCCGATCGGACACGGCCTGCGAGAGGGCGCCGAAGGTGTTGATCAAGCGATCTGAAGGGTCGTCCATCGCGCGGACTCCAACGTATATGCGTCATGCATATAATTTGGATTGAGCGATGTCGAGCGATGTTGCCCTGGATCGCTACCCCGCGCCTGGGTGAGCCGCCCCTCAGCCGGCCGGCGGTTTTGTCTGGATCGGACTTGCCCGGATGTGCAAACCTGTCAGCCAGAGCCCGAACACGATCGTCGCCATCATGGTCAGATAAGCGGCGATGCCGCCCGGGGACAGGGCCGGCACGGCCGCCAGCACCAGGCCGTCGTTACCGCCCGGAATCGCCGCCACCCCCACCCCCATCAGGCTGCCGCCGGCAAGGGTCTTGACCGCATCCTTCGCCGTAATGCGCCGTGGACGCCAGGCCCGTCTTCGCAGCGAGGACGCGATGGCCCCGCAGATGGTCGCACCGACGGCCAGAAGCGCGACCGCGTCCGGCTTCGCCACGGCCATGGCGAGCGGCAGGGCGTCGTGGACGAGGTCCTCGTAGGACCAGGCCGGCGCGGTGACGAACAGGGCCCCTCCGGTCAGGCCCAGCACGACCATGGTCAGGGGCAATGACCAGCACCTATGGCCTTCAGGCGGATCCTGACTGTGATCCTGCATCCGGTTCCCGCTCGCGGCGACGAAGGCCAGCGACAGAACGAGCACCACGCTCCAGACGGCCAGGCCGACAATCGCCGTCCAGCCAGGCGCGGAGAGCAGACTCGGCCCCGATGCGGAAACCTCGCCCAGGCCGTGGCGGGCCAGCATGAAGCCAATCGCCAGACCTGGCGGGAGCAACAGGAGACGCAGTTCGCCGTCTCCGAGGCGGCTCAGCGAACCGAGCAGGCAGGCGTCGTTCATCAGAGCGCCGCAGCCGAACACGACCGCGCCCAGCAGCAGGATCGGCGTCACGGCGACCGTGCCCGCATGCATCGCACCGGCAAACCCCGACCAAACGAGCAGGGTCGAGACCAGGGCGGCGGTCGCGGAGGCGGCGAGCAGGCCGATAAACCGGCGTGCACGTCGATGGTGCAGAATTTCATGAGCGGTCGCGACCGCGCAAGCGCCGCCCTGATTGACGGAATAGCCCATCCAGAAGGCGAACCCGCAAACCCCGGCGGCGATGATGGCGTCGATCATTTGCACCTCCAGAGTGCTGCCCCTTTGCGCCTGCATGGCCTGTAGCCCCCTGCCCGCCCAAGGCGCGTGAGACCGGCTGAAGGCGGTAGCTGACGGGCTCGCCATCCTCATGATCCTCGCCTCATCGCCCCCCGGTTCAGGGCCGATAAACGAGTTCAGGCGAGAGCGCGGCGCAATGTATGCGCCACGCACAGACCTAGTCCCGGTCCCCATGGACGTCAACACGACGCCGGAGACCGGACGCGCCGCCCGGCCGACCAGAGCGATCAGGGCGGCGGATCGGTTGGGCGGCCGTCGTCATAGCTGTGAGCTATTGATCCGGCCCCGCCACCCTGTGACCCGAGCCACTTTTTTCAGTGCCGCAAGGCGGCAGAAACCAACAATATCCTTCTCTAACAAAGATTTGGGCCAATCTCGCAAGAACCCATCCAGCCTGCGGCTGGCTTGCTGTCTATGCCCCGCGCACATATAGACAAGGCGATGGATGAGCCTCGAGAGCGAAATATATTCGGTGCGTTCGCACTGCTGATCAGCGACGACATCGTTCGCGCCAGTTCATCGCGAGCGCCGGAAGCTGGTCCTGCCGCCTCGGCGTTGGCCCTGCTCGCGCACAAGCCAGGGCTCTCGATCCGCATGCTCGCGATCGGGGTGGGTCTGTCGCATGCAGGGACCGTTCGCCTGGTCGATCGACTGGCGGCCGATGGCCTGATCGAGCGCAGGGAGCATCTGACGGACGGTCGCGCGCGATCGCTCTATCTCACTGCAACCGGGGAGGTCGCGAGCAACGAAGTCCTGGCCGCGCGCGATCAGGTCATCGCCGAAGGTCTGTCGATCCTTGATCCGGACGAGCTGAAAATCCTGTGCGACATCGCTGAACGCGTCCTGCGTGATCGCCTGGAAAACCTCGAACACTCCTACCGTATCTGCCGCCTGTGCTGCTACGCGGGCTGCACCAACTGCCCCGTCGACGCCGAACTGCTTGAGCGAGGGGTGGACCGCGAGATGAGTGACGAGGCTTAGGGCGTCACTTAAGGCAGGGTGACGACGACCTTCGCTGCGGATACGCCGGCCTTCAGGGTTTCCAGGGCGGGCTGGAGCATTTCAAGGCCCTCGCCCACGACCTTGGCCGGGGGAGCGGGAACGAACGCGCCCGAGGCGAGCGCTTGCGGCAGGAAGTCGCGATAGATCATCGGACCGACTTCGTCGTCCTTGAGGCTCGACCCGAAGATATGCGTCGCCTCGACGCCCACCGGTCGCTCCTCGGGCGGCGCCAGCGTCGCCGCCACCCGGCGCGAGCCGGCGCATCTCGCGACGACGGCAAAACAGTCGTCCATGCTGCCGGTGGCGTGCAAGGAGCCGGCCAGACGGCGCCCGCGCAGCGCCTCGACGACGTCCTCGACGATGGTCGGGCGCGCGTGGTCGAGAACCTCGCCGGCGCCCAGTTCCTTCAACAGGCCGGCGTTGCGCGCCGAGGCGATGGCGATGCACCTGTAGCCCGACGCCACCGCGAGCTGGATGGCGTTGCAGCCGACGCTTGACGATCCACCCCAGACCAGAACGACCTCCGGGCGCGCGATCGGCGCGTGCGACGGCGGCGCGAGAGCCAGCTGTGTCCGTCCGTACAGGCCGCTGGCGGCGGTGCCGAGGCCAAGGGGAAGGACGGCTGCGTCAGCGAAGGCCATATCGTCGGGGATCGGCGCCGTCATGTGGTCCAGCACGATCGTGTGCTGCTGGAAGGCGCCCTGCGCAGGCTCGTTGACGGTCGTCCCGACCACCTGTCCGATGACACGATCACCGACCTTGAACCGCTCGACTCCGCTACCGACCGCCTCGACCTCCCCGGCGACATCGCTGCCGAGGATCGCCGGATATTCGAGCCAGGGCAGCAGGGCGATTTCCTGCAAGATCCAGTCGATGGGGTTGATCGCGATGGCCGCGTTGCGGATACAGATTTCGTTGGCGGCCAGTTCGGGCGGATCAGCGACACCGATCCGCAGCGGATGTCCCGGTGCGCACTGCCAGGCGGCCTGATTGGTCATGGCTTCGCTCATCACCCACTCCGTCGACACACATAGCTAGGCGCTCGTTTCTGTTCGGCTGGGGTGGCCGGGGCAGGCGTTCTCACAAGGGATCGAGTTTCGAGAAAGGCAGAGCCGGCCGTCCTACCTCAGCGGGAGCCGTCTCGCCTTGGCAAGGTTCACGATCAACTCGGGGAGCGTCTGATGTTCGTGCGCGCGCTATGCGGGCTGACCTGGGCCGCTCCGCCAGGACTCGCTAAGTGGACTGTTGTCTGCCGTATCGAAGCCGAACTGATCGTACAGCCGCGTGACCAGCTCCACGGCCTCGGGGTCGTCGCTTGACACCGACAGCGCGTGCCGCCCCGGCGTGCCAGATGGCCGCGCCGACAGGAACAGCCGCGGCGCCTCAATGTGCGTGAACGCCTTCGCGACCTTAGAGGTGGGGAGCTGTTCCTGCCGTAGCTCGTGCTCCGTCTTCTCACCGACGTCTACCACGGCGTAG
>LNFM01006303.1_pt1 | contig 19631 bp, 21 predicted proteins | sample 596031 | NCBI WGS metagenome assembly LNFM01 (sample SAMN04254537, study PRJNA301005) | activated carbon metagenome | isolation source: dual media filters at the Ann Arbor, Michigan drinking water treatment plant | place: USA: Ann Arbor | reverse complement strand
ACGCGATTGGCCGTCTCCGGCATCACGTGGTTCATGAACTGCTGCGCCTGCTCGAAGATGTCGTCGGTGTCGATCAGGATCTCGCCGATGTCCGCGGTGAAGTAGTCGCGGATGGCGCGGATCACCAGGCTGCTTTCCTGGTAGATCAGGAAGGCGCCCTTGCCCGCCTTGGAGGCGCCGTCAATGGCGTCCCACAGCTTGAGCATGTAGTTCAGGTCCCACTGCAGTTCGGCCGCGCTGCGGCCGATGCCGGCGGTTCGGGCGATCAGGCTCATGCCCTTGGGGTAGTCGAGCTGTTCGAGGTTCTCTTTCAGCTCTTCGCGGTCCTCGCCCTCGATGCGACGGCTCACGCCGCCGCCGCGCGGGTTGTTGGGCATCAGCACCAGGTAGCGCCCGGCCAGGCTGACGAAGGTGGTCAGCGCCGCGCCCTTGTTGCCGCGTTCTTCTTTTTCGACCTGGATCAGCAGGTTGTCGCCCTCGCGCACGGCATCCTGGATGCGCGCGTTCTTGGTGTCGACGCCGTCGCGGAAGTAGTTGCGCGAGATTTCCTTGAACGGCAGGAAGCCGTGGCGATCTTCACCGTAGTCGACGAAGCAGGCCTCCAGCGAAGGCTCCACCCGCGTGATCACGGCCTTGTAGATGTTGCCCTTGCGCTGTTCGCGCCCCTCGATCTCGGTTTCGAAGTCGAGCAGTTTCTGCCCGTCGACGATCGCCAGGCGCCGCTCTTCCGGCTGCGTGGCGTTGATCAGCATGCGTTTCATGTGCACTCCCGTTGGGGCTGCCACAAGCGGCGGCCCCGGGCCCTTGACCGATGCACGAGAAACGCGACAGAACCGTTGGCGCGAAATGCCCTGGACTGCGTGGCCCCCCGACGGATCGGGAGCCCTTAGCGGCGCAGCGTTGGCGCGTGCGTACCGGCCGGGGTTGCAGCATCTGCCGGCGCCCGCCCGCGGCGCCGCGCAGCGCGCGGCACAGCCTGCGCCCACGCGCTGGCTTGTAGCCGGCGGCCGCGGGGGCATGGGTGGTTGGGCGGGATCGACATGGTCTGCAACGGCGTGCCTGACGCGGGGCCCAGGCCGGCTTGACGCCAGGCCTGAAGCCTTGAATTTTCGGTGCCTCGTGGGTACGAAGCGAGGTTCTCTTGCGACTCTCTGCCGCCTGCGACCACACCCCGCCGGGTCACTTGGGAACCACGGCCATTGGCACGGTTTGCAGGCGTTGCATCACCTGAACCGGCGCACGCCACGCGTGCACCGTTGCCACACTTGCGTCGGGTGTGCCCGGGTAAACTCCGGTAAATCAAGCACTTGCAACGCAAACGTGGAACCGGGGAGTATAGCGGGCAACAAGCAACCCACGGGCCCGCACGGCAGCGATGCGGCGCCGGCTGCGGTGCGCCTGCTCACCGTGGACGAAGAGTCGGCCGGCCAGCGCCTGGACAACTACCTGATGCGCCTGCTCAAGGGCGTGCCCAAGACGCATGTCTACCGCGTCATCCGCTCGGGCGAGGTGCGCGTCAACAAGGGCCGCGCCGGTGCCGACACCCGCGTGGCCACGGGCGATCTGATCCGCGTGCCGCCCATGCGCCTGGCCGCGCCCTCGGCCGCGCCGCCGGCCCCGGCGCGTGAGTTCCCGGTGCTGCTGGAAGACGAGCACCTGCTGGCCATCGCCAAGCCCTCGGGCGTGGCCGTGCACGGCGGCAGCGGCGTCAGCCACGGCGTGATCGAGCAGCTGCGCCAGTCGCGGCCGCAGGCGCGCTTTCTGGAACTGGTGCACCGGCTCGACAAAGAGACCTCGGGCGTGCTGCTGCTGGCCAAGAAGCGCAGCGCACTCACCGCGCTGCAGGACCAATTCCGCCAGCGCGACACGGGCAAGATCTACGCCGCACTGGTGTTCGGCAGCTGGCCCGAGAAGCTCAAGGTGATAGACCAGGCGCTGCACAAGACGCTGGACGCCGCGGGCGAGCGTCACGTGCGCGTGGTGTCGCCCGCGCACGAAGACGGCCGCCGCGCCATCACCCTGGTGCAGGTGGCGCAGCGCTTTGCAGACGCCACGCTGCTGCGCGTGACGCTCAAGACCGGCCGCACGCACCAGATCCGCGTGCACCTGGCGCACGCCGGCCACCCCATCGTGGGCGACCCCAAGTACGGCGATTTCGCGCGCAACAAGGCCTTTGCGCGCGAACAGGGCGTGGCGCGCATGTTCCTGCACGCGGCCGAACTGGCCTTCGACCACCCCGCCAGCGGCGAACGCGTGACCCTGCGCGCGCCCCTGCCGGCCGACTTTGCGACACTGCGCGCCTGATGGACACCGACCGACCCCGCCGCTTCGACCTGATCGTCTTCGACTGGGACGGCACGCTGTTCGACAGCACCATGCTCATCGTCAAGTGCATCCAGGCCGCCTGCCGCGACATCGCCGTGGCCGTGCCCAGCGACGAGGCCGCGGCCTACGTCATCGGCCTGGGCCTGCACGACGCCCTGCAGCACGCCGTGCCCGGCCTGCCGCCGGCGCGCTACCCAGAACTGGGCCGGCGCTACCGCCACCACTACCTGGCCAGCCAGGACGACCTGGTGCTGTTCCCGGGCACGCTGGACATGCTGCAGGCGCTCAAGGCGCGCAGCCACCTGCTGGGCGTGGCCACCGGCAAGTCGCGCCGCGGGCTGGACGAGGCGCTGGCGCAGTCGCAGCTGCGCGGCATGTTCGACGCCACCCGCACCGCCGATGAGACCGCCGGCAAGCCCGACCCGCTGATGCTGCAGCAGCTGATGGACGAGCTGGGCACCGCGCCCGAGCGCACGCTGATGATCGGCGACACCACGCACGACCTGCTGCTGGCGCGCAACGCCGGCACGGCGCGCGTGGCCGTGAGCTACGGCGCACACGACACCGCCGCCTTTGCCGAACATCAGCCGCTGTGCGTGGCCCACAGCACACGCGAACTGCACGACTGGCTCAGCGCCCATGCTTGAGCGGCTACCGATCTGCGCCGGCCACGCGCTGGCCGAGGGCGGCCGAGGCCATGTCTGGGACGTGCTGGAATACGGCCGCCCGGTGCGCGCCTTCGCCGTGCGCTTCGACGGGCTGGTGCGCGCCTACCTCAACCGCTGCGCCCACGTGCCCACCGAGATGGACTGGCAGCCGGGCGAGTTCTTCGACCTGGACCGGCGCTGGATCATGTGCTCCATCCACGGTGCGCTGTACGAACCCGCCGACGGCCATTGCGTGGCCGGCCCCTGCACCCGCGGCCGGCTCACGCCGCTGACCGTGCGCGAAGAGTCCGGCCAGGTGTATTGGTATCCTTCCCTGGACATCCGGCCGGCGCCCCCGCCCCCGCCGTCCCCCGAAAGCCCGAAATGACGACCGAAGACCCGAGCCAGCCTGCCAGCGGCGGACCGCCCGCCCCTGCTGCGGCTCCCGCGCCGCGCGCCGGCCTGGAATCCACGCTGGAGCGCGTGGCCCAGCAACTGCTGAACCACCAGCGCAGCGAGCGCCGCTGGCGCATTTTCTTCCGCCTGGCCTGGCTGGGCCTGGCGCTGGCCGTGGCGGTGGCACTGCTGTCACAGCGCGGCGCTTCCACCACTTCGAGCACGCCGCACACGGCGCTGGTAGAGGTGCGCGGCGAGATCTCGGCCGAGTCGGAGGCCAGCGCCGAGCTGCTGGTGGGCGCGCTCAAGGCCGCTTTCGAGGACGCCGGCTCTCAGGCCGTGGTGCTGCGCATCAACTCGCCCGGCGGCAGCCCGGTGCAGGCCGGCATCGTCTACGACGAGCTCAAGCGCCTGAAGGCCAAGCACGGCAAGAAGGTCTATGCCGTGGTCGAGGAAGTCTGCGCCTCGGGCGCCTACTACATTGCCGCCGGTGCCGACGAGATCTACGTCGACAAGGCCAGCATCGTGGGCAGCATCGGCGTGCTGATGGACGGCTTCGGCTTCACCGGGCTGATGGAAAAGCTGGGGGTGGACCGTCGCCTGCTCACCGCCGGCACCAACAAGGCCATGCTCGACCCCTTCAGCCCGGTGGACCCGCGCCACGAGCAGCTGGCGCGCGCCATGCTGGAACAGATCCACCTGCAGTTCATCGAAGTGGTGAAAGAGGGCCGGGGCGATCGCCTGAAGGAATCGCCCGACACCTTCTCGGGCCTGTTCTGGAACGGCGAGGAAGCCGTGCGCCTGGGCCTGGCAGACAAGACCGGCAACCTGGACTACGTGGCGCGCGAAGTCATCAAGGCCGAAGAGATCGTCGACTACACGCCGCACGAGAACGTGGCCGAACGCCTGGCCAAGCGCTTCGGCGCCGGCGTCGGCGCCGGCGCGGTGAAGGCGCTGCGCGAACTCGCGCCCCTGCGGTGAGCTTGGCCCTGGGCGAACGCGTGGCCGTGGCCGCGCAGCACCTGCTGCCCAAGCAGGCCTTGACGCGCATGGCCGGCGCTCTGGCCGGGCGGCAATCTGGGGCGCTGACCACGGCACTGATCCGCGCCTTCATCGCGCGCTACGGCGTCAACATGGCCGAAGCCGCCGAGCCCGACCCGGCCGGCTACGCCAGCTTCAACGAGTTCTTCACGCGCGCACTGGCCCCCGGCGCGCGGCCGCTGGCCACGGGCGACTGGCTGTGCCCGGTGGATGGCGCCATCAGCCAGTTCGGCCCGATGCAGGGCGGACGCCTGGTGCAGGCCAAGGGCCACGACTACACCGCCACCGCGCTGGTGGGCGGCGACGCGGCGCTGGCTGCGCCCTTCGATGCCGGCCACTTCGCCACCCTCTACCTCAGCCCGCGCGACTACCACCGCATCCACATGCCGGCCGACGGCCGCCTGCGGCGCATGATCCACGTGCCGGGCGAACTGTTCTCGGTGAACCCGGCCACCGCGCGCGGCGTGCCCGGGCTGTTTGCACGCAACGAACGCGTGGTCTGCGTCTTCGACAGCGCCGCCGGCCCCTGGGTGCTGGTGCTGGTGGGCGCCACCATCGTGGGCAGCATGGCCACGGCGTGGCACGGCGTGGTCAACACCACCCGGCCGGGCACGGTGCGCGACTGGCGCTACGACGACAAGCCCGTGCAGTTGCGCCAGGGCGACGAGATGGGCCGCTTCCTGCTGGGCTCCACCGTGGTGCTGCTGTTCCCGCCCGGGCCGCTGCAGTTCAACCCGGCCTGGGCGCCGGGCGGCGCGGTGCGCATGGGGCAGGCCATGGCCGGGGGCTGAACACCCCCCGGCCCCAGCGGTGAGGTGCGGCAGCTACGGCCCAGGCACCTTGCCGGCCTGCGGCGACCGCGGCCCCGGCAGCACACCGTTGTAGCGCGGCGCACCCAGCAGGCGCTGGTCGGCGATGCCGGCGTAGTTGTAGGACGCATCCATCGCGGTTTCCACGATCTGCTGCAGGACGGCCGCCACCAGCAGGCCCAGCAGGCCGCCCTGGTTCTGCTGCCGCTGTTCGGCCGAGCTTGCCATCGCCTGGCCCTGCCACAGCAGGTCGCCGCTGCGCAGGTCGACGATGCGACCTTCCACCACCACGCGGGTTTCGCTGGCGAGCACCTGGTAGCTCGATCCGTACTGGGTGACCTTGAGGTAGACCGCCGCGTCCGCGCCGAAGAATTCGCGCAGCTTCTGGGCCGGGATGTTGTGGGCATCGCTGGCCGTGGTGATGCCGTTCTCGCGCAGCGTTTCGTTGACCAGCGTGACGGGAAAGACGTAGTAGCCGGCCTCGGCCAGTGGCCGCGTCGCGTGCGACCACACCCCCTGCGTCGCAGTGACCTCGGGCGACTCGTTCAAGGGCGGCAGCACCAGCAGCGACGTCGGCCTGGCCTTCAGGAAGGCGGTGTAGTCGTAGGGGGGCGCCTGGGTCGCGCAGCCGCCCAGGAGCAGCAGACCGAGAACGACCGCCCACAGGGTGGCGCGGGTTGAAGCTGTGCGCGCGCTCATGCCGGGTTCTCCTTCTTGGCCGGGACTTCCTTCCTGGCCGGGACCTGCAGTTGCTTGAGCAGCCTGTCCATGTAGGACGCGGACTCGGGGAAGCTGGCCTTTTCGGCCATCAGAAGCTCGCGCGCCCTGTCGTGGTCACCCACCGACAGCTTGAGCATGCCCAGATGGGCACGGAAGCCCGGCGGCAGCGCCGTGTTGGCAGCGCGCGCCTTCTCGACCTGCGCCTCCATCGCGGGGATCTGCTCGGGCGAACCCGCGCCGTGGCGCAGCAGCGCGTCGTACTGCATGCGCGGGAAGGTCTCCCACAGGTACAGGGGCGGCGGGCCCTGCTGGGCGCAGCCGATCAGCGCCATCACGCCACCCCACACGAGGATGCGGCAATTCCAGGGCCGGGCGTTCATCGCCTGGTCTCCTGCCCCCACTGGCCAGCGTCCTTGGCCGCGACCAGGTTGTTCACCGCTTCGCGCATCGCCAGATCCAGCACCTTGCCGTTGAGCGTGGCGTCGTAGCTGGCCGTGCCGCCCGTGCCCAGCACTTCGCGGTTCGACAGCTCGAACTCACCGGCCCCCTGCGCGGAGTAGACGACCTCGGAACTGAGGATATTGACGATGTTCAGCGTAATCTTGGCGTACGCAACCTGCGTCTTGCCGCGGCCCAGGATGCCGAAGAACTGGCGGTCGCCGACTTCCTTGCGGCCGAATTCCGAGATGTCGCCGGTGACCACGTAGGAAGCGCCGCGTGTGGCCTGCGTGGCCCCTTGCAGCTTGGCCTCTTGACTGGCTTCTGCCATGTTGTCGCGGTCCAGCACCGTGAACCGCTGCGACTGCTGCAAGTGAGCAATCAGGGTGGTCTTGGCCTGGCTGCCAAGACGGTCGACGCCGTCCGAGAACACGCCGCGCATGAAGCTCGACCGGTTGTCGAACTTGCCAACGGACACAGCCACCTTGGCGCCAACATAGGGTGCGGCCGCAGCCTGCACCTTTTCAACTTGCACGGTGCGCGAACCCTCTGTTGCGCAACCGACCAGGGCCGACAGACAGACTGCCGCCCATGCGATGGTGGAACGCTGAGTCATGGAGTCCTTCCCCTCTTGCAATTGGGTTGCCGGGCGGGCCTTGCCCACGCCCCTCGCGAACGTCCCGCGGGCCGAGGACCCGCAGAATCTCTGGACGTCATCGGGCCTGACGACGCCGTTGCTGCCACCAAGCCATCGATCCGTTCGTGTCTCTGACCGGCAGCGGGAACCACAGCCTTTCACGTGGGGTAGGCCGGAGAATTGCGCAAACTCAACGCTGCAGCGCCATGCCTGCGAACGAGGGGACCGAAGGCCCTTCCCGGCATCGTCGGCGAGGATGCGCCCGCAGGCCGATGGGCCGCGGCGCCACCGGGCGACGGCTTACACCAGCAGCCCGCGCGTCTCGATGAAGCGCACCACCGCATCCAGCCCGTCGCGCGTGCGCAGGTTGGTCATCACGTACGGGCGCGTGCTCTCCCAGGCCGGGCGCATGCGGCGCGTGTCGGCCTCCATCACCGCCAGGCTGGCACCCACGTGCGGCGCCAGGTCGGTCTTGTTGATGACGAACAGGTCGCTCTTGGTGATGCCCGGGCCGCCCTTGCGCGGGATCTTCTCGCCCGCGGCGACGTCGATCACGTAGATCGTCAGGTCGCTCAGCTCGGGGCTGAAGGTGGCGGCCAGGTTGTCGCCGCCGGACTCGATGAACACGATGTCGGCGTTGGGGAACTTCTCCAGCAGCCGGTCCACCGCCTCGAGGTTGATCGAGGCGTCTTCGCGGATGGCGGTGTGCGGGCAGCCGCCGGTCTCGACGCCGACGATGCGTTCAGGGTCCAGCGCGCCGGCCACGGTGAGCAGGCGCTGGTCTTCCTTGGTGTAGATGTCGTTGGTCACGACCACCAGGTCCCAGCGCTCGCGCATGGTCTTGCACAACAGTTCCACCAGTGTGGTCTTGCCCGAGCCAACGGGGCCGCCCACGCCCACGCGCAGGGGGGGCAGCTTGCGGGTGCGTCCGGGGATGTGGTGCAGCTTCGATGTCGTCATGCCGGGCATGATGCACGAAGCGTGCGCGGCATCAGCGCATCGTGTAGCCGCGGCCGTCCATGCAGGCCTCGACCGCGCGCATGAAGACGGCCGCATCGGCCAGCGCCGCCGGCTGCGTGGTGGCCCAGCGATCACAGGCCTGGCGGTCGGCCTCGGTCTGCTGGGCGTCCTGGCCATCGCGCGGATAGACCACTGGCTCGGGGCGGCTGGGGGCCACTGAGATTGCCGCCGCCGGCTCGGGCCGCGCCGGCAGCACCACCACCGGTTGTTCGTACACCACAGACGGCCAGACCAGGGGCGCGGCCAGCATCAGGCCCAGCCCCAGACCCCAGCCACCGTGGCGGTGGCCACCGTGGCGGCCCCAGCCGCGGCCGCTGCCCACCTGCAGGCCCAGGCTGCCCACGGGCGTGCCATAGGCACCGACCAGGGGCACGCCGACATTCACACCCACCGACACACCGCCGCCGGCCTGGGCTGCGGCCACGGCGCCGCCCAGTGCCGCGGCCAGGGCCAGTGCACGCAGGTGATGAATCGAGGGACGGAACATGGCAGACCTCCGGAACGCTGCAACATCATCGCGCGCAGCAGCCGCCCGCGCATGACGCGATTGCAAAGATTCGTGAACCGGCGCGCGAAAGCCTCCGCTCAAGAGCGGAACAGGCGCGAATACTGCGTCTCGTGCTGCGCGCTGAGGATGGCCAGCATGGGCTGGAAGGCCTGGCGTTCGCGTGCGGCCAGCGCCTGTTCCACGGCAGCCGGCAAAGCCGCGGCCAGGCGCCCCAGCACGCGCTGGGCCGCGGCCTGGCCCAGGGGCACGGCCTTCATCGCCGCCTGCACCTGGTTTTCGGCCCAGCCCCAGGCAAAGGTCAGCAGCGCGTCGCGCGGCGCCGCGCCGGCCAGCGTGGCCGCCAGCGACCAGGCGCTGGGCCACAGCGGCGCCGGGCTCAGCGCGGCCAGGGTCGACAGGCGCGGGTCGGTGGCGTGCTGGCCGTTGCGCAGCCAGTCCAGCATCGATCGGCCCATCTGCAGCGACTGCGCGCGCAGTTCGGCGCTTTCGCGCGTCTGCTGCAGCCAGTCGTTGAGCGCGCCCACGGCCGCGGCGTCGTGGGCCTGCCAGGCGCTGCACAGTTCGGCCAGCGCCGGCAGGTCGCTGCGCGCCTGGCCCAGTTGCAGTTGCGCCAGCAGCCATTCACCGCTGCCGGCCTCACCCTGCAGCAGGCCGGCCTCGACCGCCGCCTCCAGGCCTTCGGAGTAGCTGAAGCCCCCCACCGGCAGCGCCGGTGAGGCCAGCCACATCAGCTGCAGCAGCGTGGCCGGCGGCGTGGCCATTCAGTGGTCGTGCTTGCAGCCGGGGCCGTGAACGTGGCCGTGCTCATGACCGTGGTCAGGGTGGTCGTGATCCTGAGCATGCTCGTGCTCGTGCTCGTGCTCGTGGCCGTGGTCGTGGTCGTGGTGCTCGTGCCCGCCCTGGTAGGCGCCGGCCTCGGGCTCGAAGGCGGCGGCCTCCTCGGCCACGATCAGGTGCATGCGGCGCAGCATCCCGGCCAGCACGTGGTCGGGCTCGAGCTTCAGGTGGTCGGGCTGCACTTCCACCTGCACGTGGCGATTGCCCAGGTGGTAGGCGGCTCGTGCCAGGTCGCTGGGCGTGCCGTGCTGGCTGCAGGGGCGCACCACCAGCACCGGCTGAGGCGCGGCCTTCACGACGACGAGCGAGCCGTCCTCGGCCACCAGCACGTCGCCGCCGCGCAGCACGCTGCCGCGCGGCAGGAACACGCCCAGGATGCGGCCGGCGGAATCGGTGGCGTCGAAGCGGCTCTTCTGGCGCTGGTCCCAGCCCAGTTCGACGCTGGCGGCGCGCTTGAGCAGGGGCGCGGCCAGGCCCTGGCCGCGGGCGATGAGCTTGTTGACGATGAGCATGGGTTCTGCCTGGATAGGGGCTAAGGGGCGAGAGGCGAAGCGCGTGCGCAGTGTACGGAGCGGCGCCGCCGCCGTGCCGCCAGGCGCAGCCAGACCGCGCGCAGCGCTGCGCTGGTCAGCCACAGGAACAGGCCGCTGAAGAGCACGTCGCTGAGGAAATGCCCACCCTGCGCCATGCGCACGCCGCCCACCAGCAGGCCTGCGGCGACGCCGATCAGCAGCCAGCGGCGGCGCGTGGCCGGCGCGCCCAGCAGGCCCACGGCCAGCAGCGCGAAGCCGGTGGCGCTGTGGCCGCTGACGAAACTGCAGTTGGTGCGGCACTGCTTGGCCGGCCGCAGCGCGGGCGTGAACTGCGCGCTGCCGCCGAACTCGGCCATGGCGGCCGGGCGCGCGCGGCCCCAGCCTTCTTTCAGGGCGCCGTTGACCAGGAACCCGGTGCCCAGCCACATGGCCAGACCCAGGGTCAGCATGCGCCGCCACCAGCGCCCGCCGGCCCAGCGCGGGCGCCGCCACAGCAGCAGCGCCACGGGGAAGGCGGCCAGGCCGACTGCGCGGCCGAACCAGGGCACGGCGTCGTAGATCGCGCGCACCCAGGCGTAATCGTGGCCGACGAAACTGCCGTCGGCGCGGAAGAACAGCGCTGCGACGCGCAGATCCAGCGCGGGCCAGGCGCTGAAGACGATGCAGGCGACAGCAAAGGCGCCCGCCAGCCAGGACCATTCGCGTTCGCGCGCACGCCAGGGGCGTGCGGGGGCGATGGAGTGGGCGGCCGCGCTCATCGGCAGAAGGCCTGCGGCGCCGTGGACGGCGGCAGTGCGCGCACGCGCCACAGGCGCAGGTCTATGGTGCCGGTGGCCGAGCGCCGCACCGCCGTGCGCGCCACCAGGTCCAGGCCGCCCAGGGCCGCGGCCAGTTCGGGTGGCGCATCGCCTTCGGACAGCACCCACCAGGGGCCCACGCTGCCGCCGCCGCGCCAAGGGCAGCTCAGCTCGTAATGGCTGTTGGCCACGGTGCCGCCCTGCCACACGGCGCGCAGCAGCGGCCGGCCACGCCACTGGTAGGCGGCCTGGGCCAGCACCGTGCGCGAGGTGCCCAGCAGGTGCACCGTGCCTTCGGCCGGCAGCGCCTGCGCCAGGCCGGCATAGGCCGTGGGCCAGCCGCGCATGCGGCCCCAGGCGTCCAGCGACGCCGGCAGCATGCTGGCAGGCGCCAGCGCGCGCTGCAGCACGGGCGCGCCGGCCAGCAGCGTGACCAGCAGCAGCTGCGCCGCCAGCAGCGCCACCCAGCGGCGCGCGCCTGCGGCCTGGCGCGGCGCCAGCCACCAGGCCAGGGCCAGCGCGGCGGCCAGGTGGGTGGGTGCGATCCAGTTGACCTCGGCATGGCTGCGCGCCGCCTGCACCAGGCCCACGGCCAGCAGCGGCAGCGTGGTCCAGGCCAGCAGCGCCACGGCCGGGGCCGGCCAGGCCACGGGCGCACCGCGCCAGCGCCGGCCGCGCCAGGCCAGCACCGGCAGCATCAACGGCGCCAGGATCAGCGGCTGGCCCAGCGCAAACGCGGCCCAGTCGCCGAGGGCGCCGCCGAAGTCGCGCGCGCCCTGCGCGGTGACGGTGATCTCGGCCGTATGGCGCAGCGTGGGCCAGCCGGCCTGAGCGTTCCACAGCAGGTTGGGCGCCCACAGCGCCAGCGCGCCCAGCACGGCCAGCGCAAAGCCCAGCCGCGCGCGGCGGTCGCCCGCCAGCCACACGAAGACCGCCGCGCCCGGCAGCAGTGCGCCCAGCGTGTACTTGTCCAGCAGGCCCACGCCGCAGGCCAGCGCAAAGACTATCCAGGCCCGCTGGCGGCCTTCGGCAACGGCCAGCCACAGCGTCCACAGCGCCAGCGCCCAGCACAGCAGCAGCAGGGCGTCGGTGGTGGCCACCAGGCCCAGCAGCGCGGCGATGGGGCTGACGGCAAAGATGGCCGCGGCCCACACGCCCACGTGGCGGCGCGCGTCGACGGGCACGCGCGCTTCCATCGCCTGCCCCAGCGCCCACAGCACGGCGGCGGTGAGGGCGTAGGTGGCCATGGCCAGCACGCGCAGGCCGACCTCGCTGTGGCCGAAGAGCGCGGTCGAGGCGCGGATCAGCACCGCTACGGCCGGCGGCTTGGAGTAGTAGCCCCATTGCAGCGCGCGCGACCAGTCCCAGTACTGCGCCTCGTCCACGTGCAGCGAGGCCCCGCTGCCGGCCACGATCAGCAGCCGCAGCCCCAGCAGCGCCAGCAGCGCCGCGCCCCAGGCCGCCAGCGGCCAGCCCAGCGGGCCGGGCCTCATGACGTGGCCTTTCGCAGCACCAGCGCGAAGCCGCGGTCGCGCGCCAGCACCTGGAAGCCCTGGCGTTCGACCGCGGGCAGCGCGTCAAAGCGGTCTTCGCGCACCAGCGCCGCCTCTCCGGCAGCGGGCTCGCGCCGCGGCGCCGGCAGGCCGCGGTAGAAGCCGGCGCTGGGCTGGTGCAGCCGCCACTGCACCAGCGGCAGGTTCTGGCGCTTGGCTACCAAGGCCAGCTCGCGCACCGGGCCCTGCAGTGCCTGCGCCCACCAGGGCAGGGCAAACTGCGTCCAGCCGCACGCGGCCACCACGCCAGCGGCCAGCAACGCGGGCAGGCGGCGCGGCGCGCTGCGCCAGGCCCAGACGGCCAGCGCCCCGATCAGCGCACCGCCGGCCGCGATCCAGGGCCAGGCCAGCGCCGGTGCGGCCGCGGCGGCGGCAAAGCGCGCGGTCCATTGCGGGTCGGCGCGGCGCCCGGCCAGCAGCGCCGCCAGTTGCGGCGAGGCCGCGGCCAGCAGCCACAGGCCCAGAGCGCAGACGGCCAGCGCCAGCGCCATGCCGCGCCCGGCCTGGGCCAGCGCGCGCGCCGCCAGCAGTAGCAACGGCGTGATGGCGTACAGCCCGTAGTGCGGCAGCTTGGTGCCCGACAGCGAAAAGAACACCAGCACGAAGCCCGCCCACAGCAGCAGGAAGCGCAGCGCCGGGTCGCCCCAGGCGTCGCGGGCCCGGCGCAGCAAGGGCCACAGCAGCGGCGTCCAGGGCAGCATCAGCAGTGGCAGCATCAGCAGGTGGTAGCCGATGCCGCCGCTGTGGCCCTCCAGCGGCGCCGAGAAGCGCTCGAGGTTGTGGCGCACCAGAAAGCCGTCGATGAAGGCCTGGCCGTGCCGATTCAGCGCGTACAGGTACCAGGGCAGGGCCACGCCCAGGCCGATGACCCAGGCCCAGGCGTCGGCCAGCAGCGGCCGCAGCACGGCCCAGGGGTGGCGCTGGCGCCAGCCGGCCGCAGCCCACAGCAGGATGGCCGCACCCGGCAGCAACAGCGCCACCGGGCCCTTGGTCAGCAAGCCCAGCGCCACCCACAGGAAGGCCCGGCGGCGCGGCGCGGCGGCGTAGGGGTTCTCGAGCGCACGCCACACGTCGAACAGCGACAGCGCCAGCAGCAGGTTGAGCAGCGCGTCGGCCGTGGCCGCGCGCCCGATGAGCAACGGGCCCAGGCTGGTGGCCAGCATGCCGGCCGCGCCCAGGGCCACGCGTGTGCCCCAGCGCGGCGCGGCAAAGGCCGCGGTGGCCAGGCACCAGGCCCAGGCGCACAGCGCCGAGGGCGCGCGCGCTGCGAACTCGGTGGTGCCGAACAGCCCCAGGCTGGCGGCCTGCAGCCAGTACACCAGGATGGGTTTGTCGAAGCGGTCTTCGCCGTTGAGCGTGGTGTGGCCCCAGTCGCCGCTGACCAGCATCTCGCGGCTGGCCTCGGCAAAGGCGCCCTCGTCCACGTCGAACAGCGGCGCGCTGCCCAGGCCGACCAGCCACAACAGCAACAGCAAGGCCGCGCCCAGCGCGAAGGCCGGGCCGGCATGAAGACGGCCTTGCAGGCGCGCCGCGGCGCTCATCGCGGCGCAGGCGGCTGGCCGTGCCAGGCTTCGTCGGCGGCGGGCTCGCTGCCCGGGCGCCGGTGGTAGGGCATGGCGTGGCGGCCGTCGTAGTACACGCGCATCAGCAGTTCGGCCAGCACGCCGGTGGTCAGGAACTGCAGCCCGCCGATCAGCATGAAGAAGCCCAGGGCCAGCAGCGGCCGCGTGCCGATGGCCTGGCCCATCAGCTTCTCGACGCCCAGCCAGGCCAGGATCAGGCCACCGGCCAGCGAGACCAGCAGGCCCAGGCCGCCGAAGAACTGCCCCGGGCGCGAGCCGAAGTTCAGGAAGAAGTACATCGCCAGCAGGTCGGTAAGCACGCGGAAGGTGCGCGACAGCCCGTACTTGCTGGTGCCCATCAACCGCGCGCGATGGTTCACCGGCTCTTCGGCCATGCGCGAGGGCGATGTGACCGTGGCCAGCCAGGCCGGGATGAAGCGGTGCATCTCACCGTACAGCCGCACCTGGCGCAGCACGTCGCCGCGGAAGGCCTTGAGGCTGCAGCCCAGGTCCTTGAACTCCAGCCCGGTGGCGCGGCGGATCAGGCGGTTGGCGATGAACGAGGGCAGCTTGCGCAGCACGAAACCGTCCTGCCGGTTCTTGCGCCAGCCGGCCACCAGGTCCATGTCTTCAATCAACAGCCGCGACACCAGGCGCGGGATGTCGCGCGGGTCGTTCTGCAGGTCGCCGTCCATGGTGACGATGACGTCGCCGCGCGCGGCGTCGATGCCGGCCTGCATGGCCGCGGTCTGGCGGAAGTTGCGCATCAGGCGCAGCACACGGATGTGCGGGCCCACCAGCGCGGCGTGGCGCTCGAGCGCGGGGCCGGTGCCGTCCAGGCTGCCGTCGTCGACGACGATCAGCTCCCAGGGGTAGGGGTAGTCGACCATGGCCGCCTGCACGTCGTCGATCATGGGCGCGACGTTGTCCAGCTCGTTGTACATGGGCACGACGATGGACAGGCGGTGCGGCGGCGCGGTTTCGCTGGCCGCGGGCAGCGTGGTGGGAAGCGGGATGATGGCTTGGGTCATGAGGTGCGTTCCTGCCCGCGCGGCGTGCCTTGCAACAACTGGCTGGCCGCGGCGGCAAGGAGGGAGAAGGCGATCACGAAAAGGTGCGCGGTGAAGGCGGCGCCCAGCACTGCGGAGGAGGAAGCCGTGGCGCCAGCGACGCGCGCGCCCAGCCACACGCCGGCCTCGTACGTGCCGAAGCCGGCCGGCGGCTGCACCGGCAGCACGGCCGCGCCCTCGCCGGCCAGCGCGCCGGCCCAGGCCGTGGCCAGGGGCAGATCGGCCATGGCGTGCAGCAGCCAGGCCAGCACCGCAATCTTCACCAGCCAGTTGGACAGGGTCCAGAGCCAGCCCCGGGCGTGCGAGCGCAGCGCGGCCTGCAGCACCCGCGCCAGCGCCCGCGCCAGCCAGCTGCTGCCGCCGGCCGGGCCGCCCGCGGCCTGCAGCGCGCGCGCCGCCAGGCGGGCGCCGCGCCAGATGATCAGCGTCAGCACGGCTGCGGCCAGCGCGGCGCGCAAGGCCAGCGCCGCGCCGCTGGCCAGGCCCAGGTCGGGGCCGAAGACCGCCAGGCCCATCAGGCCCAGCACGGACGCGTCCTGCAGGCGCAGCCAGAACAGGCTGGCGGCCGAATCGCCCAGCGCGATGCCCCACCTCTGCTTCAGCAGCCAGGGGTAACCCAGCTCGCCGGCACGCATGGGCAGCATGTTGATGGCCGCGCTGTGCACCAGCGTGATGTGCAGGCAGTCGCTCAAGCGCACCGGCAGGCGGTGGCGCCATTCGTCGCGCAGCCGCGCCGCGCGCAGGCCGTAGCTGGCCAGCATGCCCAGGGCGGCAACGAGCCAGGTGAGCGGCGGCAGCGCCGCGGCACGTGCCCACAGTTCGGCCGGCGACGGCAGCACCCAGGCCAGGGCCACCGCGGCCAGGGCCCCCAGCAGCCAGACGAGCCAGCGGCGCTTCACGGCCGCCCCGGCCCCGGGTGCGCGCGCCACCAGCGCAGCGCCGCGGCCAGGCCCATCAGCGCGATCAGCGCTTGCAGGCCGCTGGCCTGCGGGTACTCGCGCTCGGCCACCCAGAAGCCGCAGGCCGCGGCCACCACGGCGGCGGCGGTCAGGCGCGAGCCCACGCGGCTGCTCAAGGCCGCGGCCATGCGGCCCACCAGCGCCTGGCCGCGCGCCGTGCCCATGATCAGCAAGCCGGTGGCCCAGCCCACGGCCGCGCCGGCCAGCACGTCGCTGGGCCAGTGCGCGCCCACGGCGATGCGCGACAGCGCCACCGCTGCTGCTGTCGCCAGCGCCAGCACGCGCCAGTGCAGCGCGACGCCGCGCAGCGGCCCGGCGATCAGCAGCGCCGCCACCGTGAAGGCCAGGGCCGAGTGGCCCGAAGGCATGGAGCGCGTGTACAGCCCGACACCGGTCAGCTGCACCGCATCCGGCCCCAGCAGCGCCAGCGGCCGGCCGTAGGCGAAGCCGGCCTTGAGCAGCTGCACGAACAGGCCGCCGCAGATCACCGCGACCAGCAGCGACGCCAGCAGCGATGCGTGGCGCGGGCCGGCGGCCGCGGCAAACAGCAGCGCCGCGCTGCCCAGCCCGGCCACCGACAGCGCCGACCAGAACGGCGCGGCCGGCGGGCCCCAGGCGTTGACGGCGGCGAACAGCCAGCGGTCACCCGCGCTGCCGTGCAACGCAACGCCCACGCCCAGCAGCAGCAGCGCCAGCACGGCAGCGCGCAGCACCGGGCCGGCGGGTGGGCGCGATGCTTCGAGGGAGGTGGTGGCCGGGTGCATGGGCGGGGCAGGGGCAAAGCCGCGATTGTCGGCGATGCACGCCGCGGTCGTTGCGCCCCGCCCAGGGGGCCCGCGGGTCAGAACAGGAAGTAGCGCTGCGCCATCGGCAGCACCGTGGCCGGCTCGCAGGTGAGCAGTTGCCCGTCGGCACGCACGCTGTAGGTCTGCGGGTCGATCTCCATCACCGGCGTGTAGGCGTTGTGCGCCATGTCGGCCTTCTTGACCGTGCGGCAGCCCTGCACCGAGGCCAGCCGGCGCCGCAGCCCCAATTGATCACCGATATCGCCGCGCAGCGCGCTCTGGCTGACGAAGCTCAGGCACGTGGCCGGCAGCACACCGCCGTAGCTGCCGAACATGGGCCGGTAGTGCACCGGCTGCGGCGTGGGGATGCTGGCGTTGGCGTCGCCCATCAGCGCCGCGGCGATGAAGCCGCCCTTGAGGATGAGGCTGGGCTTGACGCCGAAGAAGGCCGGGCGCCAGACCACCAGGTCAGCCCACTTGCCGACCTCGACGCTGCCGACTTCGTGCGCGATGCCGTGCGCCAGCGCCGGGTTGACCGTGTACTTGGCGATGTAGCGCTTGACGCGGAAGTTGTCGTTGCGCGCGCCGTCGCCCGGCAGCGCGCCGCGCTGGGCCTTCATCTTGTGCGCCGTCTGCCAGGTGCGGATGATGACTTCGCCCACGCGGCCCATGGCCTGGCTGTCGCTGCTGAACATGCTGATCGCGCCCAGGTCGTGCAGCACGTCTTCGGCGGCGATGGTCTCGCGCCGGATGCGGCTTTCGGCGAAGGCCAGATCCTCGGCGATGCTGGCGTCCAGGTGGTGGCACACCATCAGCATGTCCAGGTGCTCGTCCAGCGTGTTGACGGTGTAGGGGCGCGTGGGGTTGGTGCTGCTGGGCAGCACGTTGGGCTCGCCCACCACGCGCATGATGTCGGGCGCGTGGCCGCCGCCGGCGCCTTCGGTGTGGAAGGTGTGGATGGTGCGGCCGCGGAAGGCGGCGATGCTGTCCTCGACGAAGCCGCTCTCGTTGAGCGTGTCGGTGTGGATGGCCACCTGCGTGTCCGTCACCTCGGCCATGGTCAGGCAGTTGTCGATGGCCGCGGGCGTGGTGCCCCAGTCCTCGTGCAGCTTCAGGCCGATGGCGCCGGCAGCGATTTGCTGGCTCAGGGCCTCGGGCCGGCTGGCGTTGCCCTTGCCCATGAAGCCCAGGTTCATGGGGAAGGCCTCGGCCGCCAGCAGCATGCGGTGCAGGTTCTCGGGCCCGGGCGTGCAGGTGGTGGCAAAGGTGCCGGTGGCCGGCCCGGTGCCGCCGCCCAGCATGGTGGTCACGCCGCTCATCAGCGCTTCTTCGATCTGCTGCGGGCAGATGAAGTGGATGTGCGTGTCGATGCCGCCGGCGGTGACGATCAGGCCTTCGGCGGCGATGATCTCGGTGCCCGGGCCGATGACGATGTCCACGCCCGGCTGCACGTCGGGGTTGCCGGCCTTGCCGATGGCGGCGATGCGGCAGCCCTTCAGGCCGATGTCGGCCTTGACGATGCCCCAGTGGTCGACGATGAGCGCGTTGGTGATGACGCAGTCGCAGGCCTCGTGATGGGCCGGGCCGTTGACCACCTGCGCCTGCCCCATGCCGTCGCGGATGGTCTTGCCGCCGCCGAACTTGACTTCCTCGCCATACCCGACGGCCCTGCCGTCGGGTCCTACCCGTCCTTCGCCGGCGCGCAGCGTGTAGTCCTGCTCGACCTCGATCACCAGGCCGGTGTCGGCCAGGCGCACGCGGTCGCCCACGGTGGGGCCGTACATCTCGGCGTAGGCGCGTCTTCCGATGCTGGCCATCACAGCGCTCCGTTCACCAGGCCGCGGAAGCCCCAGACCTGGCGCGTGCCGGCGTAGGCCACCAGTTCCACCGTGCGCTCCTGCCCGGGCTCGAAGCGCACCGCGGTGCCGCTGGCGATGTGCAGCCGCATGCCGCGCGCTGACTGGCGGTCGAAGTGCAGCGCCGCGTTGGTCTCGGCAAAGTGGTAGTGCGAGCCCACCTGTATGGGCCGGTCGCCGGTGTTGGACACGCGCAGCGTCAAAGTGGGGCGGCCGGGGTTCAGTTCGTGCGCCGCGCCGTCCGTAAAGAGTTCACCTGGGATCATTACCGGGCCCTCATGTTGGCATTTACGCAATGGGTTGGTGCACGGTCACCAACTTGGTGCCGTCTGGGAAGGTTGCCTCGACCTGGATCTCGCTGACGATCTCGGGCACGCCCTCCATCACTTCGTCGCGCTTGAGCACGGTCTTGCCCTCGCTCATCAGTTGCGCCACGGACTTGCCGTCGCGTGCGCCTTCCATGATGGCGGCGCTGATCAGGGCGATGCTCTCCGGCACGTTGAGCTTGAGCCCGCGCGCCTTGCGGCGCTCGGCCAGCAGCGCGGCGGTGAAGATCAGCAGCTTGTCCTTCTCACGCGGGGTCAAATCCATCGTCGCTTCGCTCCAAGTTTGCGCGTGCGGCCGCAAATGCCGGCCGAGCGCGGGGTGTGAGGTCCATGCGCGGCGTCCTGGTCGGTGTGGGCGGATTCTGCCTGCTGAGCGCTGCGGTTGCGCCGTCTTTCCAGGCCGATCCCGACGCACCGGAGCAAATGCCACGCCCAGGCCAAGACGGATTGGCACGCCACTTGCGAACCGGGTCTTCGCATCATCAACCCAGGCCCGATCGTGGCCGCCCGGAGGATCACTCAATGAAGCGTCGGATTGCCTTGCGCCTGCTGCCTGCCCTGATGGCCGCGTCCAGCCTGTTCAGCCTGCCTGCCCTTGCGCAGGACACCATCAAGGTCGGCGTGCTGCACTCGCTGTCCGGCACCATGGCCATTTCGGAGACGGTGCTCAAGGACACCGTGCTGATGGCCATCGACGAGATCAACGCCAAGGGCGGCCTGCTGGGCAAGAAGCTCGAGCCCGTGGTGGTGGACCCGGCCTCCAACTGGCCGCTGTTCGCCGAGAAGGCCAAGCAGCTGATCAGCCAGGACAA
>LNFM01006302.1_pt1 | contig 19633 bp, 12 predicted proteins | sample 596031 | NCBI WGS metagenome assembly LNFM01 (sample SAMN04254537, study PRJNA301005) | activated carbon metagenome | isolation source: dual media filters at the Ann Arbor, Michigan drinking water treatment plant | place: USA: Ann Arbor | reverse complement strand
AGGTTCGGCAGGTCAGGGCGCTGGAGGCAGCGAGTTCAGGGATAATACCGGAAAGCCCGCTGTCGCCTCCATGAATGCGGCCCCGGGCCCGCCCCGGCCCCACGAGACCCCCATGTCCCAGCCCAATCCGCCAGAAAACGACGACAACGAGCGTGAACTGCTCGAGTCCAGCATCCCCCTGGCCTCGGCGGGACGGCGCTTCGACCAGGTCCTGGCCGAGCTGTTCCCGGATTTCTCCCGCTCCCGCCTCACCGAATGGATCAAGGCCGGCGACGCCCTGCTGGACGGCCGCCTGGTCAAGCCCAAGGAGGCCGTACGCGGCGGCGAGCCGGTCACGCTCTCGGTCCGGATCGAGGTCGAGACCGGCGAGGCCCTGCCCGAGGACATCCCGCTCGAGATCCTCCACGAGGACGAGGACGTGCTGGTGGTCAACAAGCCGGCCGGCCTGGTCGTCCACCCCGGCGCCGGCAATCCGCGCGGCACCCTCGTCAACGCACTGCTGCACTTCGACCCCCGGCTGGCCGGCCTGCCGCGCGCCGGCATCGTCCATCGCCTCGACAAGGACACCTCGGGCCTGATGGTGGTCGCCCGCAACCTGCGGGCGCATACCTCGTTGGTTGAACAGCTCTCAGGCCGCGAGGTCCACCGCCAGTACCTGGCCGTGGTGCAGGGCACCATGGTCGCCGGCACCACCATCAACGCGCCCATCGGCCGCCATCCCACCGACCGGGTGCGCATGGCCGTGGCCAAGGAGGGCGCGCCGGGCCGCGACGCCATCACCCATTACCGGGTCCGCGAGAAGTTCCGCGCCCACACCCTGGTCGAATGCCGCCTGGAGACCGGGCGCACGCACCAGATCCGCGTGCACATGGCCCATGTCCGCCATCCGATCGTGGGCGATCCGCTCTACGGCGGGTCGTTCCGCCTGCCCAAGGCCGCCACCGAGGAACTGGTCGCTCGCCTGCAGGGCTTCAAGCGCCAGGCGCTCCATGCCGAGAAGCTCAGCTTCAGGCACCCGGCCAGTGGCGAGACGGTGACCGTGGAGTCGTCGATGCCCGAGGACATGCAGGGCCTGGTGCTGGACCTGCGCAACGACACCGCGGCCGCCAAGAAGGCGGGATGAGCGCCGCCGGCGCCTGGACCGAGGCCGGCTGGCCGGCGCCGCCCGGCGTCCGCGGCGGCACCAGCCTGCGCGGCGGCGAGGGCGTCTCGCCGCCGCCGTTCGACCGCCTGAATCTGGGGCTGCGCTGCGGCGACGATCCCGCGTACGCCCGCGCCAACCGCGAGCGCCTGGCCGGCTGGCTGGGCCTGCCGTCCGCGCCGCATTGGCTGGAGCAGGTGCATGGCACCACCGTGGTCCGGGTCGACGCGCCGCCGGCGGGTGGGCCCGAGCCGGTGGCTGATGCCGCAGTCACCTCCACGCCCGGCGTCGTGCTGGCCATCCTGACGGCCGACTGCCTGCCGGTGCTGCTGGCCGCCCGCGACGGAAGCGAGATCGGCGCGGCCCATGCCGGCTGGCGCGGCCTGGCCGCCGGCGTGCTCGAGGCGACCGTGCGCGCGATGCGGGCGCCGGCGGGCGACATCATCGCCTGGCTGGGACCCGCGGCCGGCCCCCGGGCCTACGAAATCGGCGGGGAAGTGCGCGAGGCCCTCCTGGCCCACGACCCGGCCGCGGCGGAGGCGTTCACCGCCACCCGTCCCGGCCACTGGCGCGTGGACTTGTACGCGTTGGCGCGCCAGCGGCTGGCCGCCGTCGGCGTGCACGAGGTGCACGGCGGCGGCGAGTGCACGATCAGCGATCCGGCGCGCTATTTCTCGCACCGCCGCGACGGCCGCAGCGGGCGGCTGGCGACGCTGGCCTGGCGCGAAGGCTGAACCGACGCCGATTTCCTGCCTTCCGGCAGGCTGACGCGGCGCGGCGCCCGTGTCATGTTCGCGCCACCCCCGCCCGAGACCACCGCATGCGCGCCACCGCCCTCGCCCTAGTCCTTTCCCTGTGCCTGCCGTCCGCCGCCCTCGCGGCCACCGTCGCCGAGGCCACGGCGTGGCTGGTGGCCAAGGATGCCCGCGCCGCGCCCGCCATCACTGCCTTGCTGAAGGCCCAGCCGCGCAGCGCCGACGTGCACGTGCTGCATGCGCGCCTGCTGCTGCAGCAGCGCGAGCCCGAGGATGCCATCGACGCCGCCGAACGCGCCGTTGGACTGGGGCCGGCCCACGCCCAGGCGCACTATTGGCTCGGCAACGCCCTGGGCCAGCGCATCGGCCAGGTCGGCATGCTTCGGCAGGCGGCGATGGCGCCGAAGCTGCGCGAGGCCTTCGAACGCGCGCTGGAACTGGACCCGGATATCCACGAGGCGCGCCTGAACCTGATCGAGTTCTACCTGCAGGCGCCCTCGTTCGCAGGTGGCAGCGTCGACGCCGCGAAGGCGCATGCGGCCCAGCTGGCCCGCCGCGATCCGCCCCGCGGCCACTACGCCGCCGGCCGCCTGGCCATGCATGCCAAGGACCTGCCGGCAGCGGCCAAGGCCTACGGTGCCGCCTACCGCGCGCGCCCGGACAGCGCCAATTTCCGGATGGCCGCGGGCACCACGTGGCAGGCCACCCAGCAGTGGGACGCCGCCTTCGCGCTCTACCAGGCCTGGACAAAGGAGGACCCCGCGGCTGCTGGTGCCCAGTACCAGCTGGGCCGCACCGCGGCGCTTTCCGGCCAGTTCCTGCCCGAGGGCGAGGCCGCGCTGCGCCGCTACCTGGCGCTGCCGCTGGCGCCGGGGCAACCGCCGCACCACAATGCGTGGTACCGGCTGGGGCAGGTGCAGGCCCACGCGGGCGACAAGGCCGCGGCGCGCGTGTCCTTCCAGAATGCGCTGAAGGGCGAACCGGGCAACGCCGAATTCAAGGCCGCGCTGTCCGCGCTCTGAACCGTCCGGCCGCACTTCGCTTGAAAGCCCGGCGCCGGGGCGCCATTTGCTTGGCATACGGGCGGCACCCCGCCGCCCCGGACTCCCGAGGGGCTCCCCGATGCGCATGGACAAACTCACCTCGCGTTTCCAGCAGGCGCTGAGCGACGCGCAGTCGCTGGCCGTGGGCCGCGACCACAACCTGATCGAACCGCTGCACCTGATGGTGGCCCTGCTCGACCAGCAAGGCGGCAGCACCCGCCCCATGCTCGCCCAGGCCGGCGTCAACGCCGCCGCGCTGCGGCAGCGGCTGGGCGAAGCGCTCGACAAGCTGCCCAGGGTCAGCGGCCAGGCCGGCGACGTGTCGGTGGGCAATGACCTGGCGCGGCTGCTGAACGTCTGCGACAAGCTGGCGCAGCAGCGCGGCGATGGTTTCATCGCCAGCGAACTGTTCGTGCTGGCGGCGCTGGAGGACAAGGGCGCGCTGGGCCAGGCGCTCAAGGCCAGCGGCGCCCAGAAGGCCGCGCTGGAGCAGGCCATCGAAGCGCTGCGCGGCGGCGAAAAGGTGCAGGACGCCAACGCCGAGGAGAACCGGCAGGCGCTGGAGAAGTACTGCATCGATCTCACCGCCCGCGCCGAGGCCGGCAAGCTCGACCCGGTGATCGGCCGCGACGAGGAAATCCGCCGCACCATCCAGGTGCTGCAGCGGCGCACCAAGAACAACCCGGTGCTGATCGGCGAACCCGGCGTCGGCAAGACCGCGATCGTCGAGGGCCTGGCCCAGCGCATCATCCATGGCGAGGTGCCCGAGGGCCTGCGCAACCGCCGCGTGCTGTCGCTGGACATGGGCGCGCTGATCGCCGGCGCCAAGTTCCGCGGCGAGTTCGAGGAGCGGCTCAAGGGCGTGCTCAGCGACCTTTCGAAGCAGGAAGGGCAGGTGATCCTGTTCATCGACGAGCTGCACACCATGGTCGGCGCGGGCAAGGCCGAGGGGTCGATGGACGCGGGCAACATGCTCAAGCCGGCGCTGGCCCGCGGCGAGCTGCACTGCATCGGCGCGACCACGCTGGACGAGTACCGCAAGTACGTCGAGAAGGACGCCGCGCTCGAGCGCCGCTTCCAGAAGGTGTTCGTGGGCGAGCCCTCGGTCGAGGACACCATCGCCATCCTGCGCGGCCTGAAGGAGCGCTACGCCGTGCACCACGGCGTCGAGATCACCGACCCGGCGATCGTCGCCGCGGCGACGCTTTCGCATCGCTACATCGCCGACCGCCAGCTGCCCGACAAGGCCATCGACCTGATGGACGAGGCCGCCTCGCGCATCCGCATGGAGATCGACTCCAAGCCCGAGGAAATGGACCGCAAGGAGCGACGTCTGATCCAGCTCAAGATCCAGCGCGAGGCGCTGAAGAAGGAAAAGGACAGCGAGTCGAAGCAGCGTCTGGCCGACCTGGAAACCGAGATCGCCACGCTCGAGCGTGAGTTCAACGACCTCGAGGAAATCTGGAAGGCCGAGAAGGCCACGCTCACCGGCGCGACCAAGGTCAAGGAGCAGCTGGAGCAGGCGCGCCTGGCGCTCGATGCCGCGCACCGCCAGCAGGATTTCGCCAAGGCCAGCGAACTGCAGTACGGCCGAATCCCCGAGCTCGAGAAGCAGCTCGAAACGGCGCAGGCGGTCGAGACCAAGGGTTTCCAGCTGCTGCAGGACAAGGTCACCGCGGAGGAGATCGCCGAGGTGGTGTCGCGCTGGACCGGCATCCCGGTCAGCAAGATGCTCGAGGGCGAGCGCGAGAAGCTGCTCAAGATGGAGGACGCGCTGCACCACCGCGTGGTCGGCCAGCACGAGGCGGTGAAGGCGGTGTCCGACGCCATCCGCCGTTCGCGCGCGGGCCTGTCGGACCCGAACCGCCCGAACGGAAGCTTCCTGTTCCTTGGCCCCACCGGCGTGGGCAAGACCGAACTATGCAAGGCGCTGGCGGGCTTCCTGTTCGACACCGAGGACGCCATGGTGCGCATCGACATGAGCGAGTTCATGGAGAAGCACTCCGTGGCCCGCCTGATCGGCGCGCCCCCGGGTTACGTCGGCTACGAGGAGGGTGGCTACCTCACCGAGGCCGTGCGTCGCCGCCCCTACAGCGTGCTGCTGCTCGACGAAGTCGAGAAGGCGCATCCGGACGTGTTCAACATCCTGCTGCAGGTGCTCGACGACGGCCGCCTCACCGATGGCCAGGGCCGCACGGTCGATTTCCGCAACACGGTGATCGTGATGACCTCCAACCTCGGCAGCCAGCACATCCAGGAGCTCAGCGGCGAGGGCGATGCCGCCTACGTGCAGATGAAGGCGGCGGTGATGGGCGTGGTGCAGGCGCACTTCCGCCCGGAGTTCATCAACCGGCTCGACGAGATCGTGGTCTTCCACCCGCTGGGCCGCGAGCAGATCCAGTCCATCGCCCGCATCCAGACGGCGTACCTGTCCAAGCGCCTGGCCGACCGCCAGATCAGGCTGGAGATCGACGACGCCGCGCTGGCGCTGCTGGGCAACGTCGGCTTCGACCCGGTCTACGGCGCGCGGCCGCTCAAGCGCGCGATCCAGCAGCAGCTGGAGAACCCGCTGGCCCAGAAGATCCTGGCCGGCGAGTTCGGCCAGGGCGACACCGTGAAGGTCACCGCCGACGGCGGCACCCTGGCCTTCCTCCGCGCCTGACCTGCTTCACCTGTAGGAGGGACTTCAGTCCCGAAGCTCTTCGCGAAGGGCTTCGGGACTGAAGTCCCTCCTACAAAGGGTTCACGGCGATGCGGGCAGGCTGTCGCCATGCCGATCCACCTCGTCTGGTTCAAGCGCGACCTGCGCACGCACGACCACGCGCCGCTGTGCGCCGCGGCGGCGCGCGGGCCGGTGTTGCCGCTCTACGTGGCCGAACCGGGCTACTGGGCGCAGCCCGACGCTAGTGGGCGGCAGTGGGCCGCCACGGCCGAAGCGCTGCACGAACTGCGCGACGACCTCGCCCGCCTCGGGCAGCCCTTGGTCGTGCGCACCGGCGACGTCGTTGGTGTGCTCGAACAGCTGCACCGCCGGTACCGCCTCGCCGGCCTGTGGTCGCACGAGGAAACCGGCAACGACTGGACCTTCGCGCGCGACCGCCGCGTCGGCGCCTGGGCGCGCGCGAACGGCATCCCCTGGGAGGAAACCCCGAGCGGCGGCGTCCAGCGCCGGCTCCGCAGCCGCAACGGCTGGGCGTCCGAGTGGGAGAGAAGGATGGCGCCCGCGCCGTTGGCCGAACCTGCACTCACGCCGGTCCCCGGCATCGAACCCGGACCCATTCCCGCGGGCGAAGCGTTGGGCATCGCGCCCGATCCCTGTCCCGGCCGCCAGCGCGGTGGCCGCCGTCGCGGCGAGCGCGCGCTGCAAACTTTCCTTGCCGGTCGCGGCGCCGGCTACATGCGCGGCATGAGCAGTCCGGTCAGCGCCGAAACCCGCTGCTCGCGCTTCTCGCTGGCGCTGGCCACCGGCGCCCTGTCGCTGCGCGAGGTGGTCCATGCGGTGCGTGGCGCCAGGGCCGAAGGCAGCCCGGTGCCGGCGCGCGACCTCGCCTCGCTCGAGAAGCGCCTGCACTGGCACTGCCACTTCATCCAGAAGCTCGAGAGCGAGCCCGCCATCGAGTTCCGCAACGTGCACCGCGGCTTCGACGGCCTGCGCGAACAGGACTTCAATCGCGACTGGTTCGGCGCCTGGCAGCGCGCGGAAACCGGCTGGCCGTTCGTGGACGCCTGCCTGCGCTCGCTGCAGCAGACCGGCTGGATCAACTTCCGCGCGCGGGCGATGCTGGTCTCGATCAGCAGCTACCACCTGTGGCTGCACTGGCCCGAGCCGGCGCGCCAGCTGGCGCGCTGGTTCACCGACTACGAGCCCGGCATCCACTATCCGCAGGTGCAGATGCAGGCCGGCGTCACCGGCATCAACATCCCGCGCATGTACAACCCGGTAAAGCAGTCGCAGGACCAGGACCCGCAGGGTGCCTTCATCCGCCGCTGGCTGCCCGAACTCGAGGCCGTGCCGGACGCCTGGATCCACACTCCCTGGCGGATGGGCACGGCGCAGCAGCGCGCCGCCGGCCTGCGCCTGGGCGAGACCTATCCGCAGCCCGTCCGCGACCACGAGCAGGCCGCGCGCGAGGCACGCGCCAAGCTCACCGCCTGGAAGCGTGCCCACGTGGCCCGCGAGGAGAGCCTGCGGGTCTTCGAGAAACACGGCAGCCGAAAGCGCCAGCCCGCGCGCGGCTGCACGAAGGGCACGGCGTCCAAGGCGCCGTTACCTGCGGAGCAAGGCGACCTGTTCTAGCCGTCGCCCCTGTAGGAGGGACTTCAGGCGCGCTGGTGGCGGAAGGGCGGGGCGGAGAGCGCCATCTCGGCCATGCTGTGGGCAAGTTCCTTCTCGGCCAGCACCGCGCCGTCGGCGCCGTGCTTGAGCAGGTGCTTCACTTCGGCATCGCTGTGCGCGCGGGCCAGGATGGTCAGGCCGGGATTGAGCGCGCGCAGGCGGGCCACCACCTCGCCGGCTTCCAGCGCCTGCGGGATCGCCAGCACCACCAGCAGGGCCTTGGCCGGCGAGGCCTCGTCCAGCACGCGATGGCTGGCCGCGTTGCCGCGGATGGCCGGGAAGCCGGCATCGCGCGCGTGCTGCACCAGGTCGGCGTCGTCGTCGATCACCACCAGCGGCACCGCGCGTTCACGCAGCAGTTTGGCGATTTCGCCGCCGACGCGTCCGAAGCCGACCAGGATCGCGTGGCCGCCGGTGGGCAGCGGCGGCCCGGGGTGGGGCGCGGGAGCCGGCGCCGGCGCCTCGCCGTCGGCGATCGCCGCGGCGCGGCGCGCCTCGAGCCTGTCCAGTGCGGCGAAGATCAGCGGATTGGCGATGATCGAGAGCAGCGCGCCGGCCAGCACCAGGTCGCGGCCTTCCTGGGGCAGGATCGCCAGCGACACGCCCAGCCCGGCCAGGATGAAGGAGAACTCGCCGATCTGCGCCAGGCTGGCCGAGATCGTCAGCGCGGTGCCGTTGGGGTGGCCGAAGGCGCGCACGATCAGGTAGGCCGCCAGCGACTTGCCGACGGTGATGATCAGGAAGGTGGCCAGCACCGGCAGCGGCTGCGACACAAGGATGCTCGGGTCGAACAGCATGCCCACCGACACGAAGAACAGCACCGCGAACGCATCGCGCAGCGGCAGCGAATCCGACGCAGCCTTGTGGCTCAGGTCGCCGTTGAGCAGCATGCCGGCGAAGAAGGCGCCCAGCGCGAACGACACGCCGAACAGCTTGGCCGAGCCGAAGGCCACGCCCAGGGCGATCGCCAGCACGCTCAGCGTGAACAGCTCGCGCGAGCCGAAGCCCGCCACCCGCTCCAGCAGCCACGGGATCGCGCGCTTGCCCACCAGCAGCATCAGCGCCACGAAGGCGCCGACCTTGAGCAGGGTCCAGCCCAGCGAGGCCATCACGGGGCCCAGCGCCAGCGTGCCGTCGTTCGCACCTTCGCCCAGGGATGCGGCCAGCGCCGGCAGCAGCACCAGGGCCACCACCATCACCAGGTCCTCGACGATCAGCCAGCCCACCGCAATGCGGCCGCGCCGGGTCTCGAGCAGGCGCCGGTCCTCCATCGCCCGCAGCAGCACCACCGTGCTGGCCACCGACAGCGCCAGGCCGAACACGATGCCCTGCAGCGTCGGCCAGCCCAGGAACCACGCCAGGGCCCAGCCCAAGGCCGTAGCCACCGTGATCTGGGCGATCGCGCCCGGGATGGCGATCGCCTTCACCTCCATCAGGTCCTCGACCGAGAAGTGCAGGCCGACGCCGAACATCAGCAGGATCACGCCGATTTCCGACAGCTCCATCGCCAGGTCCGGGTCAGCCACGAAGCCGGGCGTGAACGGTCCCACCAGGATGCCCGCCACCAGGTAGCCCACGATCGGCGACAAGCGCAGCCGGTGCGCCAGGCTTCCGAGCACGAACGCCAGCACCAGGCCGACGGCGAGCAGGGCGATCAGGGGGGTGTCATGGGGCATGGGCGCTCCTCGGGGGTGGGGCGTCCGGGTCGGGGGACGCCGGACCGCCTGATAGACTACGCGACCCTTGCTTCAGCCGACGTCATGATCGCCTTCCGCAACTTCGCCCTCCGCCGCGGCGAACGCCTCCTGCTTTCCCAAGTGGACCTCAGCCTGCACGCCGGCTGGCGCATCGGCGTCATCGGCCGCAACGGCTGCGGCAAGTCCAGCCTGTTCGCGGCGATCATGGGCGAGGTGGACGCCGACCACGGCGACATCGACCTGCCGGGCAAGGTGCGCATCGCCAGCGTGGCGCAGGAAACCCCGTCGCTGCCCGACGCCGCGATTGATTTCGTGCTCTCGGGCGACACCGAGGTGCACGCCATCCTGCAGGCCGAGGCCGCCGCGATGGCCGCCGAGGACTGGGACGCCGTGGCCAACGCGCACCAGCGCCTGGCCGAGATCAACGGCTACGACGCCACCGCCCGCGCCGGCAAGCTGCTGCACGGCCTGGGCTTCCCGGCCGACACCCATTCGCGGGCGGTGTCCTCGTTCTCAGGCGGCTGGCGCGTGCGCCTGAACCTGGCGCGGGCGCTGATGATGCCCTCCGACCTGCTGCTGCTGGACGAACCCACCAACCACCTCGACCTCGACGCGGTGCTGTGGCTGGAGGCCTGGCTGCTCAAGTACCCGGGCACGCTGCTGATGATCTCGCACGACCGCGAGTTCCTCGATGGCGTCAGCACCCACACCCTGCACCTGCATGAAGGCAAGGCCAAGCTCTACGCCGGCGACTACACCAGCTTCGAGCGCCAGCGCGCCGAGCACCTGCGCCAGCAGCAGATCGCGCACGACAAGGAACAGGCCGAGCGCGCCCACCTGCAGAGCTTCATCGACCGCTTCAAGGCCAAGGCCAGCAAGGCCAGGCAGGCCCAGAGCCGCATGAAGCGCCTGGCCAAGCTGGCGGGCACCGAGGCGGTGCGCGCCGAGCGTTCGTTCCGCATCGTCTTCGCCGAGCCCGCCCGCCTGCCGCATTCGCTGATCCGCTTGAACCACGTTGACGCCGGCTACGCGACTCCCACGGGAGCCACGAAGATCCTCGCGGACATTGGCTTCGGGCTCGAGGCCGGCGACCGCGTGGGCCTGCTCGGGCCCAACGGCGCCGGCAAGTCCACGCTGGTGAAGACGCTGGTGGGCGAGCTGCCGCTGCTGGCCGGCGAGCGCGTCGCCCACCCCGACCTGCGCATCGGCTACTTCGCCCAGCACACCGTGGAAAGCCTGCACGAGGGCCAGAGCCCGCTGTGGCACCTGAAAGAGCTGGCGCCCAACGCCGGCGAACAAGTGCTGCGTAATTACCTGGGCCGCTGGAACTTCGTCGGCGACCGGGCGTTCGAGAACATCGACGGCTTCTCCGGCGGCGAGCGCGCGCGCCTGGCGCTGGCCCTGATCGCCTACCTCGAGCCGAACGTGCTGCTGCTCGACGAACCCACCAACCACCTCGACCTCGACATGCGCGAGGCCCTGGCCGAGGCGTTGAGCGATTTCCCCGGCGCCATCGTGCTGGTCTCGCACGACCGCCACCTGATCGGCCTGGTCTGCGAAACCTTCTGGCGCGTGGCCGACGGCAAGGTCGAGGAGTTCAACGGCGACCTCGACGAGTACGCCGCCTGGCTGCGCAGCCGGAACAACGAGCCGCGCGCCGCCAAGCCGGCCGCGGTCGCCAAGCCGGCGCCGCCGCCGAAGCCGGTGCGCAGCAAGCAGGAAGCCGACGCGGCCGCGAAGCGACTCAAGCAGGTCGAGGCGCGCATCGCCGTGCTGCAGGCCGAGCTCGACAAGCTGGAGTCGCAGTTGGCCGACCCGGCGATCTACGGCAACGACGGCGGCATCGAGGTCGCGCAGCTGGCGCAGCGCCAGGGCGAACTGGCCAAGGAAAAGGACCAGCTCGAGTCCGAGTGGCTCGAACTGGCGGAGTGAGGCCCGCCCCGCGCCCGCGCTAGCCGGGCGTGGCGGCCAGGCAAGGCAGGGACACGTCGAAGGTGCTGCCGCGGTGCTCGCCCCGGCTGCGCGCGGCGATGCGGCCGCCATGCGCTTCCACCAGTTCGCGCGCCACCGCCAGCCCGATGCCCAGGCCGCCGCGGTGCACCGCCATGGCATCGGGGCCGCGCGCGAACAGGTCGAAGATGCATTCCAGCAGGTCTTCGGGCAGCCCCATGCCGTTGTCCACCAACTGGATGGTGACGCGACCCCGCGCCCGGCGCGCCACCAGTCGAAGCCGCCCGCCCGCGGGCGTGTAGCGGCAGGCGTTGTCCAGCAGGTTCACCAGCACCTGGGCCAACCGGTCCGGGTCACCGCGCACCCAGAGCGCGCCCTCCGGCAGCTGCAGGGCCAGGGCATGGCCCCTGAGCGTGATCGCCGGCTGCCACGCTTCCGCCACGTCCCGCAGCACCTGGCATACGTCCACCGGCACCGACGCCATCCGGAAGCGTTGGCCGCCGGCGCGGCCGTCGTCCAGCAGGTCGTCCACCCGCCGGGCCATGTGCAGCACTTGCTTCTCGATCGCCCGGTGCAGGCGTTCCATCCCGGCTTCGTCGCCGCTGGCCCGGCGCGCCAGGTCGGCGGCCTTGCGGATCGGCGCCAGCGGGTAGCGCAGCTCGTGCGCCACCATCGCCAGGAAGCGCACCCGGCGCGCGTGCATCGCCTCCGACTCGGCGTCCACCGGCGCCTTGCCCAGCACGGTCAGGACGAAACGTTCGTTGGACTGGCGCAGGTCCTGGTCGGATTCGGCCCGCCGCGCTTCGTCGCCCTCGCCGCGCCCGCGGGCACGGGCCTCACCCGGGGAGTCGGCGTGGAACCGATAGCGGCTGCCGCGGTCGGCCTTGGCGCGATACATGGCGGCGTCTGCGGCTTCGAGCAGGACCGGCACCTGGTCGCCGTCCTCCGGGTACAGGCTGATGCCGATGCTGGCCAGTACGCCAGCGTGGTCCGCGGGCGGTTCGCCGGGCAGCGCAAGGGCGTCGAGCATCTTGGCGGCGATCGCACCGGCGTCGGCCGCGCAGCTGATCTCGGGCAGCAGCACCACGAACTCGTCGCCGCCGAAGCGGCTGACGGTGTCCGAGTCGCGGACCACCGATTGCAGCCGGCGCGCCACGCACCTGAGCACCTCGTCGCCGAACGCATGTCCCTGGCTGTCATTGACGCGCTTGAAGTGGTCCAGGTCCACGAACATCACCGCCAGCCGCGCCGAACGCCGCTGCGCCAGCGCGAGTGCGCTGCCGATCCGGTCGAGCATCAACGTGCGGTTCGGCGTGTCGGTGAGCGGGTCGCGCTGGGTGGCGCGGACCAGAAGGTCCAGGCTGTGGACCGCGCTCTCGGCGATCCGTGCCGCGGAATGCGCGGCGTCGCTCAGGCGCTGGTAAGCGAGCTGGCGCTGTTCCTCGCTGAGTCCGCGATGGTCGTGCGGGACATCGTGCAGGTCGCGGCGGAAGGCCTCGAGCAGTTCGCGCAAGTGTTCCGCGCGCAGGCCGGGGGCTGGCCCGCCACCGGACGGGGCCGACGCGACAAGGGTCGACGCTTCCGCCTGCGGCGCGTCCGCGATCAGGGTCTGGCCCGTCATGCACTGCTCCTTGGGTCGATGTAGGTGCGTGAGTGTTGCAGCTAAACGCATCGGCAAAGGCGGGCGCCGTGGCTGCGGTTCAGTTCCGGCGCGCGCCACGCAGCTATGTGCGCCGGCGCACGGAGAGAGGTGGCCTCCGCGCTTGCTGGCTTACATCGTCGCGGTCTACCTGATCTTCATCGGCATCATCGGCCTGCTGGGGTCCGGCGTGTTGCGCTGAACACGCGCGTCGCCGCGACCGCGGCTTGATCAACGACCGCCTCCCATGTTTCCCTGAAGCCGGGTTCTCCGCGGGCAAGGAGCGATGGGAGCGCTGCACACGCTCGATTACCTGGTGCTGGCGGTTTATTTCGCGATCGTCATCGCTGTCTGCGCGCGGGTGTCCCGGCGCAGCCCGGACAGCGACGAGCTGTTCCTGGCCGGGCGCACGCTCGGCGTCGGCGTGGTCGGCCTGTCCCTGTTCGCCTCGAACATTTCCTCCACCACCCTGATCGGCCTGCCGGGCGCGGCCTGGCAGTCCGGCATCGCGGTCGCCAACTACGAATGGATGGCGGCGCTGGTGCTGGTGCTCACCGCCGTGTTCGTGGCGCCGGTGCTGCTCGGCAACCGCCTGACCACGATCCCCGAGTTGCTCGAGCGCCGCTTCGACGCGCGCATGCGCCAGTACCTCTCGGCGGTGTCCATCTTCCTTTCCATCGTGCTCGACACCGCCGGCAGCCTGTTCGCCGGCGCGCTGGTGCTGCAGGTGTTCTTCCCGGCGCTGCCGCTGGGGGGCACCATCGCCGCCCTGGCCCTCTTCGCAGGCGCCTACACCGCGGCCGGCGGGCTGCGCGCGGTGGTCTACACCGACGTGCTGCAGTCGGTGGTGCTGCTGTTGGGTTCGGCGTTCCTCGCGCTGCTGGTGTTCGCCGAGTTCGACTACTCCTGGGCGGCGGTGAAGGCCGCGGTGCCGGCCGACCACCTGTCGCTGGTCCGCCCGTTCGACGATCCGGACCTGCCGTGGCTCGGCACCCTGATCGGCCTGCCGGTGCTCGGCTTCTACTACTGGACCATGAACCAGTACGTCTCCCAGCGCCTGCTCGGCGCCCGTGACATGCGCGCGGCCGGCGGCGGCGCGCTGCTGGCCGCGGGGCTGAAACTGTTGCCGCTGTTCCTGATGGTGCTGCCGGGGGCCCTGGCGATCACGCTGCTGCCCGACCTCGAGCGCGCGGACGAAGTGTTCCCGCGGCTGCTGGCCGAGTACGCGCCGGCGGGCGTGGTCGGCCTGGTGCTGGCCGGGCTGCTCGCAGCGATCATGTCCAGCGTGGATTCGGCGCTGAACTCGGCGTCCACCCTGCTCACCGTCGACTTCATCCAGCCGCGGCGGCCCGGGCTCACGCCGCAGGCGCTGGCCAGGCTGGGCCGCTGGCTCACGCTCGGGCTGATGGTGCTGGCCGCGGCCTGGGCGCCGATGATCGACCGATTCCCCGGGCTGTTCGCCTATCTGCAGCAAGCCTTCGCCTACGTCACGCCGCCGCTGGTGGCGGTGTTCGCGCTGGGCTTCGTCGACCGGCGCCTCGGTGCGCGCGCGGCGCTGCGAGCGGCGCTGTGCGGCCATGCGCTCAGTGCCGCCTGGTTCGTGGCGACGCAGCTGGGCTGGATTGAAATCCATTTCACCATCGTCGCCGGCCTGCTGTTCGCGGCGACGATCCTGTTCGCGATGGGTTGGCGCGCCGTGCTCGACGACGTGCCCGCCCCGGCGGCCTTGGCCGCCGTCTCTCAGGCCCGGGCGGCACCGTCCCCGCGCTGGCTGCGGCCGCTGGCGGCGGCCATGGTCGCGCTGACGCTGGGTGTCGTGTTCGTGTTCCGCTGAGGCCCCGCCCCGCGCACCGCCGCCAGGAAATCGCGGCCCCAGCGATCCACGTCGTAGTTCTCGACGATGCCGTAGAGCTGGCGCAGCCGGCCCTCGGCCTCATCGGGATCCATCGCCAGCGCCTGCCCCAGGGCCGCGGTGAGGTCGGCCGGGTCGTGCGGGTTGGTCAGCAGCGCGCCCTTCATCTCGGCGGCGGCACCCGCGAACTCCGACAGCACCAGCACGCCGCGCCCGCCCTCGATGCCCTGGGTGGCCACGAATTCCTTGGCCACCAGGTTCAGGCCGTCGCGCAGCGGGGTGATCCACATCACGTCGGCGGCGGCGTAGTGCGCCACCACTTCCTCGAAGGGCAGCGGCCGCGCGAAGAAGCGCACCGGCGTCCAGTCCAGGCGCGAATGGCGGCCGTTGATGCGGCCCACCGCCTGCTCGATCTGCGTCTGCAGCTGGCGGTAGATGGTCATCTCCTTCGCGGCCGGCACGCACACCATCACCAGCGTCACCTTGCCCTGCAGCTGCGGCTGGGCCTCGAGCAGGCGGTCGAAGGCCTCGAGTTTCTCAAGCGTGCCCTTGGTGTAGTCGAGGCGCTCGATCGAGAGCACCAGCTTGCGCGGGCTGATTTCGCGCCGCAGCTTCTCCAGGCTGTTGCGCACGCTCCGCTGGGCCAGCACGTCGCGGATCCGGCCCAGGTCCGTGCCCACCGGGTGCGCGCCCAGCCCGACCTCGCGGTCGCCCACGCGCAGGCGCGTGGTCATGGTGTCGAGACCGACCGCGCAGCCATAGGTGAGGAAGCGGGGCGCGCAGCCCTGGCGCTCCAGCGTTTCGGTCGGCATCGCGCCGCGCACCACGTCCACGAAGTTCTCGACCTGGCGCGGGATGTGGAAGCCGATGTAGTCGCAGCTGAGCAGGCTGCCCAGGATCTCGCGCCGCCACGGCACCACGTTGAAGATGTCGGCGGAGGGGAAGTAGGTGTGGTGGAAGAAGGCGATCTTCAGGTCCGGGCGCAGCTCGCGCAGGCGTGCCGGCACCATCCACAGGTTGTAGTCGTGCAGCCACACGGTGGCACCGTGCGCGGCCTCCGCCGCGGCGGCCTCGGCGAAGCGGCGGTTGACCTTCAGGAACACCTTCCAGTCGTCCTCGCGGAAGCGCGCGCGCTCCCAGAAGGTGTGCAGCATTGGCCAGAAGGCTTCCTTCGAGAACCGCTTGTAGAACGCGTCCACCTCCGCCTTCGACAGCGGCACGCGCGCGGCGGTGAGGTTCGGGTAGCGGTCCACGTCCACCGGCGTGCGCGCCTCGAAGCCCTCGCGCTTGGCGTCGTCCAGCGTCCAGGCGACCCAGGAGCCGGCCTGTCCGCCGGCGAAGAAGCTCAGCAGGCTGGGGATGATGCCGTTGGGCGAGGTCGGGCGGCGGCGCACCAGCTTGCCGTCTTCGAACGACTCCTCGAAGGGCAGGCGGTGGTAGACCATCACCAGGTCGGACTGGCCGGCCCGGCCCGGGGCGGGGGCCTCGACGTGCGGGTCGTTGGCCGGCAGCAGGCCGAAGTGCTCGATCGCCTGGAGGATGCCGCCGCAACCGGCTTCGCTGGCGTGCAGCACGTGCTCGTGGCGGTGCGTTGCCTCCAGCAGCGCGGGCTCGGACTGGCCGACGCAGACGCCGTTGAAGCCCGCCTCGTACATCGAGAGGTCGTTGAGGGTGTCGCCGGCGACCAGGATGCGGTCCACCGGCAGCCGCAGCAGCGCGGCCAGGGCCTGCAGGGTGCGGCCCTTGTCGGTGCGCGGCGGCAGGATGTCGAGGTAGCGGTCGGCGGAATAGAGCACCGCGCAGCCGAGGGCGCGGGCGGCGTCCTCGATGGCTTCGCGCTGAGGCGCCAGCACGCCGGGCTCGCAGAAGTAGGAGCAGCGCCGCTCCTGCGGCACGTCCTGGCGGTGCAGGCCGTGGAAGCCGCGCATTGCGTCGGCCACCACGTGCTCGCCGGGCCAGCGGGCGTCGATGCCCGACTGCAGCGGCTGCAGCGGCTGCAGGGTGCGGCCGTCGACCACGGTCGCGCCCACGTCGCAGACCAGGTAGTCAGGTCGCGGCAACGACGGGTCGGACAGCAGCGGGATCACGGCTTCCAGGCTGCGTCCGGTGACCCAGACCAGCCGGATGTGCGGGTGCCGCTCGACCAGCCGGTACAGGCGCTGGCGATGGGCGGTTTCGCCGGCGAGGAAGGTGCCGTCGAGGTCGGTGGCCAGGACCAGGCGGGGTGTTTCAGGGTGGGGTGTCTCGGGGCGGGCTGTCTGCTTGCTCAAGGGTTTTCCTGGGTAGCGGTGGGAGGGGGTGATTCGGTTTCGGGCAGCAGTTCCAGCGCCGCCGGGGTGGTGCGCAGCATCGGGTGGAACGCCGCCGGGTGGCGGTCGGGGCGGCGGTTCAGGGCCAGGCGCGCCATCAGGAACAGCGACAGCGCGGCCAGCACCGCCGCGAAGTAGGCGGGCAGGGCGCCCGGCCCGTGGCGCGACATCAGCTCGCCGGCGATCATCGGGCCCAGCATGGCGCCGATGCCGTGCACCAGCAGCAGGCTGGAGCAGCCCGACAGCAGGTCCTCGCGGGGCAGGGTGTCGAGCATGTGCGCCACGCTCATCGGATAGATGGAGAAAGCCAGCCCGCCAAAGGCGAAGAACAGGGCGTAGATCCAGCCGCCGCCCCAGCCCGCGCCCGGCAGCGCCGCCAGCGCGACGGCGGCGGCGGCGGCGCAGGCCAGCGCGAGCCCGATGCGGCGGTCCAGGCGGTCCGACAGCCGGCCCAGCGGCCACTGCAGCAGCGCCCCGCCGAGGATGGTGGCGACCATGAAGTGCGAGATGCCTGCGCGGTCCAGCCCGATCTCGCCGGCATAGACCGGGCCCAGGCCCCAGAACGCCCCCATCGCCAGCCCGGACAACCCGGCCGCCAGGGTCGCCGCCGGCGCCACCGCGTACAGGCGGCGCAGGCCCAGGCGTGGATTCGGCGGGAACGTCGGCTGCGCCAGCCGCGTCAGCGTCACCGGCAGCGCCGAGGCGCAGACCAGGATGGCCACCAGGCTGAACAGCATGAAGCCGCCGTCCACGCCCAGCCCCAGCAGCAACTGACCCAGCGCCAGCGCGCCCAGGTTCACCGCCATGTAGATCGCGAACACCCGGCCACGGATGGCGGGGTCAGGCTGCGCGTTGAGCCAGCTTTCGATGACGGTGTACAGCGTGACCAGTGCGACGCCGGTGACAACCCGCAGCCCGAACCAGGCCGCCGGGTCGACCCAGACCGGGTGCAGCAGCACCGCGATCGCGGCCAGCCCGGTGCAGAAGGCGAAGGCGCGGACGTGGCCGATCCGGCGGATCAGCGGCGGCGCCAGGAAGGTGCCGGCCAGGAAGCCGGCGAAGTAGCCCGACATCACCCAGCCCAGGGTCTGCCCGCCGTAGCCCTCCAGCCCGCCGCGCACCGCCAGCAGGGTACCCAGCAGCCCGCTGCCGGCCAGCAGCAGCGCCACGCCCGCCAGCAGGGCGGTCAGGGGAAGGACAGCACGGATCAAGGGTCTCGCCGGTTCAAGTCAGCGTGCGATTCTAACATATTGATATGAATGGAGAAAATCGCCAGCGTTCAGTCACTTGCGGGCCCCGGGCTTGAACTGGCGGCCCGGATACCCACTAATGCGCGCACTCGGCCACCGGCCGCACGAACATCCGCGACCATGCCCATCTACGCCTTCGAGTGCGCCCACTGCGGCCACGCCTTCGACCGACTCCAGAAGCTTTCCGACCCGGACCCGACCGACTGCCCCGAGTGCGGCCAGCCCCAGGTCCGGCGCCAGCTGACCGCGCCCAGCTTCCGGCTGGCCGGCTCCGGCTGGTACGAGACCGACTTCAAGAAGGATGGCGACAAGAAGCGCAATCTCGCCGACGGCGCCGCCAAGTCCGAGCCGGCGGCCAAGCCCGAGCCCGCCGCCAAGCCAGCCGAGTCCAAGCCGGCGCCCGCCTCGGACTGATTGCCGCCTGCGCCCGCGGCGGGGTAGGGTCGGCGGCATGAAGACCCCGACCCACGCCGCGAGCCTGCTCGCCACCGCCGTCCTGCTGGCCGCCTGCGCCGGCCCCGAAGCCACCCGGCCCGACGCCGGCGCCCAGTTCGGCCTGGCCGAGCCGCTGCCGCCGCCCGGCATCGGCGATCCGGCAGTGCAGGTGGCGCCGGTGGATGCCTTCCTGGCGCGCATCGCCACCCACTGCGGCCAGGCCTTCGAAGGCCGGGTGAGGGTGGATACGCCGGCCCAGCCCAACGATGCCTTCAGCGGCAAGCGGCTGGTGATGCACGTGCGCGGCTGCGACGCCGACGAGCTGCGCATCCCCTTCCACGTCGGCGAGGACCGCTCGCGCACCTGGGTGCTGACCCGCACCGCCACCGGCCTGCGGCTCAAGCACGACCATCGCCACGAGGACGGCAGCGCCGACGCCGTGACGATGTACGGCGGCGATACCGCCGCGCCCGGCAGTGCGCGCCGCCAGGCCTTCCCGGTGGACGCCGAATCCATCGCCACCTTCCGCCGCGAAGGCCTCACGGCCTCGCTGGAAAACACCTGGGCCATGGAAATCGAGCCCGGCCAGGTCTTCGTCTATGAGCTCTCGCGCCCGAACGGCCGCCTGTTCCAGGTCGAGTTCGACCTCAGCCGCCCGGTGCCGGCGCCGCCGGCGCCCTGGGGCAGCGAGCTGCCCGGCGAGTAGCCCGCCGGCCTCGCCCCCGGCGCGCGGCCAATTTGCCGGCACCGGGGCCGCGGCCCTAGAATTCCGGGTCTTCCGCCGCCCGTCCGGGCCCGGCGAATTCCCTTCGGAGCAAGCATGCGCAGCCATTTCTGCGGCCTCGTGGACGAGTCCATGATCGGCCAGACCGTCACCCTCTGCGGCTGGGCCGACGTCGCCCGTGACATGGGTGGGCTGTGCTTCATCGACCTGCGCGACCACGAGGGCATCGTCCAGATCGTGGCCGAGCCGTCTTCCGACGCCGGCAACGCCGCCGTGGTCGCGGCCGCCGCCAAGGTAGGCTACGAGGACTGCCTGCGCATCACCGGCGTCGTGCGTGCCCGCCATTCGGTGAACGACAAGATCCGCACCGGCAGGGTGGAAGTGCTGGCCACGCAGATCGAACTGCTCAACAAGGCCGAGCCGCTGCCCTTCCACGCCCACGAGAACGCGGGCGAGGACGTGCGCCTGAAGTACCGCTACCTCGACCTGCGCCGCCCCGAGA
>LNFM01006301.1_pt1 | contig 19634 bp, 19 predicted proteins | sample 596031 | NCBI WGS metagenome assembly LNFM01 (sample SAMN04254537, study PRJNA301005) | activated carbon metagenome | isolation source: dual media filters at the Ann Arbor, Michigan drinking water treatment plant | place: USA: Ann Arbor | reverse complement strand
CTGCGCTCCAGGTCGGCACGCACGATCTGCGACAGTGGCTGCGGGACAGATTGCTCATTGCGAAAACCCACCACCGCGATCGGCACCTGCGAAGCGCCGACGCCCGACATTTCGACCCGAAGCTGGGCATATGCGGCGGAGGTGACGGCGAAGGAAACCGCCAGAGCGGCCCATGCAGCGATGAAGAATCGGGCGGTGGCAGCAGTGATCGGACGCAACATGGGCGGTAAAAGGCGGGCTCTCAGGCTGCAGCGGAAGCCGCAGTGGCACTGATACGAAACGAGCGGGGTCAATGATAAGGGGGCATCGTGCACCGGGCAGTGAGTCGCCCCGGTTCAGCGAAGTTCCCTCACACCGCAAGAGCCTGGGGTTCGGGTCCGTTCAGGCAGCCAGCCTGTCCGTCAGCAAACGGTCGTATTCCTTCCTCACCACCGCATAACACTCGCAGGCGCGGCGCTCCAGCCCGCTGCGATCGAGCACGGTGATGTGCCCACGCGCGTAGCGGATCAGGCCGGCCGCCTGCAACTTGAGTGCCGTTTCCGTGACCCCCTCGCGGCGCACGCCCAGCGTGCCGGCGATCAACTCGTGGGTCATGACGATCTCATTGCCTCCCAGCCGATCCAGGTTCAACAGCAGGCAGCGACACAGTTGCTGGTCGATCGAATGGTGGCGGTTGCACACCGCCAGCTGGCCCATCTGCGTCATCAGTGCCTGGGTGTAGCGCAGCAGCACCTGCATCACCTCGGAGGAACGCTCGAACTCGGCCCGCATCGCCTGTGCCCTCAGCCGCAGCCCGAAGCCGGCGCTTTGAACAACAGCACGGCTGCAGGTCGAGACACCACCCATGAACAGCGACACCCCGACCAACCCCTCATTGCCGACCGCGGCGATTTCGGTCGAGGCGCCGTCCTGAGTCACATTGAGCAGCGACAGGATGGCCGTTGTCGGGAAGTAGGCATGGCTGGGCAAGGCGCCTGATTCGTGCAACACCTGTCCCTGCTGAAAATCGACCCATTCGAGCTGCGGAAGCCAGCGCTGCCATGCCGCATCAGGCAGCCGCGCCAGCAGGCAGTTCTTGTGAGCACTTTGGCTGATGTCCAACGCCGCACTGCGCAGCGGCTGGGGCATGGCAAAGCGGGCAGGAGGGGTTTCGCAATGGCACTTCATGCCTGACGAGGGCAAACGACATGCCGGCCCGGACCGCAGCGTGTCGGCGGCGTCACGGCTGAGCGTGTACATCGCAGTCACGCAACGACTCCCGTGGCAAAGGCGCGGTTCTCGGCATCGATGCGCTGCGCGGTCGCGCCGAAGCCGGCTGGTGCGCTGAACAGACACTGCGCGCTGGTCGATACCCGGGGTGCCGCCGACCATGCGATGGTCGCCCCAGTGGCCTGCAGCGCGCGCACCAGTGCCACAGCGTCGCTGATCGCCATGGGATGGAAGCCGCCAGCGCGGCGATAGGCATCGGCGCTGACACCGAGATTGGCACCATGGATGTGCTGGTGCCCATCGGCATCGGTGTAGTGGGCGTCGTAGTGGCGACGCATGCGCTCGCCGTCCTGGCCCCAGTCGCGCACACCGACCGTCCCGCAAACCACGTCCGTGCCGAGCGACAGTTGGATCGACAGCCAGTCGGGGGCCACGACGGACTCGGCATCGGTGAACGCCAGCCAACGTACGCCGCGGTCGACAGCCCACTGCGCGCCCTGCGCCCTCGCCGCCCCGATGTTGCCCGTCTGCAGACTCAGCGTGTGCGCACCGCCATCGCGGGCGATGGCCGCGCTGCCGTCAGTACTGGTGTCGAGCACGACCAGCCTCAGCACCGCCTCGCCGCCCAGGCGGCGTCGGCGCGAGGCCTCGCGCACCGCGCGCAGGCAGGCACCGAGGTGTGCCTCGTCGTTGCGTGCCGAGATGATCACGGCAATCATGGCGGCCGGCGTTCCAAGGGTCCGCTCAAGGCTGCTGCGCCATCTCCGGCGCCACATGAACGTGTCTGGGATGCGGCGCAGAGCGCGCTGGCGTTGCGTTGCTCGTCAGGACCGGTCGAACCCGTGCCATGCCGATGCGCAACAGCGCGCGAAGCGGATCAGCGTCGAGCACATCGAGCGCGACCACCCGCCGGACCGGCGGCTGAGTTTCGGAGCAGCGGTAACGCAGCACCGCCTGCGCGTCGTCAACCGCATCCAGCTCGAAGTAGATCTGGTGGGCGGCGTTCTGATCGGTCGACATGCCGGCGCTGAGGTGTTGCCACAGCGGCGCACCGCGCGCACGCGGCGGCATCGCCGCTTCGCCAAACAAGTGAACCGCCAGCACACTCAGGCTGCGCAGGTACAGCGTGCGACCCGGCAACGCCGACCAATTCATTCGCTGCAATTCAAGTGGCGCTCCACGGTACTGCGGCGTCAGCACGCGAACCAGCGTCGTGCGATCAAGGGGCGCAAGGCGGTAGGTACGCCGGTCAGGTGCGCTGCGTTCGTAGTGAACGGCGAGGTCCAGCGTGACCGCCTGCGGCCAGCGCGTGATCAGATCCATATCGGTGTTCATTGAGGCACTCCACGGTTCAAGGCACGGCAAACCGTGCGACCCGGCAACCGGGGGCTCGGTACCGCTGTCGATGTAACCATTGGCAAGCGACGTGCCGCAGCAAGGGCCTGCAGCACGGTCAAGCCTGCCGGCGACGACGCTCGACCGCATCGATGCGCAGCAGCTGCCGGTACTTGGTGACGGTGCGACGAGCGACCACCAGCCCCTGCTGCGCCAGTTGCCGCGTGATCTCGGCGTCAGACAGCGGCGACTGCGGCGCCTCTGCAGCGATCATGTCCTTGAGCAAACCGCGAATCGCGGTTCCGGAGCAAGTGCTGCCGTTGGCCGTCACCATCGCCCGGGAGAAGAAGTGCTTCAGCTCGAACACGCCACTGGGTGTGGCGATGAACTTGTTGTTGGTCACCCGCGAGACGGTCGATTCATGGACGCCAAGCTCGTCGGCGATCTCCTTCAGGCCCAGGGGCTTCATTGCCATCGGTCCGAACTCGAGGAAATGCCGCTGCCGCCTGACGATCGCTTCGGCAACGTCGAGGATGGTCGAAAAGCGCTGCTCGACATTTTTGACGGTCCACCGCGCTTCCTGCAACTGACTCGCCATGTCGGCGTGGGAGGGGCTGCGGTGGCGCTTGAACAGGTCGGCATACATCTGATTCAGGCGAACCCGAGGGATCACCGCGGGGTTCAGGTGCACCCGCCATTCGCCGCGAACCTTCTTCACCACCACATCGGGCACCACGTAGGCGATGCGCGTCGAGCTGAATCGCCAGCCCGGCCGGGGATCGAGTCGGCGAATGCGATCGCACACCTGCTGCACCCGCAACACGGGCTCGCCCAGCGAGCGCGCCAGCGCAGGGACATCGCGTGCCGCCAGCAGCGCCAGGTGGTGGTTCACCACCCGCTCAGCCAATGCGCGCAGCTGCGGGCACTCGATCGATGGAAGTTGCAGCCGCAGGCACTCGGCCACACTGCACGCCGCCACACCCGCCGGGTCCAGCGCCTGCACACGCGCCAGTGCCGCCTGCATCTCAGGCATCCGGATCGGCGGCGTCAACTCGGACAGCTCGCACAGTTCAGCCATCGATGTGCGCAGGTAGCCGTCGTCGTCGAGCGATTCGACGATGGTGCGCGCGAGCCACCGCTCTCGGGTGGCCAAGGGCTGCAGATCGAGCTGTGCGTTGAGGTGCGCATTCAACGGCGTTTCGACCGCCATCATGTCCAGCGCCGACAGATCGCCGTCACCCGCAGGCCGCTGCGACGACGACGCATCGACCTGCCACAGATCGCGGTCGTCACCCCGCTCATCGGACAACCCATCCATGGTGGCGTACAGCGTGCTGTCGTCATGCGGCGAGGCCAGTGTGGGGTCCACCTCTGCAGGCTCGTCGTCTCTGCCGGCAGCCTCGCCATCGTCGCCTGGATCCTCACCGTCGGACGCGCCCTCTTCGAGCTCGAGGAACGGGTTCTGCCCCAACACATCGCGCACCGTCGCGGCGAAATCCATCGACGACAACTGCAGCAGACGCACCGCATGCTGAAAGCGCGGCGACAGCGTCTGTGCGTGTCGCGTATCAGCCAGAAAATGCAGCGATGACACCGGACATCTCCTGAAGGAATGTTGAGAGACCGGCCGTTTGGCTTGTCCTGGGAGTGTCTGATCGCAACCCCCGTGCCGAGGCGAGGCGAAGCGCAGCCCTCGTCGTCAAAACAGCTCCCACGCCCGGCGATTGGACTGTCATGCGGGAGTACACCGCTGTGAACAAGAGCCGCGGCCGAATCGGGTTTACCGATACGGAGAGCCTTGCGGTAAATCTTGCCGATTTGCGCGGGCCGCAGACCCTGCCCAAAACAAATCAGGGTTCGCGCGCAGCCGCGGCACGCCGTTTGCTGCGGCTCAAACCGTGACACATTTTTTATCCCCGATGGCGGGAACGCCGCTTACTATCAAAGCCTACACAGAGAAAGATTGCTGACGATGTCCACGGAAAACCCGTTGGGCGATTCGGTAGCAACCCTTTTCACGAGCAGGGTCGAGCCGATCGCCGATAGCGCACAGATTGCAGACGCCGTCGTCGCCACATGGCGCGACATTGATGCGGTGTTGGTGCCGATCATCGGCAAGCGCGGTTTGGCTGCGCTTTACCAGCGCAGCGTCCACGTCACTGCGCAAGCCCACCCGTGGCTGAGCGTGGTCGACGACGTGCCAACGGCAGTCGCTGATTTCTCTGAATTGACCCCACTGCTTTGCCAGCAGAGCGCCGCCGTTGCGATGGCTGGCGCCTCCACGCTTTTCACGACCTTCCACGATCTGTTGTCCAGCGTGGTAGGGCCCTCGTTGACAGAGCGACTGATACGCCCTGTGTGGGTCGCCACATCGAGCGACTCCGCCGCCAAGGATCCCAAGCCATGAACACCAAAGTGACCATCAACCGCCTGCGCACCGGTGTGCCAGGGCTGGACGAGGTGCTCGGCGGTGGACTGCCGGAGTTCTCGTTCAACCTGATCGCCGGTCAACCCGGCTGCGGCAAGACCACGCTCGCTCACCAGATCATGTTCACGCTGGCGACGCCCGAGCGACCTGCGCTGTACTTCACCGTGCTGGGCGAGCCGCCGTTGAAGATGCTTCGCTACCAGCAGCAGTTCGAATTCTTCGACACCGAGGCGGTGACGCGCGCGATCCGCTTCATCAACCTGTCTGAAGAGGCGATGGCCGGCGATCTCGACCGGGTGCTGCGCCGCATCGTCGAAGAAGTGACCACCCACGGCCCGTCGCTGGTGTTCGTCGACTCGTTCCGCTCGGTGGTGCTGGCCAACGCTGCACAGCAGAACGCGTCCGATCCGCGCACGAATCTGCAGTCGTTCGTGCAGCAGCTCGGCATGCTGATGACCAGCTGGCAGGCCACGACCTTCCTGATCGGCGAGTACTTCGACGAAACCGATGCGAACCCGGTGTTCACCGTGGCCGACGGCCTGATCTGGTTGCGCCAGAGCGTGATGCGCAATTCGGTGGTGCGCAAGATGGAGGTCATGAAGATGCGCGGCCAGCCTACCCTGCCCGGTCTGCACACCTTTCGCATCGACCACAGCGGCGTGCGCGTTTTCGCGCCAATCGCCGCGTTGCCGCCGAGCGAGGCGGAGCCCGGTTCGATGCCGCCCGCGACACCACCTGAGTCATCGTCCACTTCGCCCACGAGGTCGAGTTCGCGTGTGCCGATGGGTGTGCCGCACCTCGACGAAATGATGGGCGGCGGACTGCCACGGGGCTATTCGCTGCTGGTCGCCGGGCCATCCGGATCGGGCAAGAGCATCGTTGCAGCCGCGTTCCTAGCCGAAGGCGCACGGCTCGGCGAGACCGGGGTCATCGCGGTGTTCGAGCAGCACCCGAACCGCTCGCGCAACCGGTTGGTCACGGAGCTGATCGCCAGCGGCCAGGTCGGCGTGGTGGACAGCCGCGCGGCCGATCTGTCGATCGACGAGATCGTGATGCTGCTGCTCGACGAGATCCGCCGGCTGAAGGCCACGCGCGTCGTCATCGATTCGCTCTCCAGCTTCGAGTTGTCAGTGGCCCCGACCTTCCGCGACGACTTCCGCGAGTCGATGTCGCGACTGGTGAAGGCGATGGCCGGCGCCGGCGTGACGATGCTGATGACCTCCGAGCTCGAGGACCGCTACACCGACCTGCGCTTCAGCCCGTATGGCACCGCGTTCATGACCGACGCAATCATCGTGCAGCGCTACATCGAGGTTGACAGCCGTCTGCGTCGCGTGATGGCCGTGGTGAAGGTGCGCGCCAGCGCGCATTCCGACGAACTGCGCGAGTTCCACATCGAAGACGACGGCATTCACATCGGCAGCAGGCTCGTCGATCAGGAAGGGCTGCTCGGCGGTCGACCGACCCAAAAGACCGTGGCTGGGCCGACTCGCCCTGATCCCGAGCGTGGACTGCTCTGAAGCAGAGCAGCCGGATTGAACCCATGAACGAACCGGGTCACGGCGACGCCGACAACGCAGAGCTGGTCCGCGCCAGGCTTGAGTTGCTCGAACTGCGCGCCGAGGCTGACAGGGCACGCAGGGCACTGCAGTCCCTGCGGGATGACACGGCCGAAGCGCGAAACCCTGCGTCCGAATCCGGCAGGGCCTCCGATCTGCTGGAAGCCAACGAACAGCTGGTGTTGGCGCTGATGCAGTCGAAGGTCGACTCCGACGAGGCGATGCGTTCGATGTCCGAAATGTCGCGTGTGGCCGCGCTCGATGCACTGACACAGCTGCCCAACCGGATGCTGTTCCTCGACCGTTTCACCCAGGCCATCGCCGGGGGGCGTCGCCGCAATCGCCGTATGGCGGTGCTGTTTGTCGACCTGAACAACTTCAAGCAGGTCAACGACGCGCTGGGGCACCACTTCGGCGATCAGGTCTTGCAACTGGCCGCTCGTTGCATGGTTTCGGTCGTTCGTGCCTCGGACACCGTCAGTCGCTTTGGGGGCGATGAATTCCTGATCCTGCTCGACGATGTGGCGCAGGCCAGCGATGCCGGCGCCATTGCCGACAAGATCAATGCCGCGCTCGTGGTGCCGACGCAACTCGCCGGACATGTGCTGCGCATGAGCGCCAGCATCGGCATCAGCGTGTACCCCGACGATGGTGAAGATGTGACCACGCTGATCGACGTGGCAGACGCCGCCATGTACGAGGCAAAGCGGCGGGGCTTGGGCTATACGGTGTCGAAGGCTTCCGACCCTGTTTCCGGCCCCGCATTGCAAGTCGCCTTTCCTGAGTCGCTGCGCCTGCCCGTGACAAGTTTCCAGGAGGCCATCAACGCGCATGTGGAGCGGCACCAATTGCTCCAGGAGGCCAACGAGCAGTTGCTGCTGAGCGCACTCGATGCAAAACGGCTGCAGGACGCTGCCGAAAAAGCACTGAAACGGCACAACCTGCGAATGGCACAAGCGGTTCACGAGTTGCGTTCGCCGTTGACGGCGATCCGCAACGCATCCGCGCTGATCGCCAGCGAAGACATTCCACCGCCGATGCCACGGATGAATGCAGTGATCGAGCGACAGGCGGCACAGATGTCGCGGCTGGTCAGTGACCTGCTCGATGTGTCACGTGCGCAAGGCAGCAAGCTGCGGCTGGAGCTCAGTGAGGTGAATCTGATCACGCTGATCAACGACGTGGTTGAGGCCAGCCGTCCTGCGATCGACACCCGGCTGCAACGCTTCCTGGTGAATGTGCAGCCGGGCGAGTTGGCGTTGAATTGCGACCCGGTACGGCTGGCGCAGGTGCTGCGCAACCTGCTGGACAACGCATCGAAATACACGCCGATCTCGGGTGAGATCGTGTTGTCGATGAGCCGCAGCGTCGACGCGGTGGTGCTGTCGGTGCGCGACAACGGCATCGGCATCGATGAGAGAGCTCTGCCGCACATCTTCGAGCCGTTCATGCAGGACGAGGCTGCCCACAAGTTCAACACCAACGGGCTGGGGCTGGGCCTGACGGTGGTGGAGGAACTGGTGAAGGCGCATGGCGGCACCGTCACGGCGCACAGCGCCGGCAAGGGAATGGGCAGCGAATTCGTGGTCACGCTGCCGCTGGCCTCCGTGCCCGTGGAGGCCGGACCGGACCGTCCTGCCTGAGTCGAAGCGAACGAACTCAGGGACGGGTCAGTCCGAGCCCTGCTCGCCCAGCAGCTCGCCGCGTCGCACGGCCATGCGGGCGCCCAGCGTGTCGAGGTCCAGCGATTCGGCCAGCGGAAACAGCTGCGACTCCTCAAAGCTGATATGGGTGCGAACCCGTTGTGCCAGGGCGAACAGTCGGTGCTCGAACTCATCGCCTGGCGGCAAGGTGGCCAGCAGTTCGCTGAGTTGCACCAGGATTTCGTCGTGGTCCAGCTGCGCACTGTCTTTGGTAAGCGCATTGGCCGCGAGCACCGGATAAAACAGCTCCAGCTCGATCTGCGCGTGGGCCTGCAAGAGTGCCGCCAAGCGCTCGAGCAGCGCATTGCGGTCGGCCGAGGGCGCCTGGTCGTGCTCCTCAGCGGCCAGGCGCATGCAGTCGATCAGCATCTCGTCGATGCGACGGTGATCGCTGCGCAGCACCTGCAGCGCGTCCTGGGTCGACGGCGCGGGATGGGCGATGTTGTCGAGGCTCATGTTGGGGGTACTCGGTAGCGCTGACTTGCCAGCGTGACGCAGAAGCCACGGGAGATGCGATCACCGAAGGACGGCAAATGCCATTCCTGGGCACCTTCACGGCGACGCAGGCGCGCCCCTTGCCCCAGGGAAGGCACAACCCCTTGAACACTCCCTGGAGACATCGCATGAAGACACTGATCCTCACCACCGTGCTGGCCACCTGCGCCATCGCCTTGGCCAGCTGCGGCAGCACGCCCTCGGCGGCACCGTCGATTGCCGCGGGCGCCGCTTCGGTGGAAGCCGCCCGCTCGGCCGGCGCGCCGGAGCTCGATGCCGTCGATCTGAACGAAGCGCGCAGCAAGCTGGAGAAAGCTCGTGCGCTGGCCGCTGCTGGCGACGACCAGGCCGCGATGCGCATGGCCGAGCAGGCGGATGTCGATGCCCAGCTCGCCCGCGCCAAGGCCGGCTCCGAACGCTCACGACTGGCGGTGGCCGAGCTGGAGACCGGCCTGCAGACGCTGCGCGACGAACTCAACCGCGCGGCGGCGAAGCAAGCCCCTCGCCCGATGCCCTGACCTTTGCATGAACTGATGGAACACACCATGAACACCACCCGAACCCTGATTGCCACCGCCACGCTGCTGACACTTGCTGCCTGCCAGACCACCCCCGGCCCGAATCCCGACCTGGTCGCCGCGCGCAGTTCGCTGGACCAGGCGAACGGCAACCCCTACGTCGCGCGCAGCGGCGCCGTCGAGTTGCAGAGCGCACAGCAGGCGATGGCCCGCGCCGACACCGCCTGGGCCGCAGATCGCGATGTGGAGCAGACGCGACACCTCGCCTACCTGGCTCGCAAGCGCGCCGACATCGCGCTGGCGATCGGCATGCAGGCGCAGTCCGACGAGCGTGTGCAGCAGTTCACTGCAGAGCGCGAAAAGGTTCGGCTGCAGGCCCGCACCAACGAAGCGGACATGGCGACTGCCAACGCGCGCGATGCGCAGACCGCCGCGCGCAACGCACAGACCGACTCCCAGATATCGCGGGACCAGGCCGACGCCGCAAGACTGCTGGCACTCAAGCAATCCGGCCGCGCCGAAGCGCTCGAGCGCGATCTGGCCGACTTGAAGGCCCAGAAGACCGACCGTGGCATGGTGGTGACGCTGGGCGACGTGCTTTTCGACACCGGCAAGTCCACTCTGCAACCAGGTGCTCAGCGCAGCGTCGAGCAACTGGTGCAGGTGCTGATCCGTCACCCCGAACGCAGGGTGCTGATCGAGGGCTTCACCGACAGCGTCGGCAGAGAAGAGATGAACATGAAGCTGTCACAGCGCCGGGCTCAAACCTTCCAGCGTGAGCTGATGAACGGCGGCATCGCAGCCGACCGCATCCAGGTGCGCGCCTGGGGCGAGGCCAATCCGGTCGCCGACAACGGCAGCGCGGCGGGCCGGCAGCGCAACCGTCGCGTCGAAGTGCTGTTCTCCGACGCCGAAGGACGCCTCGCCGCACGCTGAGCGGACGAGAAATACCTGCACGCGCGGGGCTGGCGTGCAGGCCGGGAACGACAATTGCCATGTGGAGCGTCGCGGGGCACGCCTTGCGACGCCTGCGAGAGCCGGCTCATGCTCTGGGACATGCTCTTGTCGCACGTTGACTCATTCGGCACCGCTTCCGATGACCCTTTCCATCCGCTCCCGCCTGTTGCTGCTTGTCATGTCGGTCTGGCTGCCGGGCGTGGTGGCGGTCCTTTGGTTCGTCATCAGCAACGACGCCGCCGAGCGGCAAACAGTGCAGAAGGTGGCGGCCGGTTCGCTGCTGCTGCTGGGCCTGGCGATGTGGGCTGCGTTCTGGATGGCAGGCCGCATCACCGCGCCGCTGCAATCTCTGAAGCAGGCCGCAGACCGCATGCAGGCCGGCGAGTTGGTGGCAACACAGACCACCGGAATCGCGGAATGCAACGAAGTCGCTGCGGCGCTGACCCAGGCCGCCGACGGCTTGCGCAGATCCCGCAGCGAGCTCGAGCGCGAGGTCGCCGCAGCGGTGACGCGAACGCGCGAGGCCGAGCGGCGCATTTCGCGCAGCCAGCACATCGAGGCGCTGGGGCGCCTGACCGGCGGCGTCGCGCACGATTTCAACAACCTGCTGGGCGTGATCAGCAACAGCGCTCACCTGATGCAACGCCAGTCCACGGCTGCCGAACTGCAGGTACCGTTGGCCGCCACCTTGCGGGCCGTGGCCGTCGGCAGCCGTCTGACGAAGCAGCTGCTGCGCTTCGCAGCACAGCAACCGGTGTGTGCCAGGCCGATTGACTTGGCGGACGCACTGCACGAGCTGCGCGATCTGCTTCAATCGGTGACGGGTGCGCGCACCGAGGTCACGGTGGCGGTGGCGCCGGACACACCCCGTGTCAGCGTCGACCCCAATGAACTCGAGCTCGCGCTGACCAACCTGAGCCTGAATGCGCGCGACGCCATGCCCCTGGGTGGGCACTTGCGCCTGCAGGCAAGACGCGCGCACGAAGATGAAGTGCCCGATCTGCCGGACGGCAATTACGTGCTGATCACCGTCAGCGACGACGGCCTGGGCATCGACGACGAGGTGGCGGGGCGGGTGTTCGAACCCTTCTTCACCACCAAGGAAGTCGGCCAGGGCACCGGACTGAGCCTGGCGCAGGTGATGGGTTTCTGCGTGCAGGCGGGCGGCACGGCAAGGCTGACCAGCACCGAAGGCCTGGGCACCACCGTGTCGCTGCTGCTGCCCGCCTGTGAAAGCACTACAGCACCCCTGGGCGCAACGGCACCCCACAGCCTTGCGCCCTCGATTGAAGGCGCGCGCTTGTTGCTGGTCGAGGACAACGACGATCTGGCGGAAGTGACCGAGGCCCTGCTGAGCCGGCTCGGCTGCGAGGTGCGTCGGGTCGTCGATCCGCAAGGCGCGCTGCGCCTGATCGCCGACGAACCCGCGTTCGATGTGGTGCTGTCGGACATCAAGATGCCCGGTGGCATGGACGGCCTGTGCCTGGCGCGTGTGCTGCGAGACGCCTGCCCTCATCTGCCCGTGGTGCTGATCAGCGGTTACGCGGCGCAAACCCTGGCCGGTGAAGACTTCGTCGTGCTGGACAAACCGTGTCAGCCGGCCGAGCTGGTCGCCGCGCTGCATGACGCCATTGAAGGCCCTGCCATGCACCCGTGAACCCCGTGCCCCCGGCAAGGCAATGGGGCACCGGCCCTGTCAGCCAGCGTTGTGCGCAGCCTGTCTGTCGTCGCTCTGGCTGGATGCTTTGGGTTCGAGAAAGACAAATCCAGCATCTGGATCATCGCCTTCGAGCGCAGCAAGGTCGTCATCTGCGAGCGTTCCAGCGTGCCATCGGATCGTCGGAGCCTGGCTGGTTGCGTCTGTCGACACCGCAGGGTCGGCAGCGTCGAATGGAGTCGGGGTGTTCATGGCTTGCTTTCATTCCGGGCGAACTGGCAGTGTCGCCATCCAGCAGGGAAGGGCAAGCGGTGTTCCCCCTTGGTTAGGGGAGCAGGAACATCGCTTGCCGCCTTGTGTGTACGACGTTGCACGCCGCCGACTCCCGGCGGCGACGCGCGACGCGTTCAACCAATGGGAGACACCCTCATGCATCACTTCATCCACCACAAGACGGCGATTGCCGCGGCGCTGCTCGTGGCCGCAGGCCTGGCCGGCGCACAAAGCGGTGACGACACTGCGCCATCGGTGCCAGGCAAGATGAACTCCACCACGAGCCCGAACCCGCTGCAGGTTAGGCCGATCGATGGAGAGCCGAACTCGGCCCATGGCGATCAGACACCCGGTACCGGCACGGGGTCGAGCCGCACGATGCGCAATCCGACCCCGGCATCGGATTCGATGGTCAATGGCAGCCAGTCGAACACCGCAATGCCTTCTGCCGACATGAAGACCGAGCGCATGGCGACACCAGCGCCGATGGCAACACCAGCGCCCATGACAACACCGGCACCCATGGCACGCCCGGCGCGTCGCGATCGCGGTTGAGCGCTGCGGCGAAGGTCGCCAAATGCGCCCCTTCGCCGCAGGCGAGCCTGCCAGCACCGCGCAAGCGCGACGAGCGGTTCAGCGCGACTCGGCGATCGGAAACGGCACCGCCATGAATGGAAAGACCGCGGCCATCGGCCGCGTTTCCGGCAGCACATAGGCAATGGCGCGGGATTCGGCGAAAAAAGGCATCAGCACACGGTTGAAGAAGGCCACCGGCACATTGATACAGCCGTAGGAAATGCGCCTGTCGGCCGCGCGGGGCGAGGCCAGCCGGGCCAGGCGGCGTTCGCCTGCGTTCACCGAGCGCACACGGTGCATCGACACGGCCGCCTCGTAGTCGATCCACAAGATATCGTCGCCATGCAGATTGCGCCCGGGCTCGATGACAAAGCGTCCCGCAGGGGTGGTGCGTGCGGCATCGGCGATCTCGGACAACGGCATTTCGGCGACGCCGGCCGCGGTGTCGTCGCCGATGGCGAGGCCCAGCAGCACCGGCGCGCTGCCCAGCAGCCGAGCCTGCGCATCGAACACCCAGAGGCGGGCGGCTCGCTTGTCGAGCACCAGGAACGGCGCACCGCGGTGGTCATTCGATCGCATCACGTGGCCGACCAGTTCGCGCGCATCGCTGGTCGGCGCTACCACCGGTGCAGCGATGGCAGATGCGGCGATCAAGCCGAGGCCAATAGCCAGCAGTCGATAGCGCACACGCCTGGCCAATGCATGCAGAAGGTTGAGGGTAGGCATCAAAGGCGGGACGTGCAGATGGACGAGGCCTGCAAATCGGCAAACAGCGTGCCTGCAGTGACGTCTTGCGGCGCTTGACGTGCCCGGTACGCCGATTGCCACGGCGGCCTCATGCCACGCATCGCCTCCACGCACGACATGATCGCTCGCCCGGGCATCCCCACGGTTGCCCGCAGCTCCGTTGCGGCGCGGGCGGCAGTGTTCATCGACCAGGATGGCGCCCTTCTCGCCCCGCTGCCACTCAACGCCGACCCGACCCAGCTGCGCTTTCGGCCCGGCGCCTGCGAGTCACTGGCTGCGCTGGCCGCGACCGGATTGGCCTTGATCGTGGTGACCAACCAGAGCGGGTTGTCGCTCGGGCGTTTCACCCGCTGGGAGTTCTCGCAGTTGCAAGCGGCGCTGGAGCGTCTCCTGAGCCAGACTGCAGGCGTCACACTGACCGACTTCGTGGTGTGCCCGCACACACCGACGCCCGATGGCCAGCCTGCTTGCCTGTGCCGCACACCGGCTCCGGGCATGCTGATCCGCGCGGCGCGTGCCCACCGCATCGACCTGGCAGCGTCCTGGATGGTCGGTGACACGCTCGACGACATCGAGGCCGGGCGCCGCGCGGGCTGTCGCGCGCTGCTGCTCGATACCGGCGGCGAGACCGAATGGCGCCACTCGCCGCTTCGCACGCCGCACAGTCGCTGCGCCGGCTGGGAGGCGGTGACGCCGCTGATCCTGGCCGACCGCCACAGTCTGTGTCCGCCCGGGGAAAGCAGGGCAGCGCTTGCCGATTGAAAGCGCAGCCGCGAGCCTGCGACTTGACGTGGGCGTCAATGCGCCGGGTGGTCCAGGCCGTCGGCGGCGTATTCCTTCAATCGGTTGTAGAGCGTCTTCAGGCTGATGCCCAACGCCGCAGCCGTGCGCTCCTTCTGGTGATGGTGGTGGCGCAGCGTGGCGAGGATCAGCGTGCGTTCGGCCGTCGCCAGCGAAGTTCCGATGGACAGGGTGACCGACTCCTGCTCGAACGCGTCGTCAGACGCCGAAGCTGTTCGTCGCGCGGCTGACGGCGTCGCCGCCACCTGAGCGCCGCTGGTCGGCTCGGTCAGCGGTGAAGGCTGCGGCAACCATTGCGGGTCGATCACATCGCCCGCAGCCATCACATAGGCGCGCTGCACCGCATTGCGCAACTCGCGCACATTGCCGGGCCAGCGATATTGCAAGAGCCGATCCAGTGCAGCCGAAGTGAAATGCTTGGCCTGCCCTTCCTGGACTCCGAAAGCGTTCAGGAAATGCTGTGCCAGCAGGCCGACGTCGCTGAGCCGCTCGCGCAGCGGTGGCAGCTCGATCGGGAACACATTCAGCCGGTACAGCAAATCTTCGCGCAACTTGCCTGTGGCGACCGCCTGCTCGGGGCGGCGGTTGGTGGCGGCCAGCACCCGCACATCGGCCGCCTGCATCTGCGTCGAGCCCACGCGCATGAAGCAGCCGGTCTCGAGCACCCGCAACAGCTTGACCTGCAGCTCCATCGGCATTTCGGTGATCTCATCGAGGAACAGCGTGCCGCCGCTGGCGCGCTCGAAAAACCCAAGGTGCTGGCGATCGGCACCGGTGAAGCTGCCTTTTTCGTGGCCGAAGATCTCGCTTTCGATGAGGTTGGGCGAGATCGCTCCGCAATTGACGGCCAGAAACGGCTGCTTGCGGCGGCGGCTCAGGTCGTGCACCGTCTGCGCGACGACCTCCTTGCCACTGCCGCTTTCGCCGGTGATGAACACCGTCACGCTGGTCAGCGCCACCCGGGCGATCTGCTCATAAAGCCGCAGCATCGACGGGGCGCGGCCCCACAGCGCGCCGAAGTGGCCGCTCGGCGCCACCTGCGCGTTGAGCGTCTCAACCTCGGCCTTGAGCAGCGCCGGCTTCGTCACCCGCGACAGCACGCCTTGCAATTGCCGCAGATTGATGGGCTTGACGAGGTAGTCCGCAGCACCCAGTCGCAGCGCCTGGATCGAGGTCTCCAGCGAGGCGTAGCCGGTGATCAGCACCACCTCCGAATTGGCCAGCAACTCGGGCTCGGCGAACAGGTCCATGCCATTGCCGTCGGGCAGTTGCAGGTCGAGCAGCACGAGTTCGGGTTGCTGCAGGGCGATCTGGCGCCGCGCGTCGCGCAGGTTGTGCACCACCGCGACCGTGCAGTGCTCGGCCATGATCAGCGCCTTCAGGGTGGACGCCGAATCCACATCGTCATCGACGATCAAGGCGTGTGTCATCGAGCGCAGTTCCTCCAGCGAGGCCTGAGGCCGCACGATGCGGCGTCTGGGATCGATGGACTCATTGTGCGAGCGATCGGGCGCTTTTTCCGATTTTTCGGTCAATACGACCACACGCCGGACAGGCCGCCCCGACGCCAAGCACAATGCCCCTTGCACAGACAGTTTCAGCCCGCACATCTGCGGCATGTGCATGAAAAGGACAAACTGATGAAATCCTGGATCCTGGCTTTGTCGGTAGCGGTGTCGGCCGTGGGCTTCTCGCCCCTGAATGTGGATGCCAAGCGACTGGGTAGCGGCGGCTATTCCGGCATGCAGCGCCAGTTGCCGCCGCGCAGCACGCCTGCCCCAGCCCCCACGGCCCCGGCCAAGCCCGCTCAGGCCAACCCGACCACAGCGCCCACCGCCGGCGCAGCGCCAGCAGCAGCGCCCAAGCGCTCGTGGATGGGCCCGATCGCCGGCCTCGCAGCCGGTCTGGGCATCGCCGCGTTGATGAGCCACCTCGGCATGGGCGCTGAATTCGGCAACCTGATCATGATGCTGCTGCTGGGTATCGTCGCTTTCGTGGCAATCCGCTTCGTGATGAGCCGCATGCGTGGCTCGCCGGCACCACAAGCTGCCGCCGGCTTCAACGGCCTGAAATTCGCCGGTGAGAACGCGGGCGCAGCGGGCGGCTCGGGCTCCGGCTGGAGCGCTGCTGCTGCCATGCCGCCCGTGGCCGCGAACGCAGTGGCCGTCGCCCGCCCGACCATGCTGCCCGCCGGCTTCGATCAGGAGGCTTTCGAGCGCATTGCGAAGCTCACCTTCATCCGCATGCAGGCCGCCAACGACACGGCTGACCTGAACGACCTGCGGCAATTCACCACGCCGGAGATGTATGCCGCGATCAAGCTCGACCTGCAGGAGCGCCCGCACAGCGAGCAGCGCACTGACGTGACCCATGTGGACGCCGAGGTGATCGACGTGGCCGAAGAGGCGGATCGTCAGGTAGTCAGCGTTCGCTACCACGGCACGATCCGCGAAGAAGCCGACGGCCCGGTGGCGGCCTTCGACGAGGTCTGGCACCTGGTCAAGCCCAGCGCGGGCGGACCGTGGGCCATTGCAGGCATCCAGCAGACGCAGTGACCACGCTGCTGCACATCTCCGACACGCACTTCGGCACCGAGCAACCGCCCGTCGTCGAAGCCCTGGCGGCGCTGGCAGCTGAGCTTTCGCCCAAGCTGCTGGTGATCTCGGGCGACATCACGCAGCGCGCGCGGGCGGCTCAGTTCGCTGCCGCCCGGCGCTTCATCGATCGCCTCGCCCTGCCCTTCGTCAGCATCCCCGGCAACCACGACCTCACGGTCTTGAACCCGCTGACGCGCCTGCTGGCGCCGTACACCGGCTACCGCACCACCTTCGGCGATGAACTGGAGCCTGTGCACGAGAGCGCCGGGCTGCTGGTGCAGTGCGTGAAGACGACGCGCTGGTGGCGCCACATCGAAGGCGAGGTCAGCGCCGCACAAGTGCAGCGCGTGGCCGCGCGGCTGCGCAGCGCGCGACCCGAACAACTGCGGGTGGTCGTGGTGCACCAGCCGATGCACGTCGAAGGCGGCGCCGAGGCGAAACACCTGCTGCGCGGCCGCGACGCAGCGCTGTCGGCCTGGGCCGAAGCCGGTGCCGACGTCGTGCTGGGAGGGCACATCCACTTGCCCTACGTGGCCGAACTGACCCCGCCCGGCACCCACGGTGCCCGCATCGTCATTGCGCAGGCCGGCACCGCCCTGTCGAGTCGGCTGCGCCGCGATGCGCCCAACTCGGTGAACGTGATTCGTCACGACGCCACCGATGGCCCCCGCTTCAGCGTCGAACGCTGGGATTTCAACGGCGAGCGCCGTGAGTTTCTGCCCGTCAACACGCGTAGCTTCGAGTTGCAGCGGCACTAGCGCGCGGCGCTCATATTGCCAACTTGCATGAGCCCGAGTGCACATGAGACTGCCTGTGTCGAGCGGGGTTTCCCTTCTGCCATCTGCTAGATAAGGATCGCTAGGATTCCGCGCAAACAAGCAGAAGGAAAGCCATGAGGCAATTCCGGCGATACGCCGCGATGACAACAGTTGCCTTGGCCGTGGGGTGCGGAGGTGGGGGTGGCGGTTCTTCGTCGACGCCACCGCCGAACAACACAACACTGGATGCCCGGCTGTACAACGGCAACTACGTCAGCGAGTGCGCCCCCGTCCCTGATGGCAGCAACTATGAAACCGGCGCTCCGCTCTATGCCAAACTGGTCTTCAACGTCAGCCTCGCCTCGTCGAGTGCCGTGGCGGACCTGAGCGGCCGTTTCGACTTCTACGACGACAACGCCTGCACCGGTACCGCACTGGGCGCCCTGGGGTACGACGCCGGAAGTAGCAACCTCTATCTTGTCGCCGCGAAAGCCGTGCCGGGCGGTACCGGTCACAAAGTCATCCTCGAGCTCGTGCCGGTCAGCGGCACCAGCTATAGCGCCGGGCCCACGGCCGACACCGTCCTCCTGGGCAGCGTTCTACGCCTGAAGATCCCCGCGATACTGGCCACGGGCCTTTACATCGCTGACCTCTGGCGCCTGCAAGGCAACGACCTCTACGACGGCGACCCTGACAGTTATGACAGCCAGGGCTACCCTGCCAACCTCTCGGCCACGGTGTGGGCAAGCAAGATCAGCAGTCTGCCCGCCGCGCCCGCCCTGCCCTGTGCCGGCGCCACGACCCTGGGCTGGAACGCTACTCCCTACAGCTGCAACGCGTCCAGCGTGCCCACGGCCTCCGGGCGCACCGCCCCGCTCACCTATTCTTTCGGCGGTGTCAACGGCGCGGCCACAGCCAGTTGCAGCAACGGTTCCTGGTCCGTCGAGGCCGGCGGCACCTGCAACACCACCTTTGTACCGGCTACCTGCCCGGCACAGACCATCAGCTGGACTTCGGGTGCCAACACCTGCTCTGGCACCGTCCCGTTGACCGGTGCCGGCAACACAGTCTCCATGGCCAACACGACGCCTGGCCTGGACGGCGGGCAGTTCATGAGCTGCCAGGACAGTGGCACCTGGACGCCGCTCGTTCCGGGGCGTTGTGAGCCACCACCACCGCCGATCACTGACCCGGTACAACTCGCACAAGCCAAGGGCTGCATCGCTTGCCATGCCGTGACCGGCACGGGCTACAACGCCAACTTCCCGTCCTTCGAGCGCATCGCCGACCGCTACCGCGGCAGCCCGCCGGCCGCCGGCGTGCTGGAGAACAGGGTGAAGAGTGGCGGCTACACCGGTGCCTACGGCACCCTGCCCATGCCCGCCAGCCCACAGGTCAGCGACGCCGATCTGGCCATCCTGATTCCCTGGATCCTGGCACAACCGCAGTGAGCGAGTCCAGAGATGGAACCAACCCCAAGCCTCGTTATCGACGCGCGAGCCGAGGCTACCGGGCAACAGTCCCGGGGGACATGAGCGGAACACTGCACCCCGGCGCACCCCTATCGCGCAGCGCACCAACGCTCACCGGCTGTCGTCGAACCCCGCCGGCGAGTCGGTACTGACTTGTGTGTTGCCCATGCCCAGCAGTTCGCGGGCGCGATACAGCGTCTGCATCTCGGTCTGGCTTTTCTTCGAGGCCACCAGGTGTCGCTCGATCTCCCACACCAGGTTGATCAGCTCGCGCGTCGTCTGCGCGCGACGCACCCGCACCAAGGTGACTGCTGCGAACAGCGGCGCGTCGATGCGCAAGGTATCCGTCAACAGTTCTCGCACCTCCTGGTGCAGATCTTCCTGCTCGGACTTGGCGAGCGCGCGGCGCTGCGCGTAAGCCACGGACGCGCTGCCCTCGGCGGGCTGCAGCGGCATGCGCGAGGAGTCTTCGGTGGTGAACTTCGGCACCCGTGCAGGGGCTTCCAGGTCCACCGCGAGCACACCTGACAGCGTGTTGCCGCCGCTGTC
>LNFM01009365.1_pt1 | contig 19657 bp, 21 predicted proteins | sample 596031 | NCBI WGS metagenome assembly LNFM01 (sample SAMN04254537, study PRJNA301005) | activated carbon metagenome | isolation source: dual media filters at the Ann Arbor, Michigan drinking water treatment plant | place: USA: Ann Arbor | reverse complement strand
CGAGCGTAAGCAGTGTTTGGCAACCGGCTATTCGGCCCGCGTACCTTACCAGGGCAGCGCTGACCGAACGTGCTCGAGCTGGTCCTAGGCTTTGTTGTGTTCATCGAGGATCCGATAGATGGGCATGCGCGATACCCCGAGTGCCCGGGCGGCTGCCGCTGGACCGACGCCCGTGGCGACGAGCGCCAGAACTCGTTCGCGATTGATCCGCGGCTTTGCACCGGTGTAGATGCCCGCATCCTTCACGATGCCCTCTGCTTGCCGCTCGCGCCGAACGTCGGTCTCGAACTGCGCAAAGACCGCCAGCATGTCGAAGAAGTGCAGACGTCGCTGTGTCGACGCTTTGCTCGAGTACGCGCAAGTTGGCGCCGAGAGCTTCGATCTCGTGAGCAATGTTGGCGAGGTCACGCAAGGGCCGGCCGAGGCGATCAAGTCGGGTCACCACCAGGCTGTCGCCCTTCATCAGCACCTTTAATGCGAGTTGTAGCTGGTCCCTGCCATCGCGCTTGGTTGCCGGATCGCTTCTCCTTGAAGACGATCGCGCAGCCATCCTTCTCGAGGGGCAGCATTCTGGATCGCGAGATCCTGATCGTCGGTGCTAACGCGGGCGTACCGATGCGGCGGGACATCGAACCTCCAGGCTGTCATAATAGGGTATGGCCGCTTCAATATATTTAACAATGCGGGAAATTCATTCCAAGTGTTACGCGCTTTGCCCCACCTCCCGGTAGAAGATCAGATCCTGATTGTTAGGAGGTGTCCATTCGACTACTTGCGCGCAGACCACCTCATCACGGCGGGCCCCAGCGCGATCGCCAGTCCCATCACCACGAAGGCTGCGGTCCAGCCCCCGTCGCTCTGTGTTCCTCCCGCCGCATCGATTGCGAACCCGACCACCGCGCCACCCAACGCGGCCATGCCGAAGCCGACCATCGAGTGCATCGCCATTGTGGCTCCTCGTTCGGATGCATTCGCGCTCATCGCCATGCCCGATGTCAGCGCCCCGGAATCACCGGGAAGCGTGAAGGCATAAGCGAGTAAGAGCACAAGTAGTAACACCGGCGGCGCGGAAATCAGCAGCGCTACGCCGAACGCGACAATCGCCGATGCCCACATCACCGTCGCAATGCTGCGGTGACGGCCGACACGGATGGCGCCCTCATTCCCCAACACAGTCGCGGGCACAGCGAGGAGTGTAATGACGACGCTCAATGTGATCGGATCGATCAACGCGGCATCGCCACCACTGCGGGCGATGATGTAGGACCAGAACGCAACGAGCCACGTCCGAAAACCATACAGCTCGAAGCAGTGGACGCCGTAGCCGAGGATGTAGCCCATGGCCGGGCGATTGCGAAGCACGGGCCGAAAGTCGAGTAGGCGTTGCTCGCGGCGAACCGGCCATGCGGGCTTCATCAAGAGGCATACACCGACCATCACGATGGGCGCGATCCCCGTAATGACGAACGCCATGCGCCATCCATAGCCATCTGCGATGACCTGCGACGCGAGGAAGGAGAGGCCGACGCCGAGCGAGAAACAGGCTGAGTAGAGGGTGATGCTTCGCGAGGGGTCGCCGGCACCGAGACGGTCGGTCATGGCGCGAAGACCTGGCATGTAGGCCCCGGCACAGCCGATCCCCGCAAGGCCCCACAGCAGTGATGCCGAGAGCAGTCCCGAGGCAAAGAGGCCGAATGCAATCGTCGCCGCACCCATCACGACCGAGCCGACGAGCAGTACAATCCGCGCGTCGATGCGGTCGGTCAGCGTCATGAGCAGCGGGACGCTCGCCATGTAGCCGAGCGAGTAGGCGCTGGCCATAATGCCCGCCTCGCTGGCGGAGAGCCCCCACAGCGGCATCAGATGTTGGGCCATCACGGCCGGGACCACCACGTGCGAGAGCAGATTGGCGACCTGTCCCACGCACATCGCGGCCACGAGCCATCGGCCTTCGAGCACCACGCTCAGCCCCCTCGTTCACCGTCGGCCCAGGTCCATGCTGCTCGCGTTGATTGGGCTCTCGTAGACCATGCTGCCAAGGCTGCGAGCAACGCGGGGGCTTTGGATCAATGATCTTTACCTTATTCCAGGGTGGGCGGCGAGCCGGCTTGCCGGTGATCGATGGATCGTTGTCGTTCATGACTTGTCTCCTTGCTTGAGAGACAAACCAGCATGAGCGCATTCATCCCAGTGGCTTGATCGGCGTCAGGTCTCGAGCAACTTCTTCCTTCCCATGGTTACCAGCGCGACCCGTTGACCCAATTCTGCCGCATCCCATTCACGAGCGCGCACTGCCACCACGTGACAGCCATCTTCGCGAGGGGGCAGGCCCTTGACGGACCAGTAGCGGCTATCGGCCTGCGAGCAATGATTGGAACTGCGTGAGCTCAGGCAGATTGAGATCAGATATCGCCCAATGAACGACACCATCGGCAGTCCACGTCAGCGCGTTGTATCCTTTGACGGCGGATGACCCGGGTTCTACGGCTGCGCCGGCATCTGCTGGCCACACAAACAGATTGATCACGTGCTGCCGCCGCATATAGACGATCGACGCAACGCGCCGATCGCCGACGAAATCCAGGCGCGCACCTGTTAGTGGAAAACCTTCAGCCGTTAAATCCCGCACCGGAGGGGCGTAGTCCAGGCGCCCGATGAACCAGGGCTTTACTGTATGGCGATCCGAGGAAGCAATCTGCGTGGGCCTGTCTTGCAGCAGCGAACGGACATGTGCGGACAGGATGTCACCCTGGAGACTGTTGTGCGCGCTTCGCTTCGTCGCCAGATGCCACGCAGCGGACGCTGAGAGGCCGGCGACGAGCATCAGTGCCGCGGCCTGACTGGCGTAGGTCCTCCACCCGCTGGCCGCAGGCGACCGGTCGCCTCCGCTTTCCCGGGCGATCTGCAGTCGTATGCGCTCCCCCATGTCCGCGGGCGCACGCACGAAAGCGGCAGCTTTCAGCGAGCGGCCGATGCGGCGATAGTCTTCCGCGATCGCCGAGCACGCCGCACACGACGCGACGTGCTCCTCGACCAGCCGCTTCTGCTCGCCGGACAATTCGTCGTCGACGAGCGCACTGACCGCGACGCGCGCCTCCCTACACTCCATCCGGCTCATCCTCGGCATTCAGACGCTCGATTGTCTTTCTGAGTAGGGCCCTACCGCGCGACAATCGCGACATCACCGTTCCCATCGCAATGCCCGCAACCTCGGCGATCTCCACGTAACTCAAGTTCTCCATCTCCCTCAGCACGATGACGTCGCGATAGGCCAGCGGCAGCTGCGCGAGCGCGGCGTATAGGCGCCGGGCGTCCCCTTCGGCAATGAGAACCGCCTCTGTGGTGGGATCGGGCGATGCGAAATCAGACCCATCGGCGGCATCGGCATTGGTGAAATCGTACGACACGACGTTGTTCGAGCGTTTGCGATCGAGCAGCAGGCGGTACGCCGCGTTGCGCACGATCGCCAGCAGCCACGGCCGCATGGCCTCGCCCTTGAAGCCGCCGAACGCTCTGAAAGCACGCAGGTAGGCGTCCTGCACCACGTCTTCCGCGTCATCGGCGTTGCGCACGATCCAGTAGGCGAGGTTATATGCCGCATCCCGATGCGGCAACGCCAACTCCTCGAAGCGAGTTCGAGCGCTCATCCCCGGCCCCTCGCGGACAGACCGGGTCAGTCTATTTCAACAATCTATCCCGGCGCGACTGCTTTTATTCCCGCGCCCCTATGAAAAAAGATTCGGGGATCAGGGAATAACCCGGCTGTCAGATGGATATTGCCTAGTGAACGAACCAATCATACCGATCTGATACCCATTTTGCTTTTTGAAGGTTCGACTTCAAGCGACTGAATTTTACGGACGACCACAAGTGCGCGCCACCATTTGAGAGAGCTCTTCCATGACCGACGGCCCCAGATTCTCCACCGCGCCCCCCAATCCCGACGACGCTCACCTCCGCTATTTCGGCGGCGGCCTCGTCAGCTTCGTATTCGCGCTCGTCGACACGTGGCGGTCCCGGACATTCCCCCGGTGCCCCGCGCGCGCCGAGCCCCAGTCCCCGGCCAATCGGTTGATAACAACCGAGCCCGTGCCCTCCGCCACTGCCACGTGATGGTGTAGCGGAAAGCGTCGGAGCCACCATCCGAACCATCTGGCTTGGTGGCTCCGGCATTCTCAACGCGCCAAGCGCATGCGCGGCACGTCGCTTCGGCGGCGGCAGCGCGGCCATGCGCATGGGCCTAAGGGAGCATGTGCCGTGACCATAAGTGAGCGCCGCCTCGCACCGGACCCCGGATTCGACAAGACAGTCGTGCCGCTCCCGATCGCCGCACATCCGCCCGCGAGTTCGGGCGAGATCTGTCCACCGACTGAGACTGCAGACCGCATCTGCAAATGGAGCCGCGCCAAGACGGTGCTCCCGCTCCAGCGGCTCCTGTCGCTCGGCGTTCTCGGCGGGCTCTACATCGGGCTTGGCGGCGCGTTGGCGACGCTTGCGATGAGCGAGAGCAGCCTCGGCAACGGCCCGACGCGATGGCTAGGTGGCTTGGCCTTCAGCCTTGGGTTGATCCTGGTCGTCATCGGCGGCGCGGAGCTGTCGACCGGCAACTGCCTCATGGCGATTTCGCACCTGCGCGGAACGACGACGGGTCGGGAAATCTGGCGCAACTGGTCTTGGTCGTATGCTGCCAATGCGGCTGGCGCCCTGGCGCTCGCGTGGCTTGTTGTCTTGAGCGGCATCTACGACGCCGAGCCCTTGCATCGAACAGCGATCCGCATCGCCGAGACCAAACTCGCGCTGCCCGCGCCGCAGGCGTTCGCGAGAGGCATTCTCGCCAACATGCTCGTCTGCTTCGCGGTGTGGCTTGCCATGACCAGCCAGAGCGCCACGGGCAAGCTCGTCGGCATCATGTTTCCCGTCAGCGCGTTTGTTGCGCTCGGCTTCGAACACTCGATCGCTAACCTCTATCTGATCCCGGTCGGGATGATGGTCGGCGCCACCGGAACGTCGCTCGATTTCGCCCGCAACATCATCGCGGTGACCGCGGGCAATGCGGTCGGCGGGGCAATCGTGGCGGGTGGTCTGCTTTGGCTTGGCCACGGCCACGTCACTGAGCTTAAGCCGACGCGGAGCAACTGACGTGGAACCCTTGATCAACGCCATCATGCTGTGGCTCTCGTTGAACTTCGCGCTGCCACTGGTGGCGGATCAGCCGCTCGTTCGCCACGTTTCGCCGGACCGACTCGTGGCGATCCATTATGGCGGCATGAGCGGTCGACCGGCGGACCCTACAGTTCTTGGTGCTTACGATGCACATTACCGGACAATCTATCTGCGCGATGATTGGGATAGTCGCAATGCGACCGGGACCGCGCTGGTACGAGCTTCGAGTGCCCAGTGGCGCGTGAGGCACCCGCATATGCGGCTCAACAGCGCTGGCTGGAGTTCTATGGGACCGACTTGCACGCGGCGTTCGGCATTGATGCGATGACGCTCAAGCTCAGAACGGCCTGTTTGCCGAACTAACTCGCACAAGATTCGGCACCCGCTCAACAGGTGACGAAAGGGCACCGATGATCAGCGGCATGGCAACTCTTCTCGGCTTTCAATTGGCGGGTGAGATCGACTTTATCCACTTCCGATCTCACCTAATCGGACGACGCCTCCCCCGACGGGCAGCTTTGACGGTGCAACGGACATAGCTGCGGCACGGCGCGACGCGTGCTCATGACCCGAAGCGGCCCTGAGCAATTGCGGCACGCGGGACACACCGTCGAATGTTCAGCAGAGAAAGCCTACACGATCATTATTTCAGTCGACCGATCGTCAAGGCATCCGTGCCAGGTCGGGTCTGCGCCCGAGGGTTGACTCCAGCCATCTTGGCGGAGGGCTGTGCGAGGTCATCGCGATACTGCAAACTCATAGTCTGTCAGCATCTGATCCGAAAACAAACACTCGAGCTGTTAGGAAGCCGACAATTAGCGATCCGCTAAAGGCAATGACAAGCATGACAACCGAACCATGCGGTAACTCGGCCAACGGAGAGGCAGCCCAGATCAACACCAGTCGAGTTGACAGCGTCGCCCCCGAAGTTGCGAAGAACTTGACCAGTTTTGACGCAGATGCGCAACGGTGGCCCGATTGAAACGTCCAGAACTCGTGCGCAAGATAAGTGATCAGCATTGCGGTCAGGAAACCCAGGACGACGGCCACTGAAATTCTTGCAGCAAAGATTTGGTGCGCAATCCAAACTACCGTCAAGTCGATAATAAGTCCTCCGATCACGACCCCCAAATAGCGGAGAGCCTCCCCACGAATTTCAGAAAGTGGGGCCTTCGCAAACAGATGTGAGCCTTTATAACGTATCCAATTCATCATGGATTTCCATTTGGCACGGGCTCTAAGCGCTCGTCACCCACGACGAGAATCCAGATATTGACCAGTGATAGCCATGAGGCGACGTAAGCGGTCTCTACATAGTACCGAAACATCGTCTCTTGCGCGAAGAGAAGCTGCGGCATCATAAAGCCGAAGATGGCGCCGGCGCCCACGAGCACAAACAGCCTCCGACGCCGCGAAGCGACTACAACGATCACGGCCGTCGTAAGAAAAATAGCCAAATAAGTAATGATGTTGCCGAGCTTGAGCGTGTTCCCAAGTTGCCCATAAATAGCCGTACCCCTGGCAAAAGCATTGAGCGATGGATCGTTCGCGCTGTTTCGGAAGTCGGGGTTAAGCTCGAACGCGCCATTGCGATGCAGCCAAACGAATGGCGGCTCGAGCGCGGATGTACGCACTCCCAGGACCGCCAAGCGCACACGCTCCTTCACGAAATCCAGAGGCTTAGCCCGAATGGTCGATAGCCAGCAAGATATCACTTCGGCCCGCACTTCCGGCGGTACGTCTTTCGGCAGCTTGAAGCCCTTTTCCTCGGTCACCAGCGGCATGTAGATCTTGGGATGCTCGTAGTGCTCGCGGTAGACCTCCTCCGGCGATGCCGCGCCGTCTCTCAGGATACTCGTTCCAAGGCACGTCTTCTCGCCTGACCTGTATAACCCACCGATGCCGGTCAGAGCCGAGACATACAGCGTCGAGCTTCGATCTACGTTCGTTACGGCGAGTTTGATGGCAATCGTCGGCACCCAGAGCGCAGCCGCGGCGAGAACGGAGCCGACGGCCAGGCGTGGAAGACGCCAATGAGGAAAACGCCACAGCATATAGAGGACGATAATAGCGAGATGTCCAAGATGGGGCGCCGGGGAGAACATAACCGCGGTGATGAGGCAAGCGCTCGCAAGGGATGTGTGCCATGTGGTGGTTCCTGAAAGCCCAATTGCGAACGCCATGCCTAAAAAGACCAATTGAAGAGTATTATTGCGAAGTATGGGTGCGAGATAAAAGAAAGTTGGCGAAAAAATAATCACGGTCGCCAACACCTTGATCAAGGGTGGCACGCTGCGCGACGTCACGAATATGATGAGCGCACCGAAGTAAGTCGCGACTTTTAGCACGAAAATAGCTGTGGGATTGGCACTCCCGAATGTCAGCAGCCATGTGGCAATAGCTGCTGAAGGAGGCTGGTGTCCTTCGAAGCGCCAGGAGGCCGCTTCCTCGAGCGTCACATGGTAGTCATGCCCAATCGGGCCCGGCCAGAACGAAATGGTCATGCCGATTGCGGCCGCAACCGCCACGACGCTGCTGGTAACCCCGATGAGATGATGCATTGGAAGAATAATCCCTAAGTCGCGCCGTCGACGTCTAGAACATCCAGATCGCGCCTTGCGCGGGCCAGCTCGAAGTGATATATTATTGCTTGTTCAGCACGTTATACCGCCTAATTGCTGCAGTCTATTCCCTGTTGGGAGCGTGGCATGTTTTCCGGCCTCATTGGGGTGACTGGATTTGTAGGCGGAGCGCTGGCTCGACAGCGGCAATTCGATTTCAAGTATCACTCCAAGAACATCAACGACATCTCTGGTCGCAGCTTCGATCTCGTAGTCTGCGCTGGCGCACCCGCGACCATGTGGGAGGCCAACAAACGTCCAGAGGCCGATGCTGCAAATCTCGATTTCTTGTTCGAGGCTCTGCAATCGGCGCGCATTGGCCGGCTAGTGCTCATTTCGACGATCGCCGTATTCGACGATATGGCGGCCGGATACACCGAGAGCACTGCGCAATTCGAGCGAAGCAAAGCGTACGGCCGCAATCGCCGCGATCTCGAATTACGCGCAATGGAAGCATTTGATTGCCACGTTATTCGTCTGCCGGCGTTGTTTGGCTGCGGCCTCAAGAAGAATTTCATTTTTGACATAATGAACCCCATCCCTTCCTTCGTCACAAACGAACGCTTCCTGGCATTGGGGCAGAGATTCGATGAAGAGGCGCGTGAGCTTCTCGTGGCCGCATTCCACTTCGATAGCGAGCTTTCGATGTGGCGTTTTGATCGGCAAGGCTTTGCGGCAACCACGCCGGCAGGCCAACGACTGGAGCGCGGCTTCAGACAAGCAGGCTTCGTCGCGCGCTCTTTCACCAATAGCGAGAGCCGCTTTCAGTTTTACAATATCGAGAGACTGGGCCGTGATATTGACACCTGTGTTCAAGCAAGCATCCGGACCTTGAACATTTGCTCCGAACCGCTCCGTGCTGCCGACATTCACATGGAGCTGCTTGGCGAGACATTCGAGAACACCACTCCGCCGCGCGTTGCAGAGGATATCCGTTCGGAGTTCGCCGAAGAGTTCGGTGGCCGAAGCCCCTATCTCTTCGACAAGGAGGTGACGCTCCGCGAGCTCAAGTCATTCGTTCACTCGCCGGTACCGAAATGATCAAGATTGCCGTGTCGAACATCGCATGGGACCCCAGCGAGCGCGTTGCGATCTATGCCCGGCTTGCTGAAGCGGGTGTGAACGGGCTGGAGATCGCGCCTGGCTTAGCGTTCGCAGATCAACCGGATGCCATGGCTCCTTCCGCCGTTGCGATCAGTGCCTTTCGCCAAGAGATCGAGCGCTTTGGTCTAGAACTCGTTTCGATGCAATCGCTTCTCTTTGGCGTGAACGGCGCCTTCTTGTTTGGAGGCGAGATGGAGTCGAAGCGATTCGAGCACGGGCTGGAGCGAGCCATCAGCCTTGCGGCACGCCTCAGCATCGCGAACCTCGTCGTAGGTTCGCCGCGCAACCGCATCATTCCGGATGGAATGACGCGCGCGCAGGCGGAGCGGCACGCCCGCGATGTTTTCCGTCGCCTGGGAGAGAAAGCGCTCGCTGCGGGTACGCGCCTAGCGCTCGAGCCCAATCCTGTGGCTTACGGCACGAATTTCCTCAACACCCTGTCCGAAACGATTGCGTTTGCTGATGAGGTGGACCACCCAGCAGTCACGTTGAATTTCGACATTGGCGCCCTCATCATGAATGGTGAGATCGAGAATGCGGCTGAGCTTTTCACTCGCGGCGCGACGCGCATTTCCCACGTTCACGTGAGCGAGCCACACTTGGCACCCGCACCCCGATGCGAGGACTCGTTTGCCGCAACGGCCGGCAGCTTGCTCAGCGCCGCTTACAGCGGATGGTTCTCGCTCGAAATGCGCTCCGTCGGCACTGACAATAGCGCCAACGTCTTGTCGTGCGCCGAGGCGTGCGTGCGCCAACTCAAGGCCGTGACACGATGAATCAAATGACACCCTCGCGGGAAGAATTCCTCGTTTCGGTCTGTTTTGCCACCGACCGAAATGCGATCGATGAAGTCAACCAAATTTCAGGGGTCGTCGATATCCTGGAGAGCAAGTTCCGCTATTGGGAGATCGTCTACGTACTCAGAGAGCGGCAGCGCAGCCTGGTCCCGCAGCTCGAAGGTCTTCTTTCCAGATGCAAAAACGTTCGCGTCATCGTGCTCGACAATGACGCCAACATCTACCAGCGGCGAGCTATCGCTGCTTCGGAGGCGATCGGCGACATTGTCGTGCTGACATCATTCTCCGAGCTCGAGTTCATCGACATTCCGGCATTCGCCCAGGAGGCCCACTCCAGTGGGCAGATCGTGATCGGCCGCAATGCATCTAACAGATGGTCCCCGACTTCCTTGCACTGGCTACTTGCCCTGGTCTCTTCCTATCGCATCAATGATAAAGACCTGCAAACGATCGCACTGCCGAGGACCAAGCTGAATGCTCTCGTGGCCCGGTCGACGTTCACGCTCGATCTACGGTTTGAGCCAAAGTTCGGGGAGCGGTACGCGCGTTGGCCCGTGGCCACAACCGGACGCGATCCACGCCGATCCGCTATCAGCGATCGCTACGAACTGTTGGAAGAACTCATATCGACTTCATCTCCGCGCATTTTGCGCGCCTATGCCGCGCTCTCCACGGTTGTGGCCGTGTTGGCGACTTTCTACGGCCTCTACGCGGTTGCCATTCTGCTCCTCAAAAGCGACGTGCAAGCAGGCTGGTTCTCGACTGCGATCGTTCAAAGCGGTTCTGTAGCTTTCATCGCAATGGGGATGACGACACTCGCCATTGGGGTTGCGGATATTGCCGAGCGGCTGCAAGGCCGCTCCCGCTATACTATCGTCGACGAAATGGCCAATCTCAACCTTTTCGATCAGGTGAACGACATAAACGTCGACCTTGATCTCGTCAGCGACGATCGGCGTCCTCGGATCGAGCAATGACAGAAGATTTTCCAAAAGAGGTGTTCGCCGAACGTAAGTGGGCCGTTCCGACATTCAAGGTCGCCAGCTTTGCGGCGAAAACCACCCCCTACGTGACGATCATTCCGGTACTCAACGAGGGGAAGAGGATTCAAGGGCAGCTTCGTCGCATGAGCGACCTCGGCCTTACGGGCATGACCGATACTGTCATCGTCGATGGCGGATCGACCGATGGCTCTCTCGATCACGACTATCTGAGATCTGTGGGTGCTCGCGCACTCCTGACGAAGACCGGCCCGGGAAAGCTTTCTGCCCAGCTCAGGTGCGGCTATGCTTGGGCGCTAGCGGAAAACTACAAGGGCATCGTCACGATCGACGGCAATGGAAAGGATGGCGTGGAAACCATTCCCGACTTCCTTCGTGCGCTGGACGAGGGCTTTGGTTATGTACAGGCCTCGCGCTTCATTCGTGGTGGACGATCTGAGAATACTCCAATCTCCCGATTGATCGCAATTCGCTTGTTCCACGCCCCTGTTCTCAGCCTGGCGGCCGGTCATTTCTTCACCGACACCACTCAAGGCTATCGCGCCTATTCGGCGGCATATCTCATGGACCCGCGCACGCAGCCGTTCCGCGACGTGTTCATGAGGTACGAGCTACTCGCGTATCTGACGGTGCGCGCCAGCCAGCTCGGCTATCCCGTAAAGGAACTACCGACCTCACGCATCTATCCCAGCGATGGGCACGTGCCGACCAAGATCACAGGACTTGGGCCGCTACTGAACTTGGTAGCTGTCGTTCTAAGGACGTCGTTCCGGGCTTACCATCCCAGATCTTCGTGAGCGTGCGCGAGCAATGCAGAACCGCGAGCCCGATGTCGACTTCGCGATTGTGGGTGGCGGGTTTTACGGCTGTGTGCTGGCGCTCTTCTTGAGGAGCGTCACGGAACGCGTAGTGTTGATCGAGGCCGAAAACGGCTTGCTGCAACGAGCTTCGCGTGTGAACCAGGCCCGGGTTCACGCCGGCTTTCACTATCCTCGAAGCTTTGTTACGGCACTCCGATCGCGGCTCCTGCAGCGGCGCTTCATTGCGGATTTCGAAGAAGCCATCATTGCCGATTTCGACATGCTCTATGCTATCGCGGCGCGCCGGTCGATGGTTACGGCAGCTCGCTTCGGCAGGATGTTTCAATCCATGGGTGCGCCCATTGCTCGCGCAAGCGCGCGTCACCTCGGTCTATTCTCCCAAGAACTTGTGGAAGATGTATTCGTTTGCAAAGAATTTGCCTTCAATTGGGCAGTGCTGCGGAACCGCTTAGCGGAAAGGCTCGATGCATGTGGCGTGAAGTACAAACTGGGAAATCGCGTACGACGCTTTGTACCGGGCGCCGATAGCACTGCGCTTGAACTCGAGACAGGGGAGATCATAACTTCTCGATATGTGCTCAACGTCACCTACGCCAACATTAACACACTTCTGGCGGAGAGTGGATTGAAGCCCGTCGCCGTCAAGCACGAGCTGGCGGAGATTGCACTGATTGAGCCGCCGCCGGAACTCGCTGGATGTGCAATTACCGTGATGGATGGCCCTTTCTTCTCGACGATGCCATATCCAGCTGACCGGCTATATTCCCTCACTCACGTACGCTACACGCCGCACAAGTCTTGGGTCAGCAGCGGAGGCAGTCTCCCGGACTATGCCGTCGCCAGTCGGGAGGTGAGTTCGCGCTGGAAACACATGACGATGGACGCGCAGCGTTATGTGCCGTGCCTGTCTGGGCTACGTTACGAGAGGTCGCTGTTCGAATTCAAGACAGTGTTGACGAAGAATGAGAGAGACGACGGAAGGCCAATCTTTGTGTCTCGGCATCAGGATGCGCCAAGCATTATTTCCGTTGTGGGCGCGAAGATCGATAATATTTATGACCTGTTTGAGATGCTACCTCTCATTGACCCGGCTTTGCGTAATGCCGACGCACGGCATCTTACCTCGCCAATTCACAACTGCTGATCGAGTCGTCTCGATCCCGCCCGGCAAGTCGTGCAGTAAGCGGTGGACCACCGACATCGGCAGAATCCATTCATCCCAGGCCGCCTCGAGCGCGTGCTTTTGATCGGGAGCTGATCTTGCATGAATCCCATCGGCGTTCGCGCCGAGCAGAAGCCGGACACATGGGCGCTACCGACCAGCACGTCGTGACAAGCCAAAAAGTCCTTGCCAACAGGATGCCGTCCACACATGGGATGACGCGTCGGTCTCGAACGCGAGGCCACGATCGGATCGCACTTCCGCTCTTGGCCCATCGCGTCGACCCGCTTCGTGATTGAGCTCGTCCGGATCAGAGGTGAAGCAGTCTCGCCAGACGCCAATGTCCAGCGTCGATCTTGACCCAATGCATGACGACCTGGTTGCGCGCGATGTATCTCATCACACAAGTCGAGCAGGGCATCTCGTCCATCGAATTGGCCCGCCGGCTCGGTGTGATGCAGACAGGCGCCTGGATTAAGTTGAAACTCGACGAGGCGATGCGGCTCGCCAGATCCAACGAGCGCCTCGATGGCCGCATCGAGATGGACGATGCCTAGCTGGTGGTGGGCGCTCCGGCGGCAAGACCGGTCGAGGCAGTCCCGGCAGGAGCCGATTTTCGTGGCCGTACAGACCGATGAGAGGGATCGGCCGCGACGGATCGAGCTTAGCCGCAGCGCCCGCTTCACGCGCCGCCGCATAAAGAGCCCCGCCAAGCGCATCGTCGCGCCTGGCGTTACCGTCGTCACCGACGGGCGTGCTTACCGGTGTCGGCGACGCCGGCTGAGTGCACGTTCCGATTGTGACGGGCTCCGGCCGTCGTGGGGCTCCGGCGTTCCGCTGGTTCAACACGATGTTCGGCAACATCAAGTGCGCGATCACCGGCACTTACCGCTTCGATCTAGCCGCAATGATCCCCGCCCTCGGCCGCGCCGGCGCGGCCGAGGAAGAATACAAAAGCAGCTCGGGGCGCTTTTTGCATGTAAGGGCGGAGTGCCCAAATAATTCGGCATAGTGGCGGCTCCGGCATCCTGTCCCCGACAGTAATGCCGTCATTCATCGCCGGCCGGCAGTCCGGACTTTCCATTGAGGCGTTGCGGATACCGCTGGCGCATTTTCTTCAATGCCGCGACCTTGACGCTTTCCACAGCCGACAGGTTGTCCTCGACCGCGTTAATCATGGCTTTGGCGAGATCAAGCTTCGCAGCGTCCGCATCGCCATCGAAGCGATGCCGGATCTGCTCCCATACTTCGTCAAAAGCCCGCTCGACAATCTTCATCGTCTCGGGACCGAAGTGGGATGTTTCAATCAGTGGTCGGGTACTCATGATCACCCTCCTTTTCCTGGCGATGGCTGGGTCAAGGAATAGGAGCACAACGCCCTAAATGACGGCATGGTTTCGTATATCAGGCCGCAGGCGCGTGTTAAAAAACCCGGCTCGCGGAGGAAACGCGAAGCCGGTTTAATACGGACCCGGCGCGGGTGGGGGTACTTGCGTCGGGTGGAGATGAGCCTCGAACCCGAGGCCTACATCGATCCTCAAAGACTATGCCGCACTGCGAGAACCCAGGCGCGGGGTGGTTTCCGGTCATATACGTAAGCATCTTCTGCACAGGCTTCTTGGCTTGGCAGCCCATCTTCCGAAGTGAGCAACTGCCCGAGTCCGGGCTTTGCCACCTTTGTGCTACACAAGCGCACGAGGAGCCGGGAGCCGGCTCCTCGTGCCGAAGTCAGTGTTGCCCAAAACTAGTCGCGACCTCGTTGACCGCGCTCCATGCGCTCGCCACCAGAACGCGGTCCGCTCCGCTCCTGGCGTTGCATTTCGCGCATTTCGCGACGCGGCCGTTCTGAGAAGCCGTCGCGACGGTCCATGCGGCGCTCGACCCGATTGACCCGTCGTTCTCTCGCTCCGTCCTGCGCTGCCTCGCGGCGATCCATGCGACGCTCAACGCGCATGTCTCTGCGATCGTCGCGTCGATCCACCCGGTCCTCCCGGCGATCTAGACGCCGATCAATGCGGTCGTTACGGCGATCGTGACGCATGTCGCGCCAATTTGCTTCCCAACGGTTGCTCCATCGCGAGCGTTCGCCGTACCAGGGGCGGCTCCGATAGTATGAATCCCAATAACTCCCAACCGAGAAGCTGATGATCGGGACATCGTACTCAGTCACATACTCCACAAGCGGCACGTACGAGCCTTGCGCTGCGTAACTCAGGTACGCTGCCGAGACCCAGCCGCGATTGTCATCTGCGCTGACATCACACCAGCTGTAGCCGGCGACACATCCGTGAACATCCACCGGAGTGCCGCCCGGTACGACATCGACAACCGGAAAGTCCGTCGAGGGGCCGGCACGCATATTGAGATCAATGGTTACGATCGCATCCTGCGCGAACGCCGCGGCGGGAGCAGCGACGAGGACAAGCAACCCCGCTGCAATTGGTGTGAAGCAACGTTTCATGAGATCTTCCTTTCAACGCAAACGCCATTTGGTGCTGCCGCGAGCGCCAGGCACTCGCACCAACAACATCCAAGGTTGAGCGATTGTTCCGTGTAGGCCGTGTGCGGAAATATGCCGAGAATGTTTGGCCGGCCATACCGATCCCATCCATCCGGTGCCACCCAGATTGGCGTGGCTGCCCCGCCGTTGTGACAACACAGTACTCAAGTCGGCTAACGCGGATGGCGAACTAATGGACGGCCGTCGCGATCGGCGCACCGGATGCCGCAGAACGCCAATGCTCTGTCTAGCGGGTGAGGCATGGTTCGCGCGTCGGTCGGTGTTGGCGCTACGCACCGATCGGACTGCATCGATACCGATCAAACGCAGGCTCGTTCATGCAAACACGGGCCACTCGCCCAACTCGCGATTATTGATCGCCAAGTCCACTGCCGTCTCAACATTCAGAATGGCAGTGGGCTGCCCGAGAACCGTGGCATCGCGCACGTATGCGATGGTCCTCTGATTGTCGACATGGCAATGTCTCCGGCCACTAGAAACCCGCAGTGGAATTCGTTACGCTTTCGATGCTCGGCAGTGCTATCCACCTGCCGCACGTGGCGACCGCGTCCCCTCGGCTTCCCTGCATGAGTGGCGCGGTCGCCATAAGCAATATGTAGGAAATATGGGCCTTTTCCTCATAGACGACGACGCTTGCGTAACGCAGCGGTTTATTCTGTCGGACTGAACCCTGCGAAATGGATTTGCATAGAATCGGCGCGTTTTGATTGAGCTGCATCCCGACCGAGAAAACGATCCCCCCGGCAAAAGCCTTGCGGCATGGTCCTGAGGCTTCTGTCAGCGTGGGACCTGGCTTTTGATCGCTGGTGCGTTATTCCAAATCTCGAAGGCGGCGCTCCATTTCCTCCTGCTCGAGCTCGCTCAGTCGCAGCCGTTGCTCATGCGTCATTGTGCGTTCGTTGTCGTAGCTCGTCACCAGGGTGGAGATGAAGCGTGCGATGTCCCGCTGCCATCCGATCGGCAGATCAGCGACGAACGGAAGCGCGTTTTCGATCTCTTCGATGAGCGGCATGGTATTCCCCCATTCATGTACAGCCGCATCCTAATCGTCGCGATGCGTACGGCAAACACATCATCAGCGTGAGCCACTCCATGCACGTAGGCTGACGTGGTGCGGCGCTTTACCGGACCCATTGTACGGCGCCCACCACCTTTCGGTAAAACCTTTGACCTGATCGAACCCCTGCGTCAGATAAGCGGGTAATGAGGCCTGACTTGCGCTCTAGAGGCGCGCTACTCGCTTGGTGATATCCCACTGAGCTCCAAGGACGAGCGGCCAAGTAGTGTTGTACGTGCGGCGAAGATTGCTTTGGACAAGGAGACTCGATGGCCTGGTTATCGACTGTCCGCCGGCGGCGATAAGAAGTCAGGGGAAGCGTGTTGAACAATGTGCTGCGTCTTGAAATACTTGAGTGCGCGGGCTGCCCTTGCCAAAGCAAGGCGTTCCACTCAAATCGGCAAGAGGACAGGGATATAATCTCTATGAGATCGGGGTCATTCTTAGAAGAACCACCCGACAGGCGCCCCAGAATCCGTTGGGGCCACCAAATAGGTCCAGTCGACAAGCCAAGGCCGAACCCGCGCTCTGTCAGTCGCCAGGAAATCTACGTCGCCCACCCCGTTCGCGTAAGGATCGAGGCACGACGCCAGTCGCTCATCGACATAGGTGCGTGAGCCTCTGCAGTCTCGCCAAATACCATGAGTTTCGCTCGCCTGGATCGCGTGATAATTTTCAAGCGACGCCAAGCCTACCGGGACGATTATCCGCAGCACGACTTCACCCAGCGCAATGACAACCGCCGCCCCTCAGATCTAGGAGATGACCCAATCTTGTCTCCAGCATCCACGCAGTTATTGGTAAGTATGGCGGCAGTTGCTTCCATAGATCGTAGAGGAGTCGGATGAGAGGGAAACAGTGGCAAATTTGAAAGGCGTGCCGGCGGCAGGCCTTCTCATTGCGGTGGTTGTGGCATCTCTTGTGCCTTTCCTGCTTGTTGGCTCCTACCTGCTGTTCAGTTACGTAGCGAAAGAACGCGATGCGGCTCTCGATCGGGTCCGCGTGCTGGCCGATTCCATAAGCGCCACGGTGGATCGCGAACTGACGGGACGCATCGAAACGCTCCAAGCGTTAGCTACATCCCGCTATCTTCGGGATGCAAACCTTGAGCAGTTTGCCAATATGGTCCGGGCCGCCGCGTCCGTAGCTCCCGGCGACTTTGTGTTGATCGATCACCGTGGGGAGCAACTCGTCAACACGCGCGCCGAGCCGGGCTCACCTTTAGGGGGTTCTCTCGACCCGGACGCGATGCGCCTCATTTTCGAGCAAGGGAAGCCACATGTCAGCGACCTCCAGGAAGAGAATTCTGCTGGCCGATACAGGTTCACACTTCGCATCCCCGTTCAGATGGATGGAAAGATTGTGTATGCTTTTGGATATATGCCTCGCACGTCGAAGGTGTTGAACGTTTTGCATGAGTCGTCGTTGCCATCTGACTGGTTTGCAGCTGTTTTGGACCGTAAGGGTCGGATAATCGCTCGCTCATCACGAAATGAAGAGTTTGCGGGGAGACTAGCCTCGCCCGATTTCGTCGCCAGACTTACTGGAACAAGAGGTCAAATAGAAAGTGTTGATCTTGAGGGCCGTCAGACGGTAACCGCCTATCGTCGCAGCGGGCTAACCGAGTGGACCACCACCGTTTGGGTACCCAAGACCGTTTTGCAAGAGCGCGCGAACATGGCAGCTATCGCCATCGGGGCGCTCGCACTGGCGACGCTTCTCCTATCGCTCGCGGCCGGCTATATCGTGTCGCGCCTTATTAGGCGACCAACACGCCAGCTCATAAAGAGCGCTGCAGCCCTCAAGAAAGGCAACATCGTCCGCTTCGAACCAACCATTATGCGTGAGGCGAACGTCGTCGGTGAGGCATTGGCCGACGCGTCACGCGACATCCAGCTGTACATGCGGGAAATTTCTCATCGATCAAAAAATCTGCTGGCCATTGTGCAAGCCATTTCGCGGCAAACCCAGCGCAGCTCCCCGGATCTGGCGACATTCTCCAGGCGCTTCGACAATAGACTTCAAAGCCTCGCACGAAGCCATGATCTTCTGGTGGATAGAAACTGGAGTGGTGTGCTCGTCCATGACCTAGTGTCGGCGCAGCTTGCATCATTCCTCGAGCCGGGTGACGGCCGCGTCCGGCTAGCGGGAACGCCGGTTCTGCTAAATCCCGCGGCATCACAACACATTGGCCTCGCAATTCACGAGCTCGCTACAAACGCAACCAAGTACGGAGCGCTGTCCGTAGCCGAAGGGCGCGTACACATAGAATGGAAGGAGGTTATAGCTGATGACGGCCCGCGGCTATTTCGGATGAGTTGGCAGGAAACTGGTGGCCCCAAGGTGACCCCGTCTGCCCGTAAAGGCTTTGGCAGATTTGTTATCGAGGATGCCGTTGCGAGAGGACTATCGGGCTCAGCACGCATCAATTGGGCAGAGGCCGGACTGACCTGGACCCTTGACGCGCCATCGTCCTGTCTGGTGGGCGAAGGGGCCTTCAGCTTGGAGGAAACTCAAAATGAACCAGACGGGCCCACTCAAAACTCGTCGCCGGCTAGCGCCTTTGGGCGCTAGTGCATAGTCCTCGTCGGCAGAGATTACTCTCCTCTGCAATAGCGCGCAGAGCGAAAAGAGTCCTCCATTCGCTCGATGACCGGATTGAGCACCCGCTGGCTTGAGGATGGATATATAATTGCGAAGCTCGAGATCAGATCCGCGTTACATGAGAACTGAACTTTCTCGTAAAACACCCAGCCATTGCTCTCGCCTGAAATCGCAAACCAACTTGGCCCGACTTTGCGGTAGGTTATCTTGTACTGAGCGTATGATCTCGATGCGACGTAGCGCATGTAGCTCTTCGGCGTGTGGCCCTGCTCATTGACGATCACACCCGCGACCAGGCGTGCACCAGGAGGCTGAGCGCGCAAGAAATGGCCATCGCCTGATTCCGTCGTTTTCTCCAGCGTGAATAACGAATTGGGGTAGGCTAAACTAAAACCATATCGCGGATTGCGCAGTATTTGCCAATCGTCCTCGGCACCAGCCGCAGAACTCAACGTCAACATGCCTAACGCGCTAATTATCGCAGCGATAATGCAAACCCACATAATATTACCCTACTGCAAGTTCGAAGCGCTGATGAGGAAGGAGCGCCGGAGGGCAGAATAGTCAGCGATGCTCCTTGACCCCCGGCGAACCAAGAAGTCGGATGGAGCGCCACGAGCCAGAGCTCGCTTCCCAGGTGGCGCATTGCGAGACAATCGTGCCGACGGCGGTGCAGTCCTTGCGTGTAGCACGCCTGCCGTCTTCATAAGCCTTGATGTGACCCCCGCGATTTAGTCCAGAAGGCGCTAGAATCCGGCTCATGGAGAGGAGCCGGAAGATGAAGCGGAAGCGGTTTTCGGAAGAGC
>LNFM01006295.1_pt1 | contig 19658 bp, 15 predicted proteins | sample 596031 | NCBI WGS metagenome assembly LNFM01 (sample SAMN04254537, study PRJNA301005) | activated carbon metagenome | isolation source: dual media filters at the Ann Arbor, Michigan drinking water treatment plant | place: USA: Ann Arbor | reverse complement strand
AAATTCAATGCCTACGATGGAACGCATGAAGCCGAATTGTTGAACAACAATATCGTGCGGCTTGCCATGAACAATGTTACTGGCACAAAAAAAAGTGGTGATGATTATTTCATCAATACCGGCTCTCCACATCATATTAAGATGGTTACCGATCTGGAAAACTATCCTGTTTTTGAAGAAGGTCGGAAAATCCGTTACAGTGAAACATATGCACCAGCAGGAACGAATGTAAATTTTATTCAACTCCTTGAAAACAATACCATCTTCGTTCGCACTTATGAACGGGGTGTGGAAGACGAGACTTATTCATGCGGCACGGGAGTAACAGCTGCTGCCTTAGCGGCCTCTTTTCATGGTTATTCATCACCTGTAAAGGTAAAAGTGTTGGGTGGAGAGCTTGCCGTTGAGTTTAAATCCGGACAGGCAGGCGCATTTCAGGATATTTTTCTTATCGGACCTGCCAAAATGGTCTTCGAAGGCACTCTGGAACTATAATTGCACCCCGAAATCCTTAAATTTACGGCCCATTTGATTGGTCAATTCAGGTTCATTATCAATTGCGGGTATTTTATACCGGCACCCATTCTGAACAGAAAACCACAGGTGACAAACGAACGAACATGTTAAAATTGCTAGCAAAGATTTTTGGTGACAAGTCTCAAAAGGATATCAAATTAATGATGCCTTTAGTGGAAGAAACCAAAAAGGAAGGTCAACTTCTTATTTCTCTATCCAACGATGAATTAAGAGGCAAAACAATCGATATACAGAATCATATCAATGAAAAACTCAGAGCAATCGATGATCAGATTGCTACCCTGCACAAACAAATTGCTGATGTGCAGGATATGGATATCAATGAAAAAGAATCCGTCTTTAAGCAAATCGACAAACTTGAACTCGATCGAAATAAAGAGCTTGAAAAAGTTCTAATGGGCGTATTGCCGAGAGCCTTTGCAATTGTTAAAGAAACTGCCAGACGGTTTAAAGAAAATGAATCGCTTGAAGTGACGGCAACAGAACTAGACCGGATACTTGCCGCAAAGCATGAAAACATAAAAATTTCTGGCGACAAAGCTCTTTGGTCGCGTCAATGGATGGCAGCAGGAAACCTTATTACCTGGGACATGGTGCATTACGATGTTCAGATTATTGGTGGAATTGCCTTGCATGAAGGAAAGGTTTCAGAAATGGCAACCGGAGAGGGAAAGACGCTTGTTGCAACGTTTCCTGCATTCCTGAATGCTTTAGCAAAACGAGGTGTGCATATTGTAACGGTTAACGATTACCTCGCAAGACGCGATAGCGAATGGATGGCTCCGTTATTTCAATTTCATGGACTTACCATCGACTGTATTGACAGGCACGAACCTAACTCGCAAGAAAGACGCAACGCTTACCAGGCAGATATCACTTACGGTACAAATAATGAATTCGGCTTCGATTATCTGCGCGATAACATGGCCCGCGAACCGGAGGAACTCGTTCAACGCGGTCATCACTATGCCATGGTGGATGAAGTGGATAGTGTTTTAATTGATGAAGCCCGTACACCACTCATTATTTCGGGACCGGTGCCACGTGGTGATGAGCATGAATTTTATGATTTGAAACCCAGAATCTCCAAACTGGTAGACGCACAGAAAAAGTTAGTGAATCAATACCTGAATGATGCCAAAAAGTTATTAGCAGAAGGTAACGAAAAAGAAGGAGGCGTGGCCCTGTTCCGTGCCCATAGGGGTATTCCAAAATACAAACCGTTGATTAAGATGCTCAGTGAAATGGGCATGAAAAACGTACTGCAAAAAACAGAGAACTTCTACTTGCAGGACAACAAGAAGATGATGCCCGAAGCAGACAAGCCGTTGTTCTTTGTCATCGATGAAAAAGATAATAGTGTTGACCTTACGGATAAAGGGATTGATTTGATAACGGGAGAAGGTGAAGATCCCAAATTTTTTATCATGCCGGAAATTGGCATTGAGCTTACGAAAATTGAAAAAGATGTAAGTATTAGTCCAGAGGATCGTCTGAAAAGAAAAGAAGAACTTATCCGCGACTACACAACGAAATCGCAGCGCATTCATAGCGTAAGTCAGTTACTAAAAGCATATACACTTTTTGAAAAAGATACAGAGTATATCATTGTTGATGGCAAAGTAAAAATTGTAGATGAACAAACAGGGCGGGTGCTGGATGGAAGACGATACTCCGATGGCCTTCATCAGGCGATAGAGGCCAAAGAGAATGTGAAAGTGGAGGATGCTACGCAAACCTATGCAACTATTACATTGCAGAATTACTTCCGCATGTACCATAAGTTGGCAGGTATGACGGGTACTGCGGTTACAGAAGCTGGTGAATTATGGGATATCTATAAACTGGATGTTGTTACAATCCCCACCAACAAGCCAATGACCCGCAAAGACAAGGATGATCTCGTTTACAAAACAGTACGCGAAAAATTCAATGCGGTTGTTGAGGAAATTGTACGACTCACCCAGGAAGGAAGACCCGTGCTGGTAGGTACTACTTCCGTAGAAATTTCGGAATTAGTAAGTCGGATGCTACAGATGAAAAAGATCAAGCATCAGGTATTGAACGCAAAGCAACACCAGCGCGAAGCTGATATTGTTGCCGAAGCGGGTAAGCCCGGAACGGTAACTATTGCCACCAACATGGCAGGTCGTGGTACGGATATTAAACTTACTCCCGAATCCAGAGCAGCCGGTGGGTTGGCCATCATTGGTACGGAACGCCATGAATCCCGAAGAGTAGACCGTCAGTTACGGGGCCGCTCTGGTCGCCAGGGTGATCCGGGTACTTCTCAATTCTATGTGTCTCTGGAAGACAACCTGATGCGATTGTTTATGCCAGAACGCATTGCACGCATCATGGACAGACTCGGATTAAAAGAAGGCGAAGTAATTTCTCACTCGATGGTAACCAACTCCATTGAACGCGCACAAAAAAAGGTAGAGGAAAATAACTTTGGAATACGTAAGCGTCTGTTAGAGTATGATAACGTGATGAACTCACAGCGTGAGGTAATCTATAAGCGAAGAAGAAATGCCCTTCATGGCGAACGTTTGCAATTGGATATCCTCACCATGCTGTTTGATACCTGTGATGATATTGTTTCTACTGCAAAAGCCGGAGAGAATCTGGAAAACTTTAAGTTGACGATACTTAGCGTATTAGGTTTTGACTTCTCCATCTCACAAGAAGATTTTACAAAAACAGATCAGGCTGTATTGAGTGAACGCTTATATGAGGAGGCTCTGAAGCATTATGATCAAAAAAATAAGGTAGCTGCTGAAAAATCATATCCCATTGTCATGGATATTTTTAGAACACGCGGAGCTACCATCCAAGACATTCTGGTTCCGTTTACCGATGGTATAAAACAAATTGGTGTTTCAGCCAACCTGAAAAAATGCGTAGACACCAAAAATCATGAACTCATCAAATCGATGGAGAAAATGATTACGCTGGCAATCATCGATCAGCAATGGAAGGAACATCTACGCGATATGGACGATCTGAAACAATCCGTTCAAAATGCTGTGTATGAACAAAAGGATCCTTTGCTCATTTATAAATTTGAAGGATTCGAAGCATTCAAACGCTTCATAGCAAAAGTCAATGAGGAAACTATTTCGTTCTTATTAAAGGCTGACATTCCTATTCGCGAAGCCGATCAGGTGCAGGAAGCCCGGCAGGCAAAACGTCAACGACTTAGTGAGAAGAAAGAAGAATCACGTTCTTTATTGCAAGGTGGTGGAGCGCAACCTCAGCCCCAACAGCGCCCGGTAGAAGAAAAAGTAATGCCCGTTAAATCTGAAAAGATTGCAGGCAGGAATGATAAAGTAACCGTGCAATACCCCGATGGACGAGTGTTGAAAGATGTTAAGTTTAAGAAGGTAGAAGATGATGTAAATGCCGGCCGTTGCATCGTTATCGATGGATAAATGGTCACCCACATCGGTAAATTGACCGAATTGGTGATTTGTGGTCCGAACATTGCGGTTTGGTTTGTGTATCTTCACGCATAGTATGAGAAAAAATATTTTCATTATTATATTTTATCATCTCTTGATTGGATGTGCTGCTCAGAAAACAAGCAGTGATAAAGATTATTTTGAAAATCTAGCTGAATTACGTCCTAAAGTGACTGTCCCGGTTGATACTCCACGGAAGGACTCTACTAATCCAACGAAAGTGAAGCCATCAGTCACTCCTATTTACACAGTTAATGAAAAGGTCGATGCTGTATTGGATAGCATTGATCGTTACAACCTGGTGCGAAAATTTGTTGATGGCTATACCATACAGGTGTATTCTGGACAAAACAGAGAAGAGGCAATGGATACGAAAAAGAGAATGACTACCGAGTTGCCTGAACTGACTGCCAACTTACAATATCAACAACCCAAGTTCAGAGTCACGGTGGGTCGATACTATACCAAACTCGAGGCCCATCCGGATCTAGCGCGACTTAGACAGAGCTTCACCACTGCTATTCTGGTGCCTGAAAAAATCGCCATCCGGTAACTTCTTCTGAACGTTTCGCAAGCTAGAATTACACAATACTTAACGATACAATCTATACCTCAATATTTCTATCTTTAGAGTATTGATTGTATGAAAAATTATACCGAGGGAAAATGGGAAAAGCGCTGGCATCCCTTGCGCGAAGAATGGGTTGTGTATTCCGCCCACCGGAATAGCAGGCCCTGGCAAGGTGGCGCCTTAATTAAACCGAAGGCGTCAATCGAATATGATCCGACTTGTTATCTCTGTCCTGACAACGCTCGTATTCACGGCCATAGCAATCCAGTCTATAAAGATGTTTTTATTTTCGAAAACGATCACCCGGTTGTTGGCATGGGTGCCCCCGAAGTAGCTACAGCCGATCAAAGCGAATTGTATCAAAAAGCAAGCGCGAAAGGAATCGCCAAGGTTGTTTGTTATGACCCTCGCCACAACATCACCCTTTCGCAAATGAAGTTGCCTAATGTGATCAAAGTATTCGAATCATTTCAATCTGAGATGGTTCAATTTGAAAAGAATCCTTCCATTCATTCAGTGTTAATCTTTGAAAACAAGGGTGAGGCGGTAGGCGTAAGTAATCCGCATCCACACTGCCAGATTTACGCTACTGATTTTTCTTTTAAGTTAGTCGGGCAACAGATTAGGATTGCTGATCAGTATCAAAAGGAGCAGCATAAAAATATTTATGAAGAAATAATTCAAAACGAAAAAAAGGATATTGTAAGAATCATTGCAGAAAATGATCACGCGATTGCCTTCATTCCGTTTTTTGCACGTTATGCGTATGAAGTAATGATCTTCCCCAAAAATCACCATCAGAATTTGATTTCACTGACACCTGCAGAGCTGGCCGATCTCACCGGAGTATTTCATCAGGTTGTTCGCAGAATGGATTTAAACTTTCAAATAGATTTCCCCTATGTAATGTCGGTCATGCAGGCCCCGGTAGATGGCAAATTGTATCCAAACTTCAGAATGCATCTTTGGCTACAACCTCCATATCGCCAACCGGGTTTAATAAAATACCTGGCCGGACCAGAAATTGGCGCAGGTAACTTTATGGCCGACACGATGCCCGAGGACAAGGCTGCTGAGTTGCGAAATGTAAATTTGAATGAGTATTCGCTTGAACGCTGATGGCAAACGTAACTCAGAAAATTTTTGAAGCTTCCGCTCCCGGCCGGCTTGATGTTATGGGTGGCATTGCTGACTATTCAGGATCGCTGGTTTTACAAATGCCTATAGGTCAACAAACCCAAGTTCAACTTTCCTTGCGGGATGATTATGTATGTACCCTTGAAAGCCAGATTAGCTCTGGAGAAATTTTAAAGGCGCAGGTTGATTACCGGGATTTTTTTAAGGACACCCATATAGATTACACATTTGCCAAAGAGAAATTCCTCCAAACAGGAAACAACCATTGGATTTCTTATGTGTTGGGTTGTGCATTGGTGCTGCAAAAAGAGAAGGGTATTGTTTTTACCGGAGCGGATTTTAAAATTCTCTCGAAGGTACCCCTAGGAAAAGGCGTTTCTTCTTCGGCTTCCATAGAAGTAGCTACCATGAAAGTCTTAGCTCTTGCTTTTGGTTTGACATTTAAGAAAACTGAATTACCGCTGTTGGCACAGCGCGTTGAAAACTATGTGGTGGGTGCCCCTTGCGGATTAATGGATCAATTAGCCTGCTACCTTGGCCAGCCAAAAAAAATCTTACCTATTTTGTGCCAACCCGATCTCATTGAAGAATCTATACCCATATCGGAAGGCGTTTCATTTATCGGCATTGATAGCGGGGTTAGACATTCCGTGTCCGGTGCGTCATACAGCGAGGTGCGATGCGCTGCATTTATGGGTTATACCATTATTTTAAATACTCTAGGCGTTTCAGCAACCGAAATAAAAAAGGCTAAAGAAAAAGAAAACTTTTCATCACTTCCATACAAAGGATACTTATGCAACGTTCCCGTTGAGGAATTTGAAAAATCAATGGTCCATCATCTTCCTTATTCAATAAAGGGAGTAGATTTTTTGAATCAGTATCAGGTTTCTATCGATCGTGTTACCAAAATTGATCCGACTAAAACTTATTACATCCGTCAATGTGTGTCGCACCCGGTATTTGAAAACAAGCGCGTTTCTCTTTTTAAAAATTATCTTCAATCATTTAACAGTACGCCTCCATCCGATCAAATAGAAACATTGAAACGCATGGGTGAATTAATGTATCAGTCGCATGAAAGTTATTCGCTGTGCGGATTAGGGTCGGATCGCACCAATGAAATTGTTGATCTTGTTAAAAATATACACGGTGTTTATGGCGGCAAGATTACTGGTGGCGGCAATGGAGGCACAGTGTGTATTCTTACCGACACCTCTGGACAAAAAGCTATACGCGAAATTCACAAATCCCTTTGCAAAAAGTATCAGCAAGACCTGGTACTTTTTGAAACATAGGAAGGTGTCTGCTGTCAGACAGCATCAGGGTGTGGGCAATCGTAGCGAATTAATCCAGGCCGCAATTTTAAGCGCTTCATCTTTGGGTACTTGTGGCATAGCCGCCATGGGTGTTTCGTGCTCTGGCCAGTTTTTAGGTTCTGGTGTATAAATCAATTGTACAATACGTTCGTTGCTGTATTTGCGTTTGGCAATATCGGCAAAGGATGGACCTACTTGTCTTTTATTGACCTGGTGGCAGGCTGTACACGTGTTCTTTACCAAAAGCGGTTCAATTTCAGCGTACGTTAGCGACTTGCCAGGGTTGGCAGCAGTTATAACAGCTGGCTTGGCAACTGTTTTTTTCACCGGAGCAGAAGTACGCTTTGTGCTTAATTCACTAACAGGAATTTTATTCCCATCAGGAATATTGTTAAGCGTATAATAGGCTGTATTGTGAAGAACAGGCTGTCCTTCTTTCGAGCGGATTCCCGAGAGTATAATTTCATGGAGATAATATTGACGCAGGTTATCTACCACCACATATACACGCAACCCATCATCAGAAATTTTTACTCCCTTAAAAGAAAGTTTCTCTTCATTGATGGTTGGACTACCATAAACCGGATGATACTTGTAGATATAACTTCTTCCAAAATAAGAATCGAGATTTTCAGCAGTGAGTTTATCAACAGGATGTGTGAATTCAATTTCAAATCCATCAGGACGTGCGCTTACTGTTTTCATTTCCATCGGTACTTTGCCTGTCCAAACCAGACGCTGTAAGCCCGCAGTGGTTGTTCCGGCCGAGCCCCAGCCTCTATTGGTGAGGCCTGCATAAAGGGAACCATCGTGGCCCCAATTCATTCTGAGTACACCCGACTGAAATCCGGATTTAAAATCAAAGGCAACACCTTGAAACTCGCCCTTCACTTTTTCCATTACCACACGCATGATTTTACTTTGCCCTTGATCCCCCACAAAAATTTGTCCTTCAAACGGGCCAAACTTTCCGGCTGTTTCATCGCGAATAATCTCTGAGTTTGAAATCCCCAATACACCATGGGGCAGCCAAACGGCAGGCACCCTCGTTGCCGGAAAATCCTTCTTCAAATCATACAATAAATCAGGATTTTTTTCATCCGAAATATTTTCCGGCTTAATAAAGGCACCTTCTCTTTTTATCTGCCTTGCGTCTACTTTGCTGTATAGTTGCTCAGTAGAAATTTTTACTGGTGAATTTTCATGGCTGGCCCATCGCAACCCTGCAGGATGCCCCGTAAAACTTCCTTTCGTCAAGTGGAAGATACCACCTGAGCCTTGCCAATCGCCCTGATTATCATCATAGAAAAGTTCGCCATCAATCATACCCAGTCCACATGGGGAACGCATGCCCGTTGCCCACGGCTCCATGGTTCCATCCGGATGAATTTTCATCGTCCATCCACGCCATGGCACCCGGCTCTCACCACGCCACCATTCTTCATCACCAAAGGCAACATTGCCTGTCACATAAAAACTTCCATCAGGCCCGATCTTGGGCCCAAATGAATATTCATGATAGTGACCGGATAAAGGCCAGGCATATACGGTTTCATAAACATCCGCCCTGCCATCGCCATTCTTATCGATTAACCTGGTTAACTCGCCACGCTGTGCTGTATAAAGAGCTCCCTCATAATAAGCAAGGCCAAGGGCTTCGTGCAAGCCGGAAGCAAATAAAGTATAACGAGGAGAGGAGCCTTTATCCATCGAAGGATTTTCTACTATCCACACATCTCCCCTGCGGGTGCACACTGCTATTCTACCATCGGGTAATGTAGCCACCCCGCCTACCTCCAACAGGATACCTTCCGGTGTTGGCAGTGTAATGATTTTATAATAGTCATCCTCGGTTGGAGTTTTCTTTAGTTGTGCAGATGTGTGTGCAGATAAAATCAAGCACAACATCAATGTGGAGAATATTTTTTTCATGGTATTAAAATCTATCTTCATTAAAACCTTACCAAATGATTGTATAACTAAAGGAACCTTCTACAGGAACAATTAACTCCAGCGTTTCACCGAGTTGCCTGATTTGGGGAGTTACTCCTTTATTCACCCGTACGTAATAATTTTTATCATCGATGGCATACATGCCGTTGGGTATCTGTTGAATGGATTTACCTTCGGCAACCTTATAATAGAGTCCGGTTTTGGAGCCCCGGTTTGTAAGATTCACCTGATGGGTTAAGCTGCCGTTGTCAGGATAAATTTTATCCTCGACCTCAATACCCTGATAGGAATACTTGAAAACCGGACGGCCACTTTCATCTAATTCATAACCTTTACCGCGATACTCTCCGGTTTTAATTTCCGCTTCGCGGGTAATTAAAGGAAATGGCGCAGAAGCAGAAGGAAGAAAAGCCAATGGTTGATTGGTGAATAAAAATTGTGTTGCCCCTACAGGTTTAAATGAACCATCTCCCCGATCGTGCCACATCGGTGTTGCATCTACAAAGTCGCCACGCCACACACAAACCAGGTTACCGGCCTTCATATCATATACATAATGAGTTCCGCTGGGGTCGCCAACACCAATGGTGTGAGTGAGTCGTTGTTTATAATCACCTTTGAAATCAAGAAAGGCCCGTAATAAACGCGGCTGATTACCCGGATTAATCAAGATGGGAGCCACAGGTTGATCATCGGGAGGAAATGAGTTAAATGCATGCAGTGGTTTTAAAGATGAACCCGTTTGAACAAACAACCCGAGGCGTGGTGGAAGCCACGATGCATTTTTATAGTTGAAAATCTCGATCGGATGCGAGCCGGCTTTCAACTCAATAGACGCTTCATCCATTCTCCACCACCCATCGGCACTTTGAAAATTAGTGAGCTGTTGATTATTGATACTGAGCCGGGCACCGCCTGTATAAGCCAGCGTAAATTTATAGGTAGCATCTTCTGAAACATTGATTGTGCCTCGATAGTGAGTGCCATACGCATCTTCATTTTCCAAAACTTCGTAAGTTAGCTCGGTTATTGAGCCAGAAGCTTCGGGCTGCAAGCCTGCGAAGTCTGAAATAATTTTAAAGTTACCCGACCAGGTTTGATACGTAATGTTGCTGAGTGATACATTAACTTCCTTCATTAACGTATACTTTACGTTGCGAAAGGCTACCGGCCCATGATCGCCCTGAATCATCAACGGACCTAATGGCTTCTCATTATTTTCAATTGGACCCCCGGTGGGCAGCGGTACTTCCACATTTTCGTGGATGCGTACACCATTCAGATCCACATAAAGAAATTTTGCGTTTTCTATTTTGTTTCCTGCTGCACCAAAGCGTGGAGCCTGAAATGAGATTCTAAATTTTTGCCATAGACCAGGTGCTTTGGCAGGATTACTAAACGGTGCCTTACCCATGTATATCTTTCCTTTTTCGGTCTCCCAGTTTCGATAGATACCACCAATATCCGAGTACTTCGGATTTTTAACACCCCAGCTATCCAACAACTGAACTTCATACCGGCCTTGCAAATAAATCCCTGAATTCGATCCTTTGGGTAACATAACTTCTAATTCCAATTCAATGTCGCCATGCTCGAAGGCACTAATTAGGTTATCCTTCTTTTTATCGTCATTCATGTTTAGCAAAATGCCCTTGCCTGCAGTGTAGGTTACCGCTTGTGGTTTGGCAGGCGTTGTCGTGGTTTTTGCCTTCTTACTTTTTTTTGTCTCTTCAGGCAAAGCAGTCTTTGTCTCCTCGTGAATATCCACATCTGGATTGATAGTGACATCACCCACAATGAACCAGTTACCAGCTTGCGGCTTAAAGTCAGACAGGTCCAGAAGAGATAGTGTTTTTGGCTGAGCCTTCACAAGACCGGCACAAAAAGCTAATGTAAATAAGAAGACTATTCGAAGTTTGATAGGTCTCATGCGAAATTTCAATTAGAAGAAAGCACTAATATCCAATTATCAATCAGTATTAACAAACCTCTATTTTCCGCAATTTTTATCAATCAAAACATAATAGATACCTTTGCCTAATCATGACTCTGCTAAATAGAATAAAATCACTTTCTGAAGAATCCTATAAGGAAGTTGTTGACTGGCGCAGGCACCTGCACACACACCCTGAATTATCTTACCAGGAATTCAACACGTCAAAATTTGTGACTACTCAACTTACCTCCTGGGGCATCGAATGTAAACACCTCGCCACTACAGGAATTGTTGCCTTAATCAAAGGAAACAATCCCGAAAAAAGAATAGTAGCACTACGAGCGGATATGGATGCTTTACCTATTCAGGAATTGAATAATATCTCTTATAAATCAACCAAGCCGGGTGTGATGCATGCGTGCGGGCACGATGTGCATACCGCTTCTTTATTGGGCACGGCCAAAATTCTGCAAGAAGTACGCGATCAGTTTGAAGGTACAATTAAATTGATTTTTCAACCGGGGGAAGAAAAAAATCCGGGCGGTGCCTCGTACATGATTAAGGAAGGTGCGTTAACAAATCCTGTGCCTGCGTCTATCATAGGGCAACATGTAATGCCGCTGGTCCCCGTAGGCAAAGTTGGTTTTCGCGAAGGCATGTATATGGCCAGCAGTGATGAAATTTATTTAAAAGTAATTGGCAAAGGAGGTCATGGAGCAGCACCGGAATTAACCATAGATCCGGTAGTCATTGCCGCGCACATGATCATTGCACTCCAGCAAGTCATCAGTCGCAATGCAAATCCTAAACAACCAACTGTTCTTACTTTCGGACGGATTATGGGTGAGGGCGCTACAAACATCATTCCTGATGAAGTGAACATAGCCGGCACATTCCGGGCTTTAAATGAAGTGTGGCGAAAAGAAGGATTGCAAAAAATAAAAAAGATGGCCGAGTCTATCGCTGAGGGAATGGGCGGAAAGTGCGAGGTGACAATATCACACGGCTATCCTTATCTGGAGAATAACCCGGAGGTGACTAAACGAATCCGGAAAGCAGCAGAAGAATATGTAGGTAAAGAAAATGTGGTTGATATTGATCTGACCCTCGGCTCTGAAGATTTTGCTTACTACTCGCATGTAGTGCCAGCGTCTTTTTACCGATTAGGAACTCGCAATGATTCGAAAGGTATTACTTCCTACGTGCATACGCCCACCTTTGATATTGACGAAGAGGCTTTGAAAATTGGGCCCGGTCTCATGGCCTGGATGGCCATTACGGAATTGAATATTATTAAATAACCAACAATACCAAAGTTCCCTGCTAGCAGTTTGAGGCCCTCGAAAACTGATTCGGTTAATCAAAATAGCATTCCGTGCCTATGCTATCACTTCGGAAGACAGGGAGAATCTCAAGCTGGACACAAACTAATGGTATAAGTCATAAATTAAGTAATTGTTATCTTCTTTCTTCTTGCTCGAGGCTAAGTATATTTACAACCAGTGACAGAGCAACCTAACGCAATAGAAAATTCCCCAGCACCCAGTAGCTGGAAAATCGTTTTAAGAAACACAGTTTACATACTGGTTGCTCTTTTTATTTTTCTATTTACATTAGATCTGATGATTGCTTCGTTGCAGCATCTTGGCAAAGATGCTGCTGATATCATCATCATCGCTACGTCAAATCCCTTTACTGGCCTTTTTATAGGACTACTCGTAACAGCGCTTATGCAAAGCAGCTCGGCTACAACCTCTATGGCCGTTGCACTGGTAGCTTCCGGGTCCATCACACTGGAAGGTGCCGTGCCTATTATTATGGGTGCAAATGTTGGCACAACTATTACCAGCACGATCGTTTCGCTTGGGTTCATTACCAAAAAAAAGGAATTCAGAAGAGCCGTAACGATCGGGACCTATCACGACTTCTTCAATATTCTTACGGTAATCATACTCTTTCCCTTGGAGTATTATTTCGGTTTATTATCCGGGCTTGCCCAATATATAGCCACTAGTTTTTTTAACGAACCACTCGGAGTTATCCAAAGTAACTTTTCGCTGTTAGGTTCGGGTCTCAATCCCATTATCAATGCCATTGTAAATTTTATTGACAACGGTTTCATCCTGGCAATTTTATCAATCGGATTATTATTCGGTTCAATACTATTCTTTAGGAAAGTGTTGTCACAAACATTAGGCTTTGGGTCACAAGATCGCTTTCAACAATTTTTCTTTAAAAATGCCTGGAAATCCTTCGGCTGGGGATTACTCACCACAGCAGCAATCCGATCCAGCACAATAACTACATCTCTCGTGGTGCCACTTGTGGCTAAAAAAGTGGTTCGCTTAAAATCAGCTTTACCCTTCATTTTAGGAGCCAATGTGGGTACTACTATTACCGCTTTTATCGCGGCTATGTTCAACTCCAATGCAGCGATTAGCATCGCCATTGCGCATTTTCTTTTTAATGCCATCGGGGTCATGATTTTCTTTATAATCCCCTACATAAAAGAGTTACCTCTTTTTCTTGCAAATGGATTGGGTCAACTTACCTTACGATACCGGCTGGCAGGATTTCTATACCTCTTGCTAACGTTCTTTTTTATTCCGTTTTCATTGATCTATTTTAATAAGGATGCAGTGAAAGTGCAAGAGCTTACCTACCAACTTGAAAATAAGCTCAGTGGTGAGAAGAATTCATACAAACTGGTTGTTAAAACCTATTACAATCAACCCTTGAGTAACTGGATGATGTATGATCAGACTAGCGAAGCTCAAGCAGATCCCGCAAAGATTCTATCCGTTTACAGAAGAAAAAATATCCTCATTATTAACAACGAATTATTTGAGTTAAATAAGGCTGGGTTTTGTCGTGATGGCGAGGACGAGTTTGGTAAATATCAAAATTGTATCATTCAGATACTTCCGAAATATGTATTAACCGCCAACCTCTCTGCAGACTCGGTTTATGTGATTGAAAAACAGTGGTATCAACCTTCGCAGGTAGATTCTACCACTACCCGGCTATACATAAGCGCAACCCTTAATTTACTTGTCAAGAAGGAAAAACTGAATAAACAGGGGATTGTAATGACCAGCGATGAACTTTTTGAGATAAAAAAGAAGTAAATACGGAACCCTGATTCTGCTGAAATTACAAAATGAGTATATTGCATAGTACCTATGGAAGGCATTAAAGACACGATATTTAAATTCTTACGGTTAGATAATTTAATCGATAACCTCTCGGGCTACGTGGAAACTCGGATAGAGTTATTAAAAATTGAAATCCGTGAAGACGTAGCCAAAGTAGTCGCACGTGGACTCATGGTAACTGCCATTTTGTTGCTCGCTCTTATATTCCTGCTTTTTTTTAGTGTTGGGTTAGCGCATTTTCTAAATTCATTTTTTGAACAGCCCTATATTGGCTATTGGATCGTATCCGGCATCTATGGGGTTCCTTGCCTTATCTTTGTTTTGTTCAGAAAAAAAATAGGTCACTCGATTGAGCGCCACATGATGGACATGATCAAACGTAAAGGAAAATAAGCATGGAATTATTGGAAACTCAGGATCCGGAAAAGAAAAGACTTATTGAAACGTCTGAGCGGCATAAGCATGAGCTTCAAAAGGAAGTGAAGGCAATGTCTGATAAAACAGAACAGGTAGTAAAGAATGCGTTAATTATCGGAGGCACATTAGCGATCACGTATCTGATCGTCAGGCAACTGGGAGGTGGGTCTTCTAAAAAGAATAATAAAAAAGCTAAATCAAAAATAGTTCGAGAAGAAAATGAAGAGGCTCTCGAAAACAATGAGGGATCTTATTCACCACCTTCTTTTCTTTCGCAACTGGGCGATCGTGTTGTAAGCCAGGCAACGCTTGTTTTATTGGACATTGCCAAAGACAAACTTGCCGAATACCTAAGTAACCGAAAGACGAAAGAATGAAGATTCTCGACACACTTCAGGATCGCCAACGTCTTGGGAAAAAATCTATAGCGGTTCTTGTTGACCCGGATAAAATTGAAGATCCTGGCCGATTGAATACCCTCCTACGTTTAGCTACTGAGAATTGTGTTGATTTCTTTTTTGTTGGCGGCAGTTTAGTAACCACAGCTAATCTTTCGGAAGTAGTAAAGCAGATCAAAGAAAATGTTTCCCTGCCTGTTATTTTATTTCCGGGCAGTTCGCTACAAATCGATCCATCAGCTGATGCTATTCTCTTTTTATCATTGATCTCTGGAAGGAATCCAGATCTGCTCATAGGCCAGCATGTAGTAGCCGCTCCGATCTTGAAAAATAACAGGTTAGAAGTCATGCCTACCGGATATTTATTGATCAATTCCGGCAAGACAACCTCCGTAGCCTATATCAGTAATACGACACCTATACCCGAAGACAAATATTCATTAGCTGCCTGTACTGCACTGGCAGGCGAAATGTTGGGATTAAAATTAATTTACCTGGATGCGGGCAGTGGTGCTGAACGCGAGATCAGCCCCAAGATGATTAATGCAGTGCGCAAATCCGTTAGTGTACCGTTGATTGTTGGTGGCGGGATCAATTCTAGTCAGAAAGCTTTTGCAGCACTCGAAGCGGGCGCTGATCTTATTGTGATTGGCAATGCCTTGGAAAAAGATCCTAACCTGTTGATCGAAATCAGTGATCGCGTTTACGATTGGAATCAGAGTGTTGAAGCACGCAAATAATTTCGTAGTACAATTAGCGTAGTATTTCAAATTGGGTATATCCCACAATCACTCCCGGTTTTGCATCGATCTTATCAACCTTGGCTCGCATAGGTCCTTGATTGCACCACTTAATAAACTTATAAACTATTTCTTCCGGTGCTTCTGCCTCTATATAGACATCACCGTTTGTCTCATTGCGAACAAATCCATGAACACCCCATTCATCAGCCTTTTGTTTTGCTGAGGCACGATAGAATACTCCCTGTACTTTTCCGGAAACAATAATTTTGAAGTGCCTTACTTCCACAAACTCATAATTATAAAGGCTACATTAAAAAATATAATCCGTACTTAAAAACACTGACTCTCTATTCTGGATAATTGTACTGATAATTTTTTTGTTGTCATCAGTACTTTTAGTTGCCACCAACGTGCGGATAGAGAAAACCCTCAGCGCATCGGCTACTGATAACGTACCTTCTGCTGAATCTTTTCTGCCATTAAAGGGAAAATTATCCGGGCCTCGCTGACATTGCGTATTCAAATTAATACGACCCACCTGACTGGAAAACGCATCAATCATGCGAGCAATTGATTTTGACTCTTTGCCAAACAAACTTAGTTGCTGTCCAAAATTTGAGTTGAGCACGTATTCAATTGCCTCATCCTCGCTTTCAAAAGGAACAATTGGCACAACGGGACCAAATTGTTCTTCGTAGTAAACCTTCATTTTACTATTAACAGGATACAGGACAGCCGGATAGAAAAAAGTATGTAGCGATTGTCCGCCATTTGCGTTCATAACTTTAGCACCATGTTGTTTTGCATCCTCAACAAGTTTTGTGAGGTAATCGGTTTTACCGGGTTCGGGTAAGGGTGTTAATCCTACACCCGCATCCCAGGGCATGCCGGGTTTAAGCTTTGCAATTTCATCGCAAAGTTTTTTTGTAAATTCTTCCACAATACTCTTATGAACAAACAGAATTTTCAACGCAGTACATCGCTGTCCGTTGAAAGAAAGGGAGCCCAATACACACTCGCTTACTGCATTATCTATATCTGCATCACGTAAAATGATGGCTGGATTTTTTGCATCTAAACCCAAAATGGATTTTAGCCGATGCGGTTTGGGATGAAGTTTTTTTAATTCGTTAGCACCTTTGTTTGTCCCAATAAAAGCAAATACATCCACCTTACCGGTTTCCATCAGCGAGCCAACGGTTTCGCGGCCCCGACCATAAATGATATTAATTACTCCAGCTGGGAAGCATTCCTGAAAAGCTTTAAGAAGAGGCCGGATTAATAATACCCCGTACTTGGCAGGCTTAAACACTACCGTATTACCCATAATCAACGCGGGAAACAATGTGCTGAATGTCTCGTTCAACGGATAATTATAGGGGCCCATACATAACGCAACTCCCAGCGGCACTCTCCTGATCTGTGCCATAATGCCTTGTTCATTTACAAACCCTGAAGATTTGCGATCTAATTCTTTTAAAGAGTTTATAGTATCGAGTATGTAATCACAGGTGCGATCAAATTCCTTTTCGGAATCTTTTTGGGATTTACCAATCTCCCACATCAACAGATTTACAACCTGGTTTCGCTGCTCGCGCATTTTTACGAGAAAACTTTCTACATGACCAATACGCTCAGCTACCGACATCAATGGCCACACCCCGTGCCCTTGATCATATGCGCGCACGGCTGAATCCAATGCTTCCAGAGCTTCCTTGGAAGTGAGCAAAGGCGTGCTGCCAATGATTTGTTGTTTTAGTTCATCCCCTTCCCGAACAAAAACCGGACTGGCTACGGGGCTCATATCACCTTGCCATGTTATCATTTTTCCATCCAATAAATATTCACGTTGTTCCATATATGCTGGAAGTGCAACGGAAGCAGGAATACTACTTCGATCCGGGAACAGATTACTTAAATTTATACTCATATGTATTGTCTTAGGCTTGATTCGAACTAACAATTGAAATACCGGAGGAGGTACCAAGGCGATCAGCTCCTGCTTCAATAAGTTGAATGGCTTGCTCAAGGTTTTTAATTCCACCTGATGCTTTTATACCCACTTCTGCTGGAACAGATTGCCGCATTAGTCTTATGTGTTCAACTTTTGCGCCCGCAGGTGCGAACCCGGTTGAAGTTTTTACAAAGTCTGCTCCGGCATCTGCACAAAGTTTACTGGCTTCCACAATCTCAGTATCCGTAAGGTAAGCGGTTTCTATAATGACTTTGAGAAGCTTATGATGATCATGTGCCAGTTTACTGCATTTGGCAATTTCTATTTTCGTCCACGGTATTCCGGTTTTAAAGGATGAGATATTCCAAACCACATCAATCTCATCTGCACCGTTGTCAATTGCTCTTTTGATTTCATCAAGTTTTGTCTCAGTCATGTTATAGCCAAGCGGAAAGCCGGCTACCGTTACCAGTAAAATTTTGTCTTTGCCGATTTCTCGCTGAGCTCGCTTTACCCAAAATGGCGGCACACACACACCTAAGAAGCCGTACTCCCTTGCTTCATTTACCAACTGATCAATCGATTGAATTGTCAGCGTGGGGCTCAGATTTGTATGCTCAATGTATTGGGCGATATTCACGGTGTTCTTTCAGGTAAAGAACGAAATTACCCTTTCTGATTCACATTTAATAAATACAAGAATCAGAGTGATCAAGACATCAGTGTCTGATCCCGCACTCTTTGCAGTATTTCATCTTGTATACTGGGTTTCTTTTAGGCGGGCGTTTGTGGCCAAAGTAGGATGGATTTGCGTATTGAGGTGCGGCCATTTTTTTAAGCATCCGTTGTTTATCCTTGGCGACCTGTTCGATGCGGGCATAAAATTCGTATTGCGCAGTGTGCTTAACCTTTGCTTTCTTTAATAAAATCTTTTGTCGCTTCGAAGAAAGGTGAGCACGCTTGACACTACTTCCTTTTACTTCAGACTCATCTGAATTTCTGTCACCTAAAATTGTGCTTTGTGCATTCGACAGCCACGGAATGCAGGATACCAACAGACAAGAGAAAAACTTTAAGGATAGTTTTTGCATAGCCATCCTAAAACGACTGCCTGAAGAATTTATTTTACACTTTTATTGGAATAGGAATGAACTATGCTGCGAAGTTGAACTGATTAGTTGAGACGTTCGCTGTTAAAATACTGGTAGAAATAATAGATGATTGTAGCCAATCCTGCAGCTAACAATAAGTACCCAAATACTTTTGCTCTTTGGAAATAGCCTTTAACAGGCATAATACTCTTATTCCTGCGTTGAGCTTTCAAGGTTTAAAATTCAACAATGAATCTTATTACAAAATAAACCACGAAACAAATAACCAGAAGGGAAGCCAAAGTCCGGGCACGGTTATGATAGAATTTGATTGGTACCATTTTCATAACTATCTGATTTAGATTATTTTAATATAAATATACTAAATTATACTTGAAATAAAAAGCTGATGGAAGATCGGCTTGGAAATGCCTACTAATATTCCCTTTCTAGAGTTGAATTGATCGGCAGTACTTTAAGTAACCCAATTATTTTCCAGGCAAAAAAAATCCCCCGATTTCGGGGGATTTGAGGTACTAATAGTATTATAGGTTATAAGTGAATCACTTCACCATATGCAGCGGCAGCAGCTTCCATAATTGCCTCACTCATGGTAGGGTGTGGGTGCACCGATCTTATGATCTCATGCCCTGTAGTTTCCAACTTACGAGCAACAACCACTTCAGCAATCATCTCGGTAACATTAGCACCAATCATGTGAGCTCCTAAAAACTCACCGTACTTAGCGTCAAAGATCAATTTCACAAACCCATCTGCAGCACCAGCTGCTTTAGCTTTGCCTGAAGCTGTAAACGGAAACTTGCCCACTTTAATCTGATAGCCTGCCTTCTTTGCAGCTTCTTCCGTATACCCAACAGAGGCAATTTCCGGAGAGCAGTAGGTACAGCCAGGAATGTTGTTGTAATCCAGTGGCTGAGGATGATGACCAGCAATTTTTTCAACACAAATAATGCCTTCCGCGG
>LNFM01007364.1_pt1 | contig 19659 bp, 19 predicted proteins | sample 596031 | NCBI WGS metagenome assembly LNFM01 (sample SAMN04254537, study PRJNA301005) | activated carbon metagenome | isolation source: dual media filters at the Ann Arbor, Michigan drinking water treatment plant | place: USA: Ann Arbor | reverse complement strand
GGGTTGCGATGGAGCGCACCGGTGACACGTTGGAACTGGTGATCCAGGACAACGGCGTGGGTTTTCCCGAGGGTCGCCGCTCGCGCAACCCGGGTTCGTTCGGGTTGCTGGGCATCCGTGAGCGGGTGCTGATGCTGGGCGGAAAGGTGTCGGTGGGCAACGCGCCCGAGGGCGGCGCCCTGCTTGTAGTGCGGGTACCCCTGGTGCAGCCGCCAGCCGCTTCCCATGACGACAATCTGAGGGGGGCAGCGGAGCCGCTGTTCGACGAATCCATCTTCGGCAACCTCTAATGAAAGAGACAACACCATGAACGGGTCACCGAGCACGCCAACCGCCACCCGTGAGGCGCTGGAACACGAGTTGCACGTGCACCAGGTGGAACTGGTTCAGCAGAGCGAGGAGTTGCAGCGGACCCAGGTCAACCTCACCGGTTCCAGCTTGCTGAGACCGCCCCGGGCCAGTGTGCCGGGCAAGCCGCTGGCGCGCTTCGTGAGCTCCAACGACGCCGACCGCTGGCACCTGTATCTGCACCGGGCGCTGGCGCGCGAGACACTGGTCGACCGGACAGGGCGGTCGGCATGAGCGGCGATCAGGCACACCACCAGCTGCGCCTGCTGCTGGTGGACGACCACACCGTGGTGCGCGAGGGACTCAAGCGCCTGCTGGATCCCCAAGGCAACCGCTGGTTCATCACCGAGGCAGGCACCGGCTTCCAGGCGCTTGAATGCCTGCGGCGCGAGACCTTCGACCTGGTCATCGCTGATCTTTCTCTGCCCGGCATGAGCGGGCTGGACCTGATTCACCGCATCAAGGAAGGCTTCCCCGGTGTGGCCGTGCTGGTGCTCACCATGCACAGCGAAGAGCAGTACGCACTGCGTGCCTTCCAGGCGGGCGCCAGTGGTTACGTGACCAAGGACACCGCCAGCGACGAGCTGGTGGCCGCCGTGCGCAAGGTGGCATCTGGCGGCGTCTTCGTCACCGCGATGCTGGCCGAGCGGGTGGTGCAGCAGCTTAACGGGCGGCGCCCCGCGTCCGACCTCAGCATCCTGTCCAACCGGGAGCTGGAGATCCTGCGGCGCATCGTGGCGGGCGAACGCATGGTCGGCATCGCGGACACGCTGCACCTGTCCATCAAGACGGTGAGCACGCACAAGACGCGCATCATGGAAAAGCTGCAGCTCGACAGCACGGCCGCGCTGATCCGCTTTGGCCTGGAGCACCAGCTCGACCAGGCCGACCCGGCCACGATCCCAGGCCCGGGCTGAGCCGGTCCGCCCTGGGACCGGGCGACAAAACCGCGTCTCCAGGACGACACGAAGAACCTGGTGGACAACATCAGCGTGGGGTCGGTCTTCCTTGATCGCCGGCTGCTCATCCGCCGTTCCCCGCGGGAAGCAGTCCCTTTGGCCTGAGCGGCTTCAGGCTGCCCGGTCGTCGGCGTTGGCCGCATCGAGCGCCGCGCACACCTCGTCATCGCTCAGCTGGTGAAAGTCCCGGTAGTGCAGCCCGATGGCGCGAAACGGTCGCGGCTCCAGCAGGCAGACCACCTCGTCCACCTCGTCACTGAGCCCGGCGATGGCGGCGTGGGGTCCCACCGGTACCGCCACGATGAGACGGGCGGGGTGGCGCCGGCGCAAGGCCCGCAGCGCGGCCCGCAGGGTGGTGCCGGTGGCGATGCCATCGTCCACCACGATCACGGTGGCGCCCTCCACCGGCTGCAACGGGCGCCCTGCCAGATACACCTCGCGGCGCCGCTCGATCTCGTGCAGCGCAGCCGGCAGCTGTGACTGGATCCACGCGTCGTCCACGCCGGGCACATCGGCGGTGTCTTCGTTCACCACCACCTCGGGCGGCGAGCCTTCGACCACGGCGGCCACCGCCAGCTCGGGCTGGTACGGCGCGCCGATCTTGCGCACCAGCAGCAGGTCCAGCGGCGCGCCCAGGGCGCGCGCGATCTCGGCGGCCACCGGCACACCGCCGCGCGGCAAGGCCAGCACCAGCACACGCCCTGGCAGATTCAGCTGCAGCAGCTCGCTTGCCAGTGCACGGCCGGCCTGCGCGCGGCTGTCGAAGGGTTTGCTGTTCATGGCGGCGTCGCGTGCGCGCCCCATGGGCGTGGCGTCGCTCCAAAAGTGTTGGCTCATCTCTCCCGTCCGTTAGCCAGAAAGTTTTCGAACCAGCTGGTGGCAAACACCGCCACACTGCCCAGGGCGCCCGGCTCCTCGAACAGGTGGCTGGCACCGGGCACCACCTCCAGCCGCCGGGGCGCGCGCAGCAGGCGCAATGCCTGGCGGTTGAGGGCCAGCACCTCGGTGTCGAGCCCACCCACGCCTGCACCCGCCCGAGGCTGTCCATGGCGAGGTCGGGGCGCCCGCCGCGCGACACCACGGCCGCCACCCGGGCCGGCTCCTCGGCCGCCGCCACCAGCGCGGCCGCTGCGCCGGTGCTGGCGCCCAGCAGGCCCAGGTGCAAACCGGCCAGATCGGGGTGGTGACCGGTCCAGTGGATGGCCTCCACGACGCGTTGTCCCAGCAGTTCAATGTCGAACACCTTGCGGCGGTCCTGCGCTTCCTCTTCGGTCAGGAGATCGAACAGCAAGGTGGCCAGGTGGTGCTGGTGCAAGAACTCGGCCACCCAGCGATTGCGCGGGCTGAGCCGGCTGCTGCCGCTTCCGTGCACAAACATCACCAGACCCAGCGGGTGGGCCGGGATCACCAGATCCCCGGGCAGCGCGAGAGCGCCAAGCTGAACGGGTTCCGTTGTGAGCAGGGTGGTCATGACGTGGACCTTGCTCCGGACAAGTCCGGTAGAAATGGAGGAGTCGGTACCCAGCTCGGCCATGCGGGTTGTTGCCCCCGGTCGATGCTTTGAGTGATGTGACAGGCTACCGCCCGGGGCGCCGCCGTTGTTGAGCAGACTCAATGCCTTGGATGCCCCGCTGCTCATCCTGAGCGAACGGATGCACCACCTCAAGTTCAACCAGGTGGTGGTGGCGCCACTGTTTCCTGACGCTTCGCTTCCTTGAGCTTCATGACCACATAGTCCGCGCGATCCATCTCGTGCAGCTGTTCGGCATAACGCTCGGTGGCGCTGAACCAGCGCTCCAGGCTCTGCTGCAGGCGAACGGCATCCGGCGCGCTGTGCGACTGCAGGTGCGACTGCAGCGCCAGGTAGTAGCGCAGGGTGTTGCGCTCGACCACGCCGCGCACACCTTCCACGCGAACCGGCTGACCACTGGCCGACTGGCCCACGATGCTGAAGCCCGTCTTGCCCCGACCGAGGGTGGCCAGGTAGGTTTTCATCGCCCAGCGCGCGGCCGTGCCGAAGCCGTATGAATACGTCATGCGCACCAGCGACTGGCCATGGGCATGCGGCACGGCCTCCACCGCGATGCGGTAGTCGCGCGTGGAGAGCGGGCCGCTGGGCGCACGCAGCTCGACCAGCATGTGATCGTTGCTGTCGGCCACCACCTTGAAACCGAACCGCACCCAATACACCTCGGACAACGGCTGGTCGAACTTGCGGCCCACGCCGGAGACCAGTTCATCCCCGGCAGCGGTGCGCTGGCCCCGGCAGTACTTCACGTTGATGTGCAGGATCAGCACGTCGCACCAGCGGTCGGCCCGGGTCAGCTCCTGTCGCACCTGCTCGAACGGTTGGTCGATCACTGCGTGCACCTCGCCTTGCATGCGGTCGGCGGATTCGTGGGAGCGCAGGTAGATCGAGCGGTCGGCCAGCTGACCAGTGCCCTTGTCGCGCAAGGCCGCAAACTGGGCGCGCAAGGCGCCGGGTGAGGGGCTTTGGGCCCAGGTGAATGTGGACGCCAGACCCAACAAAAGAAGGAGGGCGGCGGCCCGGACCGGGAGCGATGGTTTCAATGGAGTCATCGGGCATTGTGGACCTGTCGGGGATTCCAGCGTGAAGGAGGGGTTCGGGGTCCTCACTTCAGATTCGCCGAGCCCCCAGACCGGGGCGCCATGCAGCTTTTGACGCCCTGCACGCCATCAAGAACCCGCAGCCCCAGCCGATACAGCAAGTAACTCGACTCACGCTTGTCTGCACACCAGTGGCAGCGTGTTCACGCAGACCGGTCTGCGCTCTTCAGGGTCCCTTGTTTCAAACGCCACCATGAACGCCGAATCGCACGACGGACACAACAAACCACAGAGCACGGGCCCTGCGGTGCAGATCGACCTGGATGCTGCTTGCCAGCCAGTGCCGCGCCTGCTGTTTGTGGAGGCCGCGCGACGCGCGCTGCGTCTCATGGGCAACAAACTGCACACCGACCTGTCGGCCCTCGAGCCTTACCCGGTGATTCCGGGCATTGAAGACCTGCCTTCGCTGGAGCTGGGCATGCAGTACCTGCAGCACCAGTTCGTGCAGGCGGGCCAGCCACAGGCTGTGGCCATGGCTGCGGCCCTGCGGTTTGTTGCTGTCATGTTCACCCGACGCTATCAGTACAACTTTCAGGACCTTCGGGTCGGCCACGACAGCGGCACCCTGTTCTGGGCGCCCAGCGGCCCCATGCTGGCGGCCGCTGCGAACATTCCCTTGCAGCTGTGGGCCATCGATTGCCCGCGGTTTGTTGAAGATGACCTCATCCGCGCTGCGCATGCGATCCACCGCAACTTCGACCACTTCGACGAAGGCGCGTTGATTTATATAGAGCGCTTCATTTAGCGCAACGTCGGCGCCACGACCTGTGGTCGACAGAGGGCATGTTGTGTGACCCACTGCACGCCAGGTTGAACCAATCCAGTCTGCGTTGTGTCTTATGACAGTCGGCGCCCAAGGCGCGCTGTCTACATTTTCCCCAGAGCAGGCCCCCGCCTTTGCTCCGCGATAAAGGCGCATTCCACAAGGGTGCACGCCGAACCCAGCGAGAGCCCCCATGCAACACGATGCCCAAACCCGACGCGTCATCCTCGTGGATGACAGCGAGAACGACAATTTTTTCCACGACATCGCGCTGCGCAAGTGCGGCTTTGACGGCGAAATCAAGATCTATGACAAGGGAGAGGACGCGCTGGAGTTCCTTCTCGAGGACCGCGTGAGCGTGCCCACGGTGGTGTTCATGGACATCAACATGACCGGCATGGGAGGCTTCGAACTCGCCCGGGCGCTGGACGAACACCTGGACCCCGGCGTTCCGCTGCATCTGCACATGCTGACCTCATCGTCATGGTCGCTGGACAGGGACAGGGCCAACGCCATTGCCCGCATCCAGAGCTACCAGACCAAACCCCTGACCAAGGAGACGGCGGCGGCATTGATCGCCCTGTCGTGACTTCCGTGCAACCGTTCGAGGACATGGCCACCCCCATCCCCGCCGACGAAGCCGAGCGGCTGGCCGCGCTGCGGCGCACACAGATTCTGGACACCTTGCCGCAACAGGCGTTTGACAGCCTCACGGTGCTTGCGGCCACCATTTGTGGAACGCCGATCGCGCTGATTTCGCTGGTCGACTCCGAGCGGCAATGGTTCAAGGCACGCCAGGGCGTGGAGGTGACGCAGATGTCGCGCGACCAGGCCTTTTGCGCTCACGCCATCATGCAGCCCGACGAGGTGCTGGTGGTGCACGACGCTGCCAGCGACGCCCGCTTCAAGAACTTCCCCATGGTGCGCAGCGGAGAGCTGGTTTACTACGCCGGTGCACCGATCGTGACCTCCGGCGGCGCGGCTCTGGGCACTGTGTGCGTGCTGGACTCCGTGGCCCGTGAGCTGGATGACCAGCAGTTGGAGATGTTGAAGCATCTGGCCGCTGTGGCCATGCAGCTCATTGAGCATGAGCGCATCCGCCGCGAGCAGTCCGAGCTGATGATCGAGCAGATCGTGCAGGGTCAGCAGATTGTTCGCGATGTGCTCAACGAGGGGCGAGACATGGCCGCCTTCATCGACCGGGAGCACGTCTATCTTTACGTCAATCCAGCCTTTCAGCGCTACTGGATGCTGGAGCCCCGAGAGTTCATGGGCATGCGCGTGCAGGACCTGATGGAGCGCACGAATTACCGCGCCCTGTTCAAGCCCAGCATCAACCAGGCGCTCGCCGGGCACGAGTCCCAGTTCGAGCTGGAGACGGTCTTTCCGGGCATGGGCAAACGCTACCTGGAGGTCACGCACACACCCGCGCGCAACGCTGGGGTGGTGCACGGTGTGGTGGAGCGCACGCGTGACATCACCCTGCGCAAGCAGAGCGAGCGGGAGCTGGACGAAGCCGTCAAGGAGCTGCAGGCCAAGCGCCTGGCCAACCGCAAGTACGTCTACAGCGTCTCGCACGACCTCAAGGAACCGGTGAACGCCATCACCAATGCGACCAGTCTGCTGGCCGAGGGCGCATTGCTGCAGTCCGACCCGCTCGCGGCCCGCTGCCTGCGCATTGCGCAGGAAGCCAGTGCCAAGCTCTCGCGCGTACTCGAAGATCTGCGTCTGTACAGCGAGGTGGACACCGGTGACCTGCGCATGCAGCCGCACCCGGCGCAGGCCATCTACGCCGGTGCCGTTACGGAGATCGAGGCCGAACTGGTCGCCGAGGGTGCCGTGGTGGACCTCTTGGTGGAGGGCACCATCCGTGTGGACGCGCCGCTGCTGAGCCTGGCCATTCGCAGCATTCTTGAAAACCTGCTGGGCTCGGCGCAGCGGCAGGGTTCCGTCCCGGGTGATCTGCTGGTGTCGATCCGTTCGCAGGAAGAGCTGTTCACCCACCGCGTTGACATCACGGCCCAGCGGCGCGGTCCAGCGCCTGCCAGCGCAGCCACCCCGCAAGGCACCGGCCGCCCGCTGTCGGCGCGTGGGGCCCGCCAGCGGGCCATGAACGATGTCCGTGAGCTGGGTCTGGGCCTGTCCATCGCGTCACACATCGTCGATCTGCACCAGGGCGAGCTGCAGATCGAGCGCAAATTCGACGGCGCCAAATGCTATTCCGTGATCCTTCCCAGCCTCACCAGGGCGATCGACCTTGAACGAATGGGAAACAAGCCATGACCACCCGCGAACCTGTGCGACGCGTCGTGCTCATCGACGACAGCGCGAACGACAATTTCTTTCACGAGATCGCCTTGCGCAAGGCAGGCTTCAGCGGGGAGGTCGTGATTTTCGAGAGTGGCGAGCTCGCGCTCGAATTTCTCTTGCATGACGGTATTGCGGTGTCCACCGTGGTGTTTCTCGACATCAACATGCCCGGCATGAACGGCTTTGACGTTGCGCGCGCGCTGAGCGCGCGGTTGCAGCCGCGAGCGGCTCTGCTGCTCTGCATGTTGACGTCGTCGGCCTGGTCGGAGGACAAGGCCATGGCCGGGTCCATAGGCTTGATCGGGCACTACCTGGTCAAGCCCCTGACCAAGGAAATGGCGACAGAGCTGATGGCGCAGGCGTCGGACGCTTCCCACGTTCACGCCACCTGAGGCCAGGCTCAGGCCCAGATCACCGCTTGCGGCTGCTCGTACCACTGTGGCAGGTGCGGCTCCAGCGCGGCCTCGATGCGGCTGCGCTTGATCTTCATGGTGGGCGTGAGGCAACCGTTTTCAATGCTCCAGGGCTCGCTGGCCACCACCAGGAACTGCAATTGCTCGTAACTCGCGAGCTGCGCATTCACCTGCTGCAGCAGCGCTGTCAGCGATGCCTGTGTCTCCGCCCGCACGGCGGGGTCGTTCAGTCGCGGGCGCAGCGCTTCGTCGAGCACCAGCACCGCGTACGGCGTGGCCTGGCCCACGCCTGAAACCAGCGCCAGCTCCACCATCGGGTGAGCGTTGAGCAGGTTCTCGATCGGCACCGGCGCCACGTACTTGCCCTTGGCGGTCTTGAAGAGTTCTTTCTTGCGCCCGGTGATGCGCAGCACCCCTTGCTCGTTGAGCACGCCCAGATCGCCGGTGTGGAAGAAGCCGTCGTCGGTGAAGGCTTCGGCATTGAGCTCGGGCTGCTTGTAGTAGCCGGCCATGCGCCCGGGCGACTTGACGAGGATCTCCCCGTCCTCGGCCAGGCGGGCCTGCACGCCGGGGTAGGGCCGGCCCACATGGCCGGGCAGCGAGGCGTCACCGTCGCCGCCGTGCGAGTAGGCGAAGTCTTCGGTCATGCCGTAGCCTTCGAACAGGTTCAGCCCCAGGCGCCGGTACCACACCAGCAGTTCGGCCGGCAGGGGGGCCGAGCCGCTGCCCGCGTTTTTCACCTGGTCCAGCCCCAGGCTGGCCAGCACCTTGGCGCCCACTGCGGCGGCGGTGGCCGGGTTGTCGAGCATCGCGTCGAGCTGGGCCGCCGGCATCTTGGCCAGCACACCTTGCTGGAACTTGGTCCACAGCCTCGGCACCGAGATGAACAGCGTGGGCCGCGCCCGTTGCAGATCCTGCATGAAGGTGGCGGCGGTGTCGGTGAAGTACACCTGCATGTCGCCACGCACGAACGCCTGGCACTCCACCCAGGCGCGCTCGAAGCAGTGCGCCAGCGGCAGGTAGGACAACACGCGCAGTTCGGTGCCCTCGGGAAAGCGGTGGCGCATTTCCTCCACGATGCATTGCGCGGCCGCGCTCACGCTGCCGAAGGTCTGCATCACGCCCTTGGGCTGGCCGGTGGAGCCGGATGTGTAGAGCAGCAGCGCGAGCTCGTCGGCCGCGCGCTGGGGCTCGCCGGTCAGCGGTTCGGTGCGGGCGACGATGTCGTCCCAGCGCTCGAAGCCGGTGTCGGGTGCCAGCGGCAAGGCGATGCAGGGCAGGGTGGCGGGCACCCCCGAGGCCTGGCGCTCCCAGTCGTCGAGCTTGCCCACGAAAAGCAGGCGCGCCTCGCAGTGTTCCAGCACGTAAGCAATGTTGTGGGCCGACTCGGTGGGGAAGATCGCCACCGTGGTGCCGCCAGCCATCCACACGGCCAGATCGACCATGAAGAAATGGGCGCTGTTCTTGGCCAGCATGGCGATGCGCGCGCCCGGCTCGAAGCCCTGTGCACGCAGGTGCGCGGCCATGCGGCGCGCCTGGTCCATCGTCTCGCCCCAGGTGAAGGTGACGACCTCGCCCTGGCCGATCGGCTGCGTGAGAAAGGCTTCGTCCCGCCGCTGGCGCTCGTGCTGGTAGACATGGTCGAGGATCAGCTGGGTCATCGGTCAACTCCTTGGGGGCACCGAAGATTGCGGGCCCGTGTGCATTGGGCATGAACGCTGGTGGTGCGCGCATGGGGTTTGCCCTGTGGCGGTGTCCGGCTTGTGACGCGCACCGCCAGCCCGCAGGAGGTGACCCGGCGGCTGGATCAGACGGTGCGGCGTAGGGCCTCGAAAAACAGCTCGGACTGCAGGCGTTCGCTTTGCATCTGGCTGGCCACGTGTGCGGCGGTGGCTGTGTCCGCCGGCTTCAGTGGCCGCCCGGTGGACTGCGCCAGCACCTGCGCCATGCAAGCGCGTTCCAGGTAGTAAAGGTCGTCGAAGGCGTGGTCGATGCGTGGGCCGCACACCACCACGCCGTGGTTGGCGAGAAAGGCGATGTCGGCCGTGCCCATGGCGCGCGCGATGCGTTCACCTTCGCCCGCGTCCAGCGCCAGACCGTTGTAGTGCGGGTCGATGGCCACCCGGCCATGGAAGCGCATGGCGTTCTGCGACAGCGCGGTGTCCAGCGCGCGGTCGTGCGTGAGCGTGAGCGCGGTGGCGTAGGGCATGTGGGTGTGCAACACCACGGCCTGGCGCGCCAGCCGGTGGATGCCGCTGTGGATGTGCATGGCAGTGGACTCCACCGGATGCCGCCCGGCGAGAAGCTCGCCGTGCACGTCCACCATCACGATGTCGTCGGCCTGCACCTCGCTCCACAGCAGGCCGCGCGGGTTGAGCAGAAAGCGGCCCGAGCCGTCGGGCAGCTCCACGCTGAAGTGGTTGCAGACGCCTTCGGAGAGGCCGAAGTGCGCAGCGGCGCGCAGGGCCAGCGCCAGATCGGTGCGGGCTTGTTGACAGGCGTCTGAGAGGTAGGCGTTTTCGTGGTTCATGGTTGAGGACGTAGAAGACCGGACACCGTGCGTCACCTGGCTGGCTGCTTTGGCCTGGGCTCGAGGGAGTCTTATGGCCGTGACTGCCGAAACGCCATCACCGCCTGGTTGCGCAGCGTCTTGAGCAGGGCGAGCTCCTTCTCGTCGAGCGCAATGTCGGAAGCGCTGGCCTTGTCGGCATAGATCAGACCGAAGGGTGTGCCCTTCAGTTGCAGGGGCAGGAGAAGAAAGGCCGGCGCGTTGATCTGGCTGCGGTACCACGCAGGCAGCTTCTGCGCCACGTTGGGCACGCTGGCATCGCGTATCAGCGTGTCCAGACCCTTGATACACACCATTCCGAACAGGTCCTGGGTGTCTTTGAGTGGCACGCGAAACAGCTTGGCCACTGCGGCAGCATCGTCGCCCAGGCCAAACCGGCCCGTGAGGCTCTGCGTGGCCGCATCGCGCAAGCAGAACAGCACCCGCCGAAATCCCAGCGAGCGGTACATCGTTTCCAGCACCATGCGAAGCACGTCGTTGAGCTCGAAGTCTTCCACCATGGCGTTCGTGATGTCTTGAATGCCTGTGGCCAGCAGGTCGGCCGATACCGCTCGCGGTAGCGCTGCTGGCTGAGCGGCCCCGGACGCCTCTCCCCCAGGCTCGGCCGTCAGCTCCAGCGGCTGCAGGGAATCGACCGGCATCGCCTTGATGGGCGATGGGCGCAGCAGCCTGGCTGCGGGCGAATCGGCAGCGACCAGAACCCCCATGGCCTCGGCGGTCTGCGCGAGTTTCTCGCGTGCGGCCAGCGCCACCGTCTGAATGTGTCGACTCTCCAGACCGAGGCCGCCAGCGTATCGGGTGGACAGTCGCACGAGTTCACGTGCCAGCGCGTCACCTTCCATGTGCAGAAAGGCGTCGGCCATGTCGTTGGATGCCAGGCACAGCCAGCGCAGGCGTTCTTCGGTGTTGGCGGGTGTGCGCGCGGGCGGGTTTCCTGCGGGCTTGCGCATCAGGCGCTGGATGCTGGCGGGCAGGTCCCACACGCGGGCCACGCCCAAGCCGAGGTCTTCACAGGTCATCCCCAGCACGCTCAGGGCCGCCACGTCTTCACTCTTTCCAGCAACCACATCCTTGCGCATCTGTTGCGCCTCTTCGGGAAAGTAGAACTCGGTGAGCAGGCGGCCCAGGTTCTGGAACAGCGAGCCGATGAAGACCTCTTCGCCTTCGCGCGACGCTGTGCACAAGTCGCTGGCCAGCGAACCGGCCAGCAGCGCGCGAAGGAACTCGGCCTTGAGCAGGCTGGCGTGCGCCTTGTTCTGCATGTGTTCGAGCAGAACCAGGCTCATGGCAATGTTGCGAATCCCCACAAAACCAATGAGGCTCACCGCACGTGAAACAGTGCTGATGCTGCCGCCGCCAGCATGCGCGAACTGCGCTGTGTTGACCAGCCGCAGCAGTTTGTTGGTCAGCGCCACGTCTTTCAGGATCTCGCTGGTCAGCGAGTTGAGGCTTTCGTTCTCTGTCGAGGCCATGCTCTGCACGCGCCCGATGGATTCCGACATGGCTGGGAAGTCGCTCTTGTGGCGCATCCGCCGCAGCAGGAAACCCAACGTGGCGTGGCTACCCTGTGCTTCCGGGGCGACAGCGCCGTGTTGGCTTTGCCAGGCGCGCAGATCCAGGCCAAACTGCTGTGCGCTCTCGATGCGCTTGTGAGCGTCACGAGCCAGACCGCGCATGAGCAGGGTGCGCAGCCCGTCGTCCACTTCGTACAGGCTGTCTTGTGGCAACACGAGGTCTTCATGGGTCACCCGGTAGATCGCGCGGTAGGCGTCGCTCCCATCCACCAGTGGCTTGCCGAACACCATTTCGGCCAAGACCAGTGCGGCGCTGAACACGTCGCTGGTGGCGGTGGCGGCTCGCCCCGTGGCGGCTTCGGGTGACATGTAGCCTGGCGTTCCTTGCACCGTGGTGGCGTCCACGTCGGGCGTACCCATGCGCGCAGCAATGCCGAAGTCGGTGACTTTGGGACGAAGTGTGGCGTCGAGAAGGATGTTCGACGGTTTGAGGTCGCGGTGCACCACGCCGGCAGCGTGTGCCACCTGCAGGGCATCGAGGACCGGGAGCATCAGGGCCACGGCGTCGGCGGCTGGCAGCGCGCCGTTGTCCCGCAAGTGCCCGGCCAGCGTTTGACCCGCCACGTACTCGAACACCAGCGATGGTTGGCCATCGATCACGTCGGCTTCGAACAGCGTGGCAATGTGGGCATGCGAGAGGCGGGCCACATGGCGTGCCTCGCGCAACCACGGCTCCATGGCAGCACCCGTGCCGGGCTGCACTGCGCGCGTGGCCTTGATGGCCACCAAACGGTCCAGGCGGGGATCGTGGGCCAGCCACACAGTGGCATGTGCGCCTTTTCCCAGCACCTCGCGCAGCTCGTACCTGCCCAGGTACTTCGGGTGGGCGGGACGGCTGCTGATTCCGGGGGGCGCGCTTGATGTCACATCGATCCGGTGAGGTTCAGTTGACCATGACCAACTTGCCCTTGACAGAGCGCGATCCCATGATGGCGTAGGCCTTGTGCAGCTCGCTCATGGGCAGGGTCTGGTCAATCACGGGTTTCACCTGCCCCTTGGCGTACATCACGGCCAGGGCCTGCATCATCTCTGCGTTGGCCTTGGGTTCGCGGCGTGCGAAGTCGCCCCAGAACACGCCCACGATGCTCGCGCCCTTGAGCAGCGTGAGGTTCAGCGGCAGGGAAGGAATGGGGCCGCTGGCAAAGCCCACCACCAGATAGCGCCCGCGCCACGCAATGGAGCGGAAGGCCGGTTCGGCAAAGTCACCTCCCACCGGGTCGTAGATCACGTCCGGGCCCTTGCCGTCGGTGAGCTGTTTGATCGCGTCGCGCAAGCCTTCCTTGGGCGTGTGCACGCTGTAGTTGATGGTGGCATCAGCGCCGAGCTGTTTGCACAGCTCGCACTTCTCGTCGCTCGACGCGGCGGCGATCACGCGGGCGCCAGCCGCCTTGGCGATCTGGATGGCGGCGGTGCCCACGCCTCCGGCAGCACCGAGGATCAGCACGGTCTCGCCGGCCTTGAGGGCGGCGCGGTCCATGAGGGCGTGCCAGGAGGTGGCGTAGATCATGATGAAGGCGGCCGCGTCCACCGCCGGGAAGCCTGCAGGCAGCGGCATGCACAGGGCGGCGGGAGCGATGGTGTGCGTGCCGAAACCACCGGTGCCGCTCAGGCAGGCCACCCTCTGGCCCACCTGCAGGTGTTTCACGCCTTCGCCCACTGCGCGCACGACGCCGGCGTATTCGGAGCCCGGCACGAAGGGCAGGGCGGGCTTCATCTGGTATTTGTTCTGCACGATCAGCAGATCGGGGAAGTTCAGGCTCGCGGCCTCGATCTCGATCAACACCTCGCCGGCCTTGGGCGCGGGTGTGGGCAGTTCTTTCCAGGTCAGGGCGTCAACGCCCACGGGGTTTTCACAAAGCCAGGCGTGCATGCCGTCTCCTCGATGGATGGTATGGGGGTTGGGTCATGATAGGCAGCAGCGGGCCCAGGCTGCAGCGGGTAAGCCCGTTGTCTGTCTCAAGCGTGACCAGGGGGAAGCCACCTAAAATCAGGCGATGAAAATTCTCATCTCCAACGACGATGGTTACCAGGCGCCTGGCCTGGTCGCGCTGTATGAAGCCCTCAAGGGCCTGGCCGAGGTGGAGGTGGTGGCGCCGGAGCACAACAACAGCGCCAAATCCAACGCGCTGACCCTGCATTCGCCGCTGTACGTGCACACCGCACACAACGGTTTCCGCTATGTCAACGGCACACCGGCCGACTGCGTGCACATCGCGCTCACCGGCCTGCTGGGCTACCGGCCTGATCTGGTGGTGTCCGGCATCAACAACGGCGCCAACATGGGCGACGACACCATTTACTCAGGCACCGTGGGCGCGGCCATGGAGGGCTACCTCTTCGGCATCCCGGCCATTGCGTTCTCGCAGACCGAAAAGGGCTGGGGCCACCTGGAAGATGCGGGCCAGATGGCCGCACGCCTGGTGCAGCAGCTGTTGCCGTCGTTGAAAAGCGGATCGCCTGCCGATCCCTGGCTGCTCAACGTGAACATTCCGAACCGGCCCATTGCCGATATCAAGGGCTTCAAGGTTGCGCGGCTGGGCCGGCGCCACGCGGCCGAGCAGGTGATCTCGCAGACCAACCCGCGCGGCGACACCATGTACTGGATCGGCAGCGCCGGCAAGGCCAAGGACGACGCGGACGGCACCGACTTTCATGCCGCCGTGCAGGGTTACGCCACCATCACCCCCCTGAAGGTGGACCTGACAGACCACGAGCGCCTGGCCTATTGGGCGCCGACCGCTGCCAGCTTGTCGACTCCGCTGGAGGTTGCGGTCGCCGGGGGAGCGGTCTCTTGAAGGACAGCGGCAAGGCCCGCCCGACCTTCCCGGCCCGGCTCCCGGCTGCGCCTCAGGCTCCCACCGTGCGCGCGCCGGTGACCCGTGTTTCCCAGCCCGCGCTGGCCGCCGCCAAGCCATTGCCGCGCCCAGCCATCAAAACCGCCGCGCCGGTGCGGCCCGTGGCGCCCAGTGGCGTGGGCATGGACTCGTCTGCCGTGCGCGCTTCGATGGTGCGCAAGATCCAGGCGCAGGGCGTCAGCCACGTCGGCGTGCTCGCCGCTTTGCAAGCGGTGGAGCGCCACCGTTTTGTGGACTCTGCGCTGGTGAACCAGGCCTACGAAGACACCAGCCTGCCGATCGGCCTGGGCCAGACCATCTCCAAGCCCGGTGTGGTGGCGCGCATGATCGAACTTTTGTGTGCCAACCAGCCAGGCAAACTGGGTCGTGTGCTGGAGATCGGCACCGGTTGCGGTTACCAGGCCGCGGTGCTGGCGCATGTGGCGCGCGAGGTCTACAGCATCGAGCGCCTGCGTGGCCTGCACGAGAAGGCACGCGAGAACCTTCGCACCTTGCGCATCTCCAATCTGCATTTGCTGTTCGGTGACGGCATGCTCGGGTACGCCAAAGGTGCTCCGTATGCCGCCATCATTGCCGCCGCCGGTGGCAATGACATTCCCCAGGCATGGATCGACCAACTGGCGGTGGGCGGCAGGCTGGTGGCGCCGGCCGTGACCGCAGCCGGCAGGCAGAACCTGGTGGTGGTGGACAAAACCGCCACCGGCGCCGTTCGCACCGAGCTGGAGGCTGTGTTTTTTGTGCCTCTAAAATCGGGTATCGCATGAGTTTTCCGCTGCACTTGGCAGCGGTTGTGTTTTTTCAATCGGGACCGTCTGCAGGCGCGTCTCGACCACAGGTTGGGAGTTTTCATGTCCATGCGTTTTCCCCAGGCACATGCCGTGCCCTACGAACAACGTCCCTCTTCATGGCGTGGCGCAGCGGTGGTGGCCGTTGCAGCCGCCATGCTGGTCACCGCCGGCTGTTCCACCCGTCGTGTCTCCGGACCTGCGCCGGTCGAAGACCGGGGCATGAACCGGCCCGCCGATGTGGTGGTGCTGCCGGGATCTGAAAACGCAGGCAAGCTTGGCTACTACACCGTGAAGCAGGGCGACACGCTGTTCCGCATTGCACTGGACAACGGCCAGAACTGGCGCGATGTCCAGGCCTGGAACAACCTGGCCAATGCGAATGCGATCGAAATCGGCCAGGTGCTGCGCGTGCAGCCACCCGCACCGATGGTGGCCCCATCGGCACCCGCCACCGGCGTCGCCAGCACACCGGTGAACCCGGCCGGTGTCGTGGCGCGCCCGCTGACCGACACCAGCCCCACCGCTCCCGTGGCCACCCCATTGCCAGCGCCGACCCCTGCCCCGGCTACCCCGGCATCGGCAGGTGCTGATGAACTCAACTTTGTCTGGCCAGCTCAAGGCGCCGTGGTATCCACCTTCGACGAGACCACCAACAAGGGCGTGTCCATCGCCGGCAAGATCGGTGACGCGGTGGTCGCCGCTGCCGACGGTCGCGTGGTGTACGCCGGTGCCGGCCTACGTGGTTATGGCAACCTCGTCATTCTCAAACACAACAACACCTACCTGACCGCCTATGCGCACAACCAGGCGCTGCTGGTGCGCGAGGACCAGGCCGTGCGCCAGGGCCAGAAGATCGCCGAGATGGGCAGCAGCGACACCGATCGCGTGAAGCTGCACTTCGAGGTGCGCCGCCTGGGGAAACCCGTCGACCCGATCGGCTACCTGCCCAAGCGCTGAGCCGGGGCCGCCATGGCATGGCCGGTGCTCGTCTTCGACATCGAGTCGATTCCCGACGTTGACGGCTTGCGCGCCCTTCGCGGTGCGCCGGCCGATCAGTCCGATGAGCAGGTCTATGCCAGCTGGCTCGCCGAACGCAAGGAAAAAGGCCAGAGCGATTTCATGCCGCTGCACCTGCAGCGCGTGCTGGTCATCAGCTGCGTGTTCCGCAACGCCGAGGGCTTGCGTATTCACTCCTTTGTGGACCGCGACGGCCAGAGTGAAGGCAAGGTGGTCCAGACCTTTTTTCACGCGGTGGAAAAGCACACGCCGCAACTGGTGAGCTGGAACGGCGGCGGATTTGATCTGCCGGTGCTGCACTACCGCGGCCTGCGCCACGGTGTCGAAGCCAGCAAGTACTGGGACCTGGGCGAAGACGACCGCGAGTTCAAGTGGAACAACTACATCAGCCGCTACCACATGCGTCATCTGGACCTGATGGACTTGCTGGCCATGTACTCGCCCAAGAACAACGCGCCGCTGGACGCCATGGCCAAACTCTGCGGCTTTCCCGGCAAGCTCGGCATGGACGGCTCGCAGGTGTATGTGCAGTACCTTGCCGGGCAGACCGAAGACATCCGGCGCTACTGCGAGACCGACGTGATGAACACCTACCTCGTGTATTGCCGCTTCCAGAAGATGCGCGGCGGTTTGACCGAGGCCGAGTACGAGCAGGAGATCGCCATGGTCAAGGAGACGCTGGGCAATCTCGCGCCCAGCGAACCGCATTGGGATGAATATCTCAAAGCCTGGGGTTGAAGGTGGCAGTTCGTCTTGCCCGGCCTGAGACAATCGGAGGATGATGACAGCCGCCACCCTCCACGAAAACAGCCTCCTCACCACCGCCAACGCCGCGGCCCACGACGCACCCGAGAGCCCTTTGCCCGATGGCTGGCTCGCAGTGGAATCCCTCGACATCGATGCCCAAGGCATCGCCCGCCGGCCCGATGGCAAGGTGGTCTTCATCGAAGGCGCCCTGCCGTTCGAGCAGGTCAGCGTCAACGTGCACCGCAAGAAGAACAACTGGGAAGCTGGCGTTGTGACGGCGGTGCACCACGAGTCGTCGCAGCGCGTGCGCCCCGGCTGCCCACATTTTGGCCTGCACGCCGGTGCCTGCGGCGGCTGCAAGATGCAGCACCTGCACGAATCGGCCCAGGTGGCGGTGAAGCAGCGGGTGCTCGAAGACAACCTCTGGCACCTGGGCAAGGTGCGCGCCGAGATGATGCTGCGTCCGATCGAGGGGCCGGCCTGGGGCTACCGCTTCCGCGCCCGCCTGTCGGTGCGCCACGTGCACAAAAAGGGCGAGGTGTTGATCGGCTTTCACGAGCGCAAGAGTCGCTACGTGGCCGACATGCGGGTCTGCCCGGTGCTGCCGCCGCACGTGAGCGAGATGCTCATGCCGCTGCGTGAACTCATCTTCGGCATGGACGCCCGCGAAACCTGCCCGCAGATCGAGCTGGCCTGCGGCGACGAGGTGACGGCCATGGTGCTGCGCCACCTGGAGCCGCTGAGCGAGGATGACATCAGCCGCCTGCGCGCGTTTGCGCAACAACACGGGGTGCAGTGGTGGTTGCAGGCCAAAGGCCCGGAGACCGTCAAGTTGCTGGATGCGGATGGTCCGCTGCTGTCCTACGCCTTGCCCGAGTTCGGCATCACCATGCCGTTCAAACCCACCGACTTCACCCAGGTCAATCCCGCCATCAACCGGGTGTTGGTCACGCGCGCGCTGCGCCTGCTCGATGCGAAGAAGCATGAGCGCATGATCGACTGGTTCTGTGGCCTGGGCAATTTCACCCTGCCCATTGCCACCACAGCAGGCGAGGTGCTGGGCATTGAAGGCAGCGAGACGCTGGTGGCACGCTCGCGCGACAACCTCAAGCTCAACCTGGATGGCCGCGACCGCCCACTGGCACCCACGGCGTTCGCCGCGCGCAACCTGTTCGAGATGACGCCTGGCCTGCTGGTGTCCGACGGCACAGCGCAGAAGTGGTTGGTGGACCCGCCGCGCGAAGGCGCGTTTGCGCTGGCGAAGTCCCTGGCCGACCTGCACCAGAACCCGGCGCAGCGCGGTGGCTGGATGCCGCCGCACCGCATTGTGTACGTGAGCTGCAACCCGGCCACACTGGCGCGCGACGCGGGGTTGCTGGTGCACCAGGCGGGCTACCGTTGCGTGGCGGCGGGCGTGGTCAACATGTTTGCGCACACGGCGCACGTCGAGAGCATGGCGGTGTTCGAACTCGACCCAACGCGAATTCCGGGCGAGGACGCAGCGCCCGAGTAAACCGGGCCGCGTGGCGGATCAGGAGTTGCGCGATGCGCTGGCTGGCTTGCCGCCGTCGGGTGCGGCGGGGCTTGCCGCAGGTGCTGCGTCGGCCGGTGCTGGCTCGGCCGGCATGCCCACGATGGCGTTCTCTCGCATGTACTCGTCCATTTCTTTCCAGCCAGCGAAGACCGCAGCTTTGCCCGCGCGAGGGTAGCCGCCGAAACAGTCCTCGATGCTGCGCACCGCGTGGCGGCAAGCGCTGCCGATGGCTTTGCCTTCGGCTTCCTTCTTGGCCGCTATGTCAACGGCGCTCTCGATGCCGAGCGCATCACAACCCGCCAGCAGGCTGGCGGCACCAAGAAGGCAGGCGGAGAGGGCAGTGTGGCGCATGGTCGTCGGTGTGTGTTCCCCGTTGTTTCGGCTATTGATCCAGGAACTTGACCCCTGGATGGCGGAAGGAAAGTACCGACAAGAAAAAAGGACCCGAAGGTCCTTTTTTCGACTTGCGGGAGTCCTTATTCGCGATCGCCGCCGAAGACCCCCAGCAGGGTCAGAAGGCTCTGGAAAACGTTGAAGAGACTCAGGTACACGCCCAAGGTGGCGGTGATGTAGTTGGTTTCTTCGCCGTCCTGCACGCGCTTGAGGTCGTACAGGATGAAGGCCGAAAAGATACCGATGGCGACCACCGACAGCGTGATCATGAGCGCGCTTGACTGGATGAACACGTTGGCGACGCCCGCCACCAGCAACATGATCACGCCGATGAACAGAAACTTGCCCATGTTGCCCAGGTCGCGTTTGATCACCGACGAGAGTGACGCCATACCGAAGAAAATGGCTGCAGTGCCGCCGAACGCGGTCATGATCAGGCTTGCACCGTTGGAGAAGCCCAGCACGTTGGCCACCAGACGAGAGAGCATCAATCCCATGAAGAAGGTGAAGGCCAACAGCACCGGTACACCAGCGGCCGAGTTCTTGGTCTTCTCGATGGCGTACATGAAACCAAAGGCTCCACCCAGGAACACGATGAGACCCACGAATCCGGTGAGGCCAGTCGTGATGCCCGTTGCCACGCCTACCCAGGCGCCCAGCACGGTCGGCAGCATGGACAGGGCCAGCAGCCAGTAGGTGTTGCGCATGACTTTGTTGCGCTGCGCATCGCTCGATACCGCGGTGCCGAAGCGGCCGCTGGT